>VTLG01009284.1_pt1 | contig 51173 bp, 61 predicted proteins | sample 4694571 | NCBI WGS metagenome assembly VTLG01 (sample SAMN12604809, study PRJNA352737) | marine metagenome | biome: ENVO:00000447; feature: ENVO:00000209|ENVO:00000569|ENVO:01000036; material: ENVO:00002151; isolation source: viral sequences binned using virsorter ... | reverse complement strand
AACAATATTAGCGAAATATTAGGTGAACTTTATGAAGCTTCTGAATTAAGAGCTGAAAAACTAGCAAACGAACAAGGCAGAAATGATTATGCTGAGAGGCATAATTTACAATATGACAAAGAAAGAGATAAATATTTAAAAATTTCTACAGATGGGAAAACAATAGAATACGCTGTTGATAAAGCTACGATAGATTCTTTAATAGATTTAGAACTTATTCATGAACATGATGATGTTGTATATGAAAAAGATGATAAAGGGAATATTACGACTACACCTAAAACTATGTTTGGGTTTGATCAATATCCTGAGCATAAAAATTATAATTGGGAACATAGAAGTACTCAAAGAAGAGCTAGAAGATTAGAAAAACAAGCTTTAAAATCTTTAGATAAATTTGATGTTAATACTTTTAATGTTCCTCCTAATGCTACTAACGATGAATTAGAAGATTGGGAAGAAGAGTATTTTACAGCTAGAAGTGGCAGAGATCCTTTTGATTATGAACCTTACGAAATAAGACACTTTTTAAATAAATTACATGAAAATGAAGCTAAAGCTGAAGGTATTACTGGACCAGAAGATGATAAGTATTTTGCTGTAATTAACGATGAACGCTCTCATGTTAATAAATACGAAAAGAATTTAATTATGAAGTACGGAGAAACAGCTGCCAATTATATACATAAGTTTACTGAAAGAGAAGGTAAAATTATTATTAATAAAGACACTGGCTTAAATCAGTATGGCTTCTTTTCAAGCTTAGGAGGCATGTTTAGTAGCTTAGGCACTCAACCTTTCAAAGCTATGGCAATGAATATGGGTTCTACGCTTGGTAAAGTAGGTGCAGGAATAGGAGGAATGTTTGCAGAGGGTGGATTTATGGGCGCGGGTGGATTTATGGGCAAAGCTATGAGTGGGATAAGTGCTGCTGCTCCTGCAATTGGCGTTGCTCAAATGGTTCTAGGTTCTTTTGGTAGAGCAAGAGCTAATAAAAAACTAGCAAAAGACTTAGACAAACAAATGAAAACGCAAATTAAAATGCAAGGTAATCTAACAGGGGAAACAGCTCAAGCTTTAGAACAACTTCAAGATAGAACACAATTGCAAGAACAAGCTATGGGAGAAGCAGCTGGAGAAGGATATGAAGATATTGTAGCAGCTGAAGGAACTATGCAATCTGCAACAAAAGGTCTAAAAACTGGTACTGTAGAAATGAAAAAAGCTGAAACTTTAGGGGATTTGCAAACTAATTGGTCACAACAACTCTCTCAATTAGAGCGAAACTATAAAGATACTAATAAAGCTATTATAGATAGTGTTGAAGATCAACAATTTCAGTTTGGAGAAAATATGAAAAAAATGGCAAAGGCTCGAAAAAAAGCTTGGAGACATAGACGGTGGTATAGAAATTTAATTTAAGGATATAAAAATGGGGTACAAAGTACAAGACGTATTAGCTGCATTTAATGCACAATCAGAAAGAAAATTAAGAAAAGAAGAATCAGAAGCAGATAGGAAGCTACAGCTTTTATTATCTCAGATGAATAAAGAGCATGATCTTAAACTAAGAAGTGATGACAGAGAGTTTGAAAAAGATAAAATAAATTTAGAGTTTGAGCGAAGAGGTGGTAAAGAAGGCAATGTCGTTTACGATGATGATGGTTGGGCTACTGGATTTGTAGATAAAACAAAAACTACAGATAATTGGCAACTGCAATATGAAAAAAATCTAGACTACAATATGCAACATAGTTTAGGAATAGATGCTACTGATAGCGATTTTCTTGCAAAAGCTGTAAGCGCTCATCAAAAATCATATGGCACAGGTCAAGGGAGAACAGGCACAACTGCTATAGATAGTCCTTATGTTATTGACAACACTATGGGTGCTATCACAGAAATGGATTTAAATGATTTAGATAATTATATTAATCAATCACAAGCAAGGCTAAATAATCCTTCTGTTGCAACAGAATTATATCAATCAGGCATATTAGATTTGAATTCTTTAGAGCATAATGGAGCTACAGGAATGTATCAAATAAAAGGAACATTAGCTAATAATCAAGACTTAATAAAAGAAAGTATGGATTTAGCTAACATTTCTTTAAAGGCTTATAAAGACGGAGTTAGGGCATCTGGATCATACATGAATGCGACAGATTATACTAACATGGAATACACAGAAAAAGTACGTGCTTGGGAAGAAGCTGACAGAATAACAGGATCGCCTGCTTCAGTTTCTGCTAGTAGTAAATATACAGCTAATTCAGCAACAATCAGAGCTGCTTTAAATAGAACTGTAAGTTCAGAAACTGGCGTAACTACTATAACTTGGGCTAATAAAACAGTAGAGTTAAATGATATTATTGGAGCTAAAGGTTTAATTAGTCAAAATCAAACTTTAAGCTCTAAACGAAAATTAAATCTACAAAATTTAATTGAAAGTGCTGCTTTAATTGATGGTCAAAATGTTGGACAATTAGACCCTATTATGAGACTTTTAAATGAATTAGGAATGGATTCTGGTGAAGGTGGTGCAATGTTGTTAAACGATTTAAACCAATATAATTCAACGTTAGCTACTGTATTATTTAGAACATATAACGATTGGGTAAGCTTAGAAGGTATAAAACAAAAAGCTACTAATTTTTATGGAGACCAAAGTGCCTATGGTAGTGAAGATGCTATATCAGATTTTGATTCTTGGATAGATTCTTCAGGAATTAGACCTATGGTTACAGACTTAAGAGGAATGAACCCTAGCTCTAAAGAATGGCAAAAACAAAATAAAGACCTAGGTTCATTGTTAACTGAGATTGCAAAAGATTTAAAAGCAAATAACTCTATTGATAGTAACGGTATGGAAATTTGGGGAGATGAGGGGTCTAAATATACATATAATCAATTAATGAAGTGGCTTGAACTAGAGCAAGCAACTTGGAATGCGAGATAACTATGTCAGATAAATATAAAGCAAAGACAGATACAACAAAAGAATATAATTTCTTTGATGAATTTAAAGAAAAGCAAGAAATAAACAATACTTTAATTCAACAACAAGTTGAAATAGAAAGTAGACAAGATAGTATAGACACAGATTCTATAAGTAAAACGCCTATGTATAAAAGAGAAGGTATTATTCCTTTCGACATAACAAACCCTGAAACTGCTGTAAAAGCAATAGAGCATATTGGTGAGGCAAAAAGAGAAAAAATAATTACTGGTCATAAAACTTTATCTGATGTACATAACTTTATTGCTAAAGAAAAAGAGTTGTATGATAATGATGAAATGGCGTATAATAAGCTATTCGAAGAAAGAGAAAGATTACATAAAGAGAAAGATATATTGTATGATATGGCTTACCCACGTGCTTGGCATGTATTATTTGGAGCTAAAGACAAAAAGACAGAAGAAATGTATCATACTGCTTTAGGATCTTTAGAAGCTATTAATTTACAATTAGATAATTTGCATTATAAATGGGATGCTCAAAGAAGTGGTGATATGGGAATAGGTGGCAGAGCTGCTCTTGGATTCCATGGCTTTACTCCAAGTAGAACTGAGTCTTTAATGGAAGCTATTGATTTTTTTGACGATTACAAATCTAATGTTGATGTATGGGAAAAAGAATATTCAGATTATATAAAATCATATAATGAAAATGTAGACAGTGATATTTTAGACTATGAGCCTTTTGAAGAAAGCATTGATGATTCTTTAGATTTAGATATGTTTCAAAATGATCTTCAAAGCTGGATGGGAGATGGAAAAGATCGTACTAGAGGATTGCATTCAAATATTGAAAAAGATTATCCAGGAAGGCTTGGAGAACTAACACCATTTTCACCAGAATATACGGGATTTAAATATCCTGCATATACATCAGCGAGAGACAAAGCTTTAGAAGGGTTAGATTTATTAACTTATGACGAAAGAACTGAAAGACCTGAAGCAGGTGATGATATACCTCAATTTTTTCAAGAAAGAAGTACATGGTGGGCTGACTTAGAGTCAAGTAAAGAAATAGCAAAATCACTATTAAAAAAATAATTAATTTAAAAGATATAAAATAAGGAACTTTATGGCTACATTAAAAGATATACTAGGTAAACCTTTAACTTATGATGAATTACAAGATATAGAAAAGCATTTTAATTCAGAAGATGCAACTAGTAGACCTAATTTAGATCCAATGAAATCTAGCTTAGATTTTTTTAAACCATCAACAGAGGAATTAGAAGAAGAATATGAATCTCCTCATGGGCTTAGTGCTGGTGCTGCAGCTTTAGATGTTGTTTCTGCTACTGCTTGGAGTACTTTAGATTCTGCGTTATTTGGCGCTCCTGCTTTTGCAGTAGAAGCTACATCTCCTGAATTAGCAGAATGGTTAGCTCCTGAAACTAAAGCAGCTAAAGTTGGTGCTGGTATAGGTGGAACTATAGGTTTTATTAAAGGTGCGCCTATGAAAATAGGGGCTAAGGTTGCTTCAGGTATTGGTCAAGCTATAGCTAGAAAAGCAGGTTATGAAGTTTTAGATGATGTAGTAAAAAAATCTACCAAAGCTATAATAAAAGGCAAGCATGTTAAACAATTTAACACTAAGATTAAACAGAATATATTAAAAAAAGAAGTTCCTAATAGATTAAAAAGCTTAGGCCATCAAGCTAGGTGGGATAAAGCAGCTGGAACAGCAGCTAAAGAAAATTGGCAAGTTACATCAAATCAAGCTATAAGAGATTTACTTAAAAAAGCAATTGATGCTAAACAATTAACTTCAAAAGAAGCAGCATTAATATTAAATACGTACAGTAAAAATATAACAACAAAACCTATGCAAGATGTAGTAGACCTTGTTATGAGAAGACATCCTAATAAATTTGGATATATAGCAGGTGATATCCTTCATGGTGGAGTTTTGTTTGGATTGATAGATGCGCTTATGGAAGTTCCTCAGTCTCAGACTAGAAAATTACAAGCTCAAAGAGAATTAGGATATATTCCTGATGATGTAGGTTATGATCCTTTAGTGCCTTTATGGGGAGTTGCAGTAGGTGCAGGTTTTTCTTTCTTAAACTTACTTCCTGCAGCAGGTAAACAATCTATTACATCGGCAGATTTCAAAGCAGGTTTTAATGCTATATGGAAGAAAAATCCTTACAAAGAAATGAGTGGGGCTAAATTAAGAGGTAATGCTAAAACTATAGGTGAAACATTAAAAGTTAATAATCATAGCACAAAAATAGCAGTTACACATAAAAACAAAGTATATGATATAGATTTATTAGAGCCTCATGTTATAGGAAATGTAACAAATACAAAAGAAGCTACAGAAATTTTAAGAAAAGGATTGCAACAAGATAGACTTAAGTGGGGAAGAACAATGATGAAAGAGTCTATTAAAGAAGATTTCAAAAGTACATTAGCAAATTGGAAAAGAGTTTTAGGTGGTACCGCTATAATGAATGCTAGAACTATAATGGAAATGAGAGCTGGATATGATATGCCTGCAGAAGATATAATGACATCTTTAATGATTGGAGCATTTATAAACAGAAGAAATCCAAGAGCATTGACTCCTGAAAGTAGTGAAAGAATGATGAAGAAAATGAATCGTATTAGATGGAATTTAAATATGCATGGAGAAACTCAATATGCTCCTTTAGCTTTACATCCTACTTTATCTGAACATAATAATACGATGTTAAATCCATTGACACATAGTTCTTTTAAAGACATTAATGCAATGATAGACAATTTACAAATAAGAGATGATTTACCTGAAACAGTAAGTCAAATTAATCCTAGCTACAAAAACAGTCCCACTTTATCAGCTTCTAATAAATTCTTTCCTTATTTTGACGAGATATACAGCTATATACGTGGTACTTCAGGAAGCAAAAGTATTAAACCTAAAGCTTTAATTACAGAAGCAGAAGCTAGCCAAATAGAAAGTAAATTAAAAAACATAGATTTTGATGGAGTTAATGTCAAATCAGTAAAAGACTTAAGGGAAGTTTTAAGTAATTCTGTAGAATATATTAATGATGATTTTAGATATTCAATTAAAAGGACTACATCTGATGTTGTTAACTATATTAAAGGAGAAAATATTAAACCTGGAGACAAAGGTGATCTAGGTATGATTCCAGAAACTATTACTATTAATGAAGCTTTAATGCAAGATATTAGAAACAATAGCGTAAGAGGTGAAGATGGCACTATCTTAGATAAAGAAACAGCAATGGATGCACAAAGGCATGTAAATAGATTATTAAGATTTAACCATACTGTTGGCACTGGTACTACTAACGGAAAAAATGTTGAAATAAATACTCCTGAAGAATTAAGAAATATAATGTCAAGATTAAAAAATGGAGAGTCTTCAGTAAATAGTATATTTAAAATAACTAAAAAAGATTTAAAATTTGAATGGGATTCTTTAGAGCAATTTGAACAAATTTCAGCAATTAGAGAAGTAAATAAAACTGTGGATACTATGGATAAAGAGTTTGATGATATTGCTAATCCAGAGTTTAACAATCTAAGAAATCTTCTTAATAAAATAGGAATTGTTAGAAGTGGTACTGATTTAGGTACATTTGAAATACTTCCTTATGAAGCTTTAGATATTACAAGAGCAGAAGGTGAAGGCGTAGGGCAGTCAGATGCTTTATTAAAAACAGTAATAGGAATATTAGGTTCAAAGGGAAACAAGTCTTTACCAGTTGCAAAAATATTGTTAGACCCTGATACAAAACAAATACCTAAGTCTGAGAAAGTACCTATTAATATATCTGACGTAGCACAATTAGATGATTATTTAAAAAGCAGGGGTATGAATACTCAGATGGAGTTGTTAAATGATTATAGAACTTATACTACTAGAAGGATATTTGAGAATGTTATAGAAGACAGCAAAGTGGACATGTCTACAATAGATGCTATGGGAGAACTTTCAGAAGTTGACATTGGGTTAGTGCAGTTTGTTCCAATGGCTGAAGGTGGTACAGGATTTGGTATATCAAAAATAAACTTTATCGGAAAGAAAGATGCATGGACACGAAGATATATTGACAGATATAATGATTTTGTAGATAAAGTAATTGAAGACGGTACAACAGCTGATGGTAAAAATTGGATATCCTTAACACATGGAGATGATCCTAATGTCAAAGACGGATGGGTAACTTTTAGAGATAGACAAGATTTGAAAGTAATTTCTGATATTGTAAGGCGTACTGATGCTAAAGTACAACAAGATGCTATGGAAAAATTAATTTCTTTTGCAAGGGCTATGGACCCTGAAGACAGCATGACTATGTCTTTCCAACATTATTTAGGGAATACAGACAATCCTAATGCAATGTTAAGGTTTTTAATGGGACAAGGTGTTTTAATGTCAACAAAAAAACGTGGAGCTTTTGAATATGTATTGAGCGAAAAAGCATTTAAGAAAAACATTCCAGGAATAAAGAAATTAATGGGAGTTTTTGGCAAAAGTATTGATGAAATTGACGCTATGAAAAATCAAGCTGATCAAGAATTTAAAGCGTATCAAGAAGGAAAATATCATAAAGAAAGCGGTGGTATAACTCAACAATCTTTCTTTAAAAAGTGGATGCCAGATGCAACAGGAACTACTAGTAAATATGCAGAAGCTAAGGATCAAAATGATTTTTTAAATGATGCTATGTATGATGCTAGTACTGGTAATTTAAGAAAGAATCCTTATGTAAATGTAATTAAAGGTATGGACTTTACGCATAATAAAGAAGAAATTACAGGTGACTTTCTTCTAAGGAATAAAAATAAAAAAGGATATAAAGGATTATATGGAGATGCTTTAAATGATGTTGTTAAAATTCTTGCTTATAAATATAACTCTACTGATATAACAGTAGTTGATGCTATTGGAAAAGGCTTTGACCAAAATAATAAAGTAATTCAAAAAAGTAACTTAACTGAATTCTTAAGTGATGAAGGATTTCCTTTGATATTTACTACTGGAGATATATTTACAAGAACTCCTGGAAAAGATGGTATAATAAATAATAAAACAAATATGTTTGAAATGTTCTCTTCTTTAAAAGATGACACTCAAGTTAAGAATATGAAACTTGAAAAACAATTAGTAGAAAGATATAAAACATCTTTAGGTTTATTAGAATATACTAATGACCAAAAAATAAATAGCAATCTACCAAAAACTTACAAAGGCTTTGCACCTATATTAATAGGCAATGCTAAAGATGCTCTATTAGTTCCAAAAGAATTGCATAAACAGGTAGCAGAATTATTTAAAAAGAATATATATGATGTTTATTTACCTAAAGCTAAAGCTGATAACAATAGGGTAATCGTAGATAGAATAGAAAACACTTATAACAATTTAAAATCTTCAAAAATATGGGGTGAAAACCATGAAGATGCTATGCGATCTTTAATAGTAGAGCAAATGACAAAAGGAAAAAATGTTGACAGATTTTTAAAAACTATAGAAGGTGAGGGTCTTACAGATATAGGTAAAAGATATAGCTTATATCACACTCCTTCATTTAAAAGATTGAGCAGATCTTTATTAAATAGATTAGATAATGCTATTGCAAAAGCAGAAGATAAAAAAATTGTAAAAATGTTTCAAAAAAGAAACCCTATGATGGCTGTATGGAATGATGAAGATATGGCTAAAATATTTAATAACAGAGGTGTAGTAAAGGCTTTTGCAGAATCCTTCGGAATTGACCCTAATTTGCCCGCTAAAAAGTATAAAGAAGCAGTAAGAAAAGAAATAAGAAACATGGTAGGTAAAAATAGAAAGAATGAAACAGGATTTGATAGTATAACTTTTATTAGCAAAGAGTTTAAAAAATTATTAAATATATATTATGGAACAAACAATAGAGATGGTGGAGAAGGTTCTTCTGTTTTCAAACCAATTATATCTTCTAATGGAAATGAGACATACTTTTTTGGTAAAACAGTATTTATATACGACCCTAAAACTCAAACAGATATTTTTGATAAAAATAAAGGGCTAGATATATTAACTACAAGAAGTGCTGACAAAATGAAATCCTCTATATCATCTACTCAAAGCTTTCAAAAAGGTAATCCTGCTGGTAGGTTTGTATATATAGATAAAAATGTCGATCAAATGGTTAATTCTAAAAAAGGAGAAATATTAAAGTTTGCTCAAGAGTTGCCTTTAAGTTCTATTGGAATAAGTACAGTACCAGAAAATAGAATGTCTGGCTCTCAATCTATTTCATATGCTAACTTTATGAACTCTGCTGAACATAAAGGATATTACGATACTTATTTTAAAGACAATATAAAGAAAGTCTTAGGAAATCCAGACAATTCTTTAGACCATGGCATATCTCAAAAGAGTGTTAAAAACTCTATATGGAGAAGACAAGCATTATTAAAATTAAAAAATCTTCCTCCCGATATAACTATTAATGATTTACAAAGTTCTCCAGGTGGCTTTAAAGCTTTAGGAGATCAAATTGAATGGGCATTAATGGGAGGAGATCCTAATGTTTTGAGCAATACATCTGTTATAAACTTAGCTAAAACAGAATTTATTGACCCTTTATTTAGCCCTCCATTACAAACTTCAGACGGAGAAAGAACAGGTGGTAAATTTGTAATTAAACAAAGCTTTGGATTTAGAGATTTAAAACCTACAATTAGAAAAGGTGAAAAAGAAAATACTGAAATTGATCCTGGAGATGTTTTGTTACCTAAGTATGCTGGAGCTATTCAAATAGATTATGCAAAAGATGAAATTGAAACTATGATTTTAAATAATAAAGCATTTAAAGTTAAAGGTGATGATGGTAAAATGATTCAATATAAAAAGAATCAACAAATACCTTGGCGAGAAGCTTTAGGAATATTATTAAAAAGAGCAAAATATAAAAAAGGTGATGCTGATAATTATATAAATCAAATAGCTTTAGCTAACAATCTAGAAAGATTGCATACAGAACTACAAAGTTTAAATGCTGATTGGAATGTTGGTATAGTTACTAATAGATTTCCTAGGACTGCTCCTAATGATATGGCAGTTTTAAAATTAAAAGGATTTTTAGGAAAAGATGATGGAAACACAGGGATTGTAAATGCTTATGATGTATTTAATATTTTTGAAGGAGATTATGATGTTGATGAAGTTGATTTCCAAGTAGCAGTAAATCGTAGTATGTGGAGCCATATAGATAGAGCTAAACAACATTGGGTTAACACAAAAGATCCTTCTTTTTATGAGCCTCCTTCTCAAAATCTGCAACTTTTAACTAATGGAGACAATAATACTGATTGGAACACATTTGATGCTAATAACAGAGTACTTAAAAGAGGTATAGGGATTGTTCAAAAAGGCGCAAGGTTAGTAAACCATGTAGCGAATTTAGGAACTAAAGTAAACGACCCTACTAAATTATACAATGGAATGAACTTGTTAATGGAAGTTCCAGTTGAAAAAAATTCAAACGATAAATACAGGATTGTAGTTGACTATGATAATTCTAATTTCTTTGAAAGGCAAGCTTTAGAAGCACAGCTTATTATTGATTATTGGAAAGGAGTAAGTCCTGACATTGTAGATAATATGACTACACTTAGAAATAAAACTTATTTTCCTGAATACAAAAATTCTATAGGTAAAGAAGATGTTGCTGACTTATCTACAAGAATGAATGATATGCAGGCTGCATCTCCTAATAATACTAAAATTAGATTGTTTAGAAAGTATGGACCTGAAGGAGAAGTTGCTTTAAATGATTTAGATGTAGGAATAATTACTAAATTAATGTCAGAACATGGAAAGCTGCTTAATTTAACAGGACAAATATATGATGGCTCAGGAGGCTCTGCAAAACCAACTTATCAAAATATTATGGAAATAGGAACACGATACTTCCATCACCATATGCATAATCTTTCAACTAAACCTTATTTAAGTTTAAGAAATCAAATTGGAAAAAGCTTTACTAAAGATGAATTTGAATTATACTTTGGACATGCCCACAATTACAAAGAAAGAGCATGGGTGTCAAGTGTATTGGCTAAATTAAAGAACAAAAAAGACCAAACAGAATATAATAAAATGGTTCATGATTTAGCAGAAGAAAAAGCAAACAGTGAAATATTTAATGGAAGATACGTATATAGATGGCACGATGGTGGGCCATTTACAAAAGATGCATTAAATAATGCTAAAGAAATAGAGAATTTAAAAGGCAAGGAAGGTTCAGTAGTGGAACGTATTATTAGAACTATTGTTCATAAAGATCCTTTAAATATAGAGTCTGGCCCTTATTCATCTGACTTTGTTTTTGATGGAGATTTGTTTACTGATTTGCAAAACGCACAAAGTTTAATTTTAGATTCTAATTTTAAGTTTGGTAATTATCCTAACGAAATGTTAAATGATATCTTGCCTAAGTTAACAAGTAATATTAACAAAGATGTTAGGTTAATTAAATCATACAGGTATCTTATAAGTCAACTTAGAAGAGACTATAGGATGAATGAAACAACAAAAGAAAAAAGAATAAAAGCTTTAGAAGAATATATAGATGAAAAACAACAAGTATTAAAAGATTACCTAGACCCTAAGTTTGTAGAAACAGGAGATTTTAAATACTTGAAATCTATTGATATGGTAGATATTGCTGATGAGTCTGAATACTTGAGAGCTACACAAGACATGTATACTCTGTATTCTATGAGTGATATATGGAACCCTGATGGAAAAAGAAGCAAACAATTTAATGATACTTTTAGTGATTTAATTAACTCTGCAGTAGAAGAATATGGAGAGCTTTATAATATGTCTACTACTGGAAAATATGGTAATAAAACTATATTAACAGAAGAAATGAAAACTATTAGAGGTCAAGGAATTCCAACTATTGAACAAGCAGAAACACGAATAATGGAAAAATTAAATAAAGCGTTTGACGAGCATAGTTATTCTATTTTATTTAAATATGCTATGCCTACTAAAGCTGAAAGCACAATAGGCATTTTTAATAACACTCCTTTAGTTATATCCACTAAAGCTAATGGACGATATAGAAGAGTTTTAAGGTTTTTGTTTGATAGAAAGAATGCTGAAACAAACAAAGCAAAGAAAATAGAAATACAGACAGTAATACAGCAACTAGCTGAAAGATCCACAGCATATTCTGACTTTTTTAATGGAGACCATGGTATTATACCTTTGAAAAATGAAGAATTTTTAAGTGCTATTTCTGGAAACATTCCTGGATTTAATCAAAAGCTAGTAAACACTTATGATAGATATGAAAGCATAGGTATAGAAAAGGGACTTTTTTCTAGAAATGTATTTGGAATGGGAAGAGAATACGATGCAAACTTAGATTTTTTTAGAAGAGTTATTTTTGATAATACTGCAAATAAAAAACAAAATACAGATAAAGAAATTAAAGAATTAGGTGATGTTATATCTGATGTAAATCAACTAGCTATGGAAAATAATTATTTAGATCCTGCTACACATTTCTTAAATTTAGAGAGAGTAAGAAGACAATTAAGTGAATATGGCATTCCAGATAATTTAAAATATGGAGCTGGAGGTGTAAGATTAGATGCAAATTCTACTATACCAGAACTTCAAATGATAGGTGGAAACACTGAAGGAATAACTTTAAAACCTGTCTCTATGTTAAGTAGGTATAGAATGGAATTAATGCAAAAAATGATTAAGCAAGGCAAAGATATTAAACGTAATTTAAAAAGAGACGGTGAGACAATAGAGGAAAGTAGAGATCAAGATTTTACTGTTGGTCCTTGCAATCCTAGTAAATATTAAGGAGAAATATGAGAAGACCTGGAGGCGGTTGTCCTGAAAAATTAAAAGGCATAGTAGGTGATATGTATGATGTTGCTATAAAGTATAAAAAAGATAACATAATGGCAGACACTTTTGGTATGGAAATAGACAATACAATTAAGCATGTATATGAAGATGTCTTTGGTCTTGGATGGAGTGAAAGATTAGCTGCTAAGTATTCTAAAGGCAGGATAAGAACTTTTGAAAATAGATTGTGGAGAATAAAAAAAGCTATTGAAAGCAATAAATTAAGTAGCAAATTCGGTTCTTTGTTTTATGCTCCTTCTTCTGTAATAAAATCAAATCCTCAATTAGGTATGTTAATGGATAATTTACATAACACTAACCTCCAGTACAATGGTAGAAAAGCTAGCCATAATGAATCCTTTAAAAATATTATTAATTCAATGAAAAAAGAAATGCTCACTAATCACTTTAATAATGAGGGCATATTCCCTAATATGACTAACAAAAAAAGATTTAAGGCTGCTTTAAATCAAGCTAACAAATTAGAAAAAACTATTGAAAATCTTTCTAAAAAAGCTGCGCTAACTAATCAATTAAAAGATAAAAACAATTTAGATAATGCACTTGAAGTAGAAGATAGCTTTTATAAGAAAGGCGAAGGAAAAGTATTTGCAGATATTATAACTCATATAGAAGAAACTTTACCTAATTTAAGAAAAGGAGCTTATGCTAAGTGGCAAAAAAAAGTTGACAAAATGAAAGCTAATAAACAGATTATACCTAAAGCTGATTTTCTTAAACAAAAAAGAGCTGCTTTAGACATAGATTTATCTAAGGCAATTGAATCAGAGCCTATGAAAAATGCTTTAATAGAATATCAATTTTTAATGGATGATATGTACGATGTATTAGATAAAGGTATAAGTGCTTACGCTAATTCTATTAAAGAGTCTATGAAAGGCAAGTATGACGATAATGTGCTTGACGATATTGTAAAAAGTATTAGGGAAAAAATAAAACCTGAAAAAATTAAAGACTATTACCCTAGGTATAAAAGAGTTGTATCTACTGATTTCTTAGACAACTTAATGCCTCATATGCAAAAGGTTAGTGATGCTTTATCTAATGATTTGATGTCTAATAAAACTAATGTTGATGAAGCAATTGATGAACTTAAAGGATATGTTACTGGTAGAGCAAAAGATAGAACAAGATATGCTTTAGCAGAAGGATTAAAATCAGATGCTGTGGATGCTAAATCAGAATACTCTAGAAATTTTTTTACTGTTGTAAAAAGATATGTAGATGAAGTAGATAGATTTAATATGATAGCTCATGCTGACTGGTATACAAAGAAATCTTTAAATGCTTCTAAGAATTTATTTAAAAATGGAAAACCTATTGATGGTTATGCTAGAGCTACTGTAGAAATGATGCAAGATATGAATGCTAGAATGAAAGGTGGAAGAGGATTTGAAAATGACACCGTGGATCAAATGGCTAAGACAATGCTTGCATTAGAATTTGCTTCTAAATTAGGATGGAACTTAAGATCTCCTTTAAAGAATGCTACTCAGGGTTTGTTAAACATTGTTGAATTTGGACCTAGTCTTATGTTTAAATCAAAAGATTTTTATAGAAGAGCTACGGATATTAAAGGTAAAAAAATAAATTTAATAGTAGATGAGATGATGGAAGAATCTGGATTTTTATTTGCAGATGAAGTTGCACCTGAAGTATTACAAGGTCAATTTACAAACCAAGGCTTATCTTCTAAAATAAAAATTACTGATAAAGAAACTGTAGAATTCAAAGATCCTTCTTGGTTTTCTCCTATGTACGACAAAGCTAATTATTTAGCAGGGAAATCAGGAGTTTTAATGGCTAAGGTAGAGAATTTTAATAGAAAGTCTACTTTTAAATTTGCATTTCATAAAATGTATGATCAATTAAATAATTCTTCTACTTATAAAAACTCTTTAAGAGATAAAGGTTACAATGAAGAGAGAATTGAACAAGATATAATGTATAGAGCTAAGAATTATGGATTAAGAAAAACAACGTTGTTACACTTTGATTATGCAGATATAGGTAAAGCATCGTGGATAACTAATCCTACAGGCAGATTACTAGGTCAGTTCCAGCATTATGGTATTAAATTTTGGGAATATAATGTTAACTTAGCAAGAAATGCTAAAGATGATATAATGGCTAAAGAAATCATGGGAGATAGAGCTAAAAAAGCTTACTCAATGGCTATGGTTTATTTTGCTGCTCCAGTATTTGCCTCTGCTGTAACTGGATTAGATTTTGGAGGCTTAGTACAGCATGATATGGTTGATAAATTTAAGCAAATGTTTGCTTTATTTACAGGAGATGAAGAAGAAGTTAAAGATGCATTTTATGGTAAAGGTGTGTTAACTGGCTTACCTTTTATAGGCGCTCCTGTAGTTTCTGACTTCTTAGCCATAGGTAATGTTTTAAATTTTATGGACATGGATAGTAAAACTATGGAAAAAATGCTTACTGGTTATGAAGATTATAACTTGGCTTCTGATGATAAAAAGATTTATGAGCTAATGAGGATATTAAATGTTCAATTAGCTAGAACTACATATAGAACATTACCTTCTGTAATGCAAGGTAAGGTAGGAGATGCTATGCAATATGATGTATTCGGACTTTATCCTTCTGATAAAAGTAAAGCAATTAAAAAAGGTGCTGAGCAAGCAGCGATAGATTATTTACCTGAAGATGTTTTAGCAGCATTAAATGCTTTTGGAACACATCAAAAACAAGCTGTAAAAAAACAACACTTTGATACTCCTTCTACTACAAAACAAAGAGGTGGTAGTATATTTCAAGGTAAGTCTATATTAGAACAATAAAGAGCCTCACATATTCCTTTGCCTAGGTCATTCAGCTAACTTAATAGCTAGGACATTCAGGACTTACAGGACCAGTTATTGGCTCTTTACTATTTGATGTATCAACTTACTTAGGAGTGCTTGTTGAGTTTTTGTATTAAATTATCTATATTATCTCTTACATCAGTTAGATAACTTATATTAAGTTTTAGTTCGTTTTCATCTTCTTTATGATCCATTGCTTTTAACATAGCTAAAGTAGCTTCAATGTACATAATTGTCATGTCGTATACTTTCATTATTCTCCTCCCATGTGCTGTCTTGCCTTTAACATTTCAAGAAAATCTGGGTATCTTATAACAACCAAAGTATCTTCTCTGTCTTCTTTTATTAGAGCTATATCACAACTTTCAGGAGGCTTCATAAATGACGCAATCTTTTTACGCATTTTGCATTGACCTTTTAATCCATCTATTTTTACATCTACATCTTCTGCTTCTCCTAAAGATAAGCCATTACTAGCATATGCTCTTATAGCATCTATGCCTAATTCTTTTGCTTGATTAACTACTAATCTTTCAAGTCTGTTGCCTCTTGCTTTGTTTTTGCTTGGCATACTTAGCATTCTCCTTTCTTAATTTATTTGTATATTTTGTCATAGCAATTTCTGCATCAAGAGATAAGTCGCCTATGTCAATAGGTTGTTTATCTGTATTAACAGAATGCTTTAATTTATTATTATCTTTTTCCAGAGTATTTGCATATAATTTCATTGTACTAAACTCTCTATAAAGCTTATCGTAATCTTCTTTAAGCTTCGCTATTTCTTTCTTCGCTTTGTTCAGGATCTGATTGTCTAGCGTCATTTTCCTCCTTAGTTTCTTTTAATTTTTCTTGAAGCCATTCTGTCCACTTTTCATTGTCTCCTTTATATTCTATATAACTTCCTAAGGCGGAATCTAAACTTCCTATTGATTTCTGCATTTCCATCATATATTTTAAGATTCCATCAATAGCAGTTTGAACTTCTCTTAATGTAGGTTTTTTTCTTTTAGTCATTTTATTCCTTTATAGTTAGAACAGGTGCATTAGGTTCCATTTCATTTCTTAATTCTCTGACATGTATAACGACACAATACCTATCTGTATCAGAAGGTTCAGTGTAATGTAAATGTGTAAAATTTGAGGGAAACATAACTAATTTACCTGCATCTGGTTTAATTTTTTTATTGTATTGAGGGAACACTATGCTTCCTCCTTTGTTTAATTTATTTAAATATATTATACCAGCTAATATTCTATTATTTCCAATAGGTTTATCAAAATGTGGTTTAAAGTAAGCTCCTTCATTAGCATTGTATTTCCTGAAACATAAATCCTCCCATACAATACTCTTACTGTAATAAATAGGCCTACTGTTTTTCCAATTATCATAAGATAATCCTATGTTTTTAGTACCATAATTGCCAGTATGACATAAATAATAATGCGTGTAACTAAAAATGGCATGATATAATCCTGTAAATATACGCCTAAAGTTTTTATCTTGACTTTCAACAAAACCAGAATCCATATATATATCGTAACAATCTTTCATATCTTTATTTAAAAATTTACCTAAGGTAGTACCTTCTTTACCAAATTCATTAAATTTAAATTCTTCAATATATTTTATAATCTTTTTACATACATCATTAGGGATTACGTTATTAGCTGTATATATATAATTTACTTTATTTTTATTTACTTTAATTACTTCATCATCAATGTCTTCTTTATTTAAAATACGCTCATTAATCTTCAACTAAACCTAACCTTGCTATAACTTGATTCATCTTTTGCACAAGCCAATTAATTTCTTCTGTTATATCATCTAATGTTTCATTAATTTCATCAAGTTCTTCTTGTAAGCTAGGTTTTATTTCTTCTTCTTTTTTTGTAAACATTTTATCTCCTTTTATTCATGTTCGTTAATTATTGGATACACACAACACGGTACTGGTCTCACTGTTTCATGTTCGTTAGATTCTAAAGGTTCCATAGGATTATTAGACTCACATCCGAAAATAATAAGTAAAACTATTATGTATTTTTTCATTTCTCTCCTTGTTTTTGTTCTTGGTTAATCATTCCCCAGAGTAAACATAGATAGACTATAACATCTGTTACTCTTCCTCTTACATCTTCTCTCTGAGATACATGTCCTTTTACATAAGAACATATCCCATCAATATGTTTTAATAAGTAAACTAATAAAACTTCTTTTTTATCGAGGTCTAAATTATACGCAATTCTTTCGAAGTTTGCAAAAGCATTGTCATTTTTCCTTGCATACTCTTTTTGTCCTGCTTCTCTTGTCGTTTGAATCTCTTTGAAAATTTGGTTTATTAGCTTTTCCATTTTCTTTTGTGTCATTTTTTATCTCCTTTATCACCTCTACCTGAGACGATTTTATACTTCAACCTTCTTTAAATCCACAATGTGGACATCCAAACTGACATGCTATGGCAGCTAAGAATGATCCACATTGTAAACATTGCATCATTTTAAATTTCATGATACTGCGTTAATTAATCCATCTGTTATTATAGCGTTATGATTATATGATGCAAGAGTTGGTTTTTCTTTATGCCATAATATATCTGTAGCTGAATTAAGTAATCCCCAACCATTAGTATCTGCATGATATTCGCCTTCAGGATCTAGGAATCTATCAGTTATTTCACCCCATGTACCTGTTGGTATATCTTTAAGGTAATTATGCCTAATTTTGCCTAAATTCTTTGAAGATACTCTATAATCATTTAAAAGAGCTATACCTTTAACCATTTTATTTAGACCTATATTGTTTCCGTCTTGACCATAGTTAATAGAATCTACCATTTTTATTAATTGATCATCCCAATCTTCAGAACCAGGTGCATGTCTAAATCTATGATTGTTTAAGAATTGTTTGCTCATCATACCGTTTAAACAAACTAATCTATATAACATTAATGAAAATCCAAATGATCTTGAACCATCATAACTGTTCCAGAATTGAATACCTAGATTTAAATCTCCAATTTCTCTTTCAATTAAATTTTCTTTAGTCTCTAAAGTATCTTTTGCTTTGTATGATAGCATAAAGTTTTTACCATTAAAGAACTCTTTATCTAATTCAAAGTTAACATCTGATTTTTCTGTTATATCTTCTGCTATATCTTTTACTTCTTGGTTTTCTAACAGCATATAGTTTTGTCCTACTACACCTGCTTCTTTCCATTTATTCTTATCATCATCCCATCTTTGTACAGCATAGGCTGCTGATTTAATTCCATTAAAATCTAATGGTACTTTCCTTATTTCTTGATACGGATTCATATTTCTCCTTTTAAGTTTATGAGAGCCTCACGATTTTCACGCCTACAGTAGGACTTACAGAACGAGTTGAAGCTCTCAATTTTATCCAATTAAAGCATCTTTTACTGGTAAATGAACATCTAAACTTTCTCTTTCTCTATTAGCTGTACATTCTAAATGCAAAGATTTGATTAACTTGTTTTCATCTTTAAATGGTGTTAGAGATAATACTTTATTAGCATTATATGCTACTCTAAAGCTACCTTTTGATGAAGCTATATTCATACCTTCTGTAAAAGCTGATTTAGTTATTTCTGATACTGCAAATACTATTATATTATTTTGAACTGCTAATTCCATTAATGCTTGTGATACTTCTTCAACTTTCATATTATTATCACTTTTCTTGCTCTTAAACAAACCCATATGATCAACAACAACAATCTCAGGTTTTCTAGGAAGCATTAATATTCTTTTGTTCAATTCATGTGCATAACAACTGCTATAGTCTACTGTCAACCAATTAAAATTCTCACTTATACCATTTGAATACTGAGTATAATAATCTTTTAATTGTTCTTCAGACCATTTATTTTCAATCATAACAAATCTCATCCACATTTGCCTAGGACTCATTTCCATTTCTATAAAGTAAGTATTACGTTTAAATCTGTTAACCAAATTCTGTAATAACATTGTTTTCATAGATTTAGGTGGAGCTTGTAATATAACTACTTCACCAGGATATACTGGAAAAGATTGCCCATATGGCTCACCAATATCTATAGGGTTGTGATTTCTACTTAAGAACTCAACAACTTCTTTTTCCATAGCTTGTGCATCCATAGTATTTTGAGATACTTTAGATTTATACAATCTACAAGTTGATTGACAATGTGCATCCATATGAACGTCACTACATCCATAATTATACCCGTTTCCATTATGTCCTTCATAACAATCAGTAACTATTTTATCCATTTCAGCTTTAGTAAAAGGATGAGTCTTTAAATCTACTCTTACTCTCCAATCTTCCATGATTAATCTAACTACATGTTCTGGATATCTCCATCTTAAGAATGCTGCTATACGTAAAGCTGTTTGATGTCTTGATCCTTGCACTCCTCCTTCCATCATATTTTGTATACATGGATACCATACAGGGTCAGGATTTTTACCTAAAGAAACTTTTTCAAATGTTTTATCACTTGCTATACTTTTTCTTTCTAATACATCAAATACAGGTTCGCATTCATTATCTCTTATATCTGTATTACCTTTAAAGTTGGTACGTTTATTTCTTGCTATGTCTTGAATTTTATCTATAGCCCAATGAAGTTCTCCTGAATCTAATGGAACTTTCCAAAGTTTAGATTTACTATTTAAAGTATTGACCATTCTTATAATTCTTGTTTTATCTGAAACAGACACATCAGCATATTCGTATATACCTTTAGCTTTTAATTCATCCTTAACTTTTAAATGCAAGTCTGGACATGGCTTCCATCTGAAAGCATTGCCTGGTATTCCTATATGAAACCCTGTTCCTGAAAAGTAAACTTGATATGGTATGCATAAATCATCTAATAATATAGTTAAACCTATAGCTTTGTCTTGTGCTTTGCTAGGATTAGCTCCATCAACATCTAAAATAAACTCATCTGGCATATATAATATTCCATCATACGAAGACAAAGTGTTATTTTCTTTTACATATTCTATGACATGATTATCATAATCCCATAAAGACATAAAAGTATCTTGCTCCATACCTGCATATTTTTCCACATCATTTATATCTCCAAAGTGATGTCTATTTGCTAATCCAAATGCATACTCTTTAATCATATTAGCTCCTTATTTTATTAATTACCCATACTTGTTGTCTTTTAATTCTATCTAATTTTCTTACTTTAATTATACCGTCAGTTCTCATTCTTCTAAACTCTCTGGTATATGTTTCTGTACTACCTAAAAATTTTCCAAAATCATGTTTTCCTATATATGCTAATTCTTGTATATCTGAAGTTTTAAACGTAGTTAATCCTGATCTTAATAAATTCTCTAATCTTGATACTATATGTTCTCTTACTGTCATTCTTTCTCCTTAGTTTATTATCTTGACACGACACCCGTGTGGCCCTACCCGCATTTCGCTACCGATTCCCAACAAGATATTTTTAATTTACCAATTAGGTATTTCTGCTATATCTGCAGTTTCCATTTTCTCGAAACTCCCAGATAACATTTTTCTACAACGATCTTCAACACCTTTCTTAATACCAGCACTTTCTTCACTAGTAAAGCTTAGATGTTCTCCTTCTTGTGCAACAGGTGCTATATCATCAAATACTCTTGTATAATTATTACCTGTTTTATTCTCTTTGTAGAAATAAACATTAACAGTTTTGCCTACTAGACCACTAGCCTCATCATCATATTGAATCAAAGGATGTTTTCCATTAGGATCTTTTAACACACCAACAATACCTGCATTAGCATATTTAAACAAATTAGCTATTTTAAATTCAGTATTTTCTTTCTTGTTAAAAGTTTCATATACACGTAAATTCATATTTTCTGGCATATCATTAAACCATACGTCTATATATTTTTTGTTTTGATCACCTCTTTCAAATGTACCATATTCTGCTTTTGACACAGTTAATTCGTGCCAACCTTCTGAGAATTTTGATCCACCTGTAGAAGCTGTCATTGTTTTTATTGCCATTTCATTCTCTCCTTATTGTTTCGAAACACTATTAGCATCGTCATCATGTTGTGCGATACCAACCATTGCTGATAATCCGTATCTTCTTCCATAAGTTATAACAGAACCTATTTTCTGAGGATTTGGATCAGCAGGCATTTTTATCTTTGAACGTAACCATTGACCAGATTTATGTATCAATAGTGTTGTTACAAAGAAACTTTTTCCATCCCAATCAGTACCTTGACTTATTGATAAGCCATTTTTACTTAAGAATGGGAATGAAGATTTAATACATGTATGTAAATCAGCATAAGAACTATTAAAGAAGGGATTTGTACTATCAGCTTTAGCTCCATCTAATTCAGATTGTGCTGCAGCTAATGCTTCTCCTAATTTATCTATTTTTTCTGATTTCCAATCATCTAATATTACTTCTTCTATAGGACCATACTCTATTAGAGGACGAGATTCCTTATCTGGATTTGTATTTTTATCCATAATTCTCCTTATATTTTGTGGAAATTCTTGCCTATAAATATAATAAATATCGACAAATTTTCCTATTACTTTTTAGCCTAATAGTTAGGTCTATAGGCTATTGACTAAACCTTAATAAAGATTTAATTTCTTTTTAATATTTCTTCTAGTGCTTACCATCCAAGGCTTAGGTGACATTTCTTTAAACCAGTCTTGCACAGTTGGAATAAATCCTAAATCTTCTCTTATATGTTGTTCCGCAATACTTTTTACGGGAACTTTTTTGTTTTTAGAGTTTATAATATATATCCCAAACTTTTTTTCACACTCTACTACACCTTGTGTGTGATGCCTTAAAGCTCTATGTCTTATGTCTGCATAATGATTCTTAGATTCATCAAACCAAGCATGAATATCATGGTAGTCCTCCTCTAGACCTCCAAAATATTTCACACTTGATTTGCAATGATTAAATGCTTTCATTAACCACGATCTCTATATTTTTTTTTAGGATCTTTACCATCAAGAGAGTAAGTTTCTGAGCATTCATAATTTCCTTGATAATTCTGCTCACCATCTACATTTATGGTTTCATTTTCGATGTTCCATACTACTTCTCCTTGACCACCTTCATTATTATACCAATCATAGTCTATGAAAGATACTAACAACCAATGTAAAGTATCATCACCAGAACTAAGACCATTTTCAGGATTTAGTTTTATATATGTATTAAACATTTCAACTAATTCTTTCTGGTTTCTAGTCCCTTTTTCTAATGTTTCACCATCTCCACCCCAATCATGTACTCTTTCTGATCTATCCCATCCATGATCACCACCTCTTTTATCAAAAGCTTCTTGAGTAGTGAAACCTTCTGCATGATAAGCATCACCAGAGTCTCCAGCCCCTTCATATTCTACAGTTATATATTTATAACCATTTTCTAGAAAGAACTTGCCTAAAGCTTTAATAGTAATTCCTTTATTAATTCTTTTTAGCTTTCTATTATGATGCCATGCTTCTGTCCATTCAGGATCATTAAAGTCTAATTTATCTGTATTTATAAAATCAGTTCTTAATTCACTCATACTTTCTCCTTAATTAAATTTATTCATCCAAGTTATTATTGTTATTGTAAGACATATTACTATTAATTCGAACATTTCTATATTAATTTGCATTATTTATCCATCCTTCGAAATATTCTTGCTCAGTCATACCATTATATTCCCAAACCCATACTCCATAGTCTAAAACTATTTCAAGATGCTCTAAAGAAGGCATACTATCTGTGTTGTATCCTAATTTCAAACCACCATTTACTAAAAAATCATCTGCTGTTTGTTTTATTTTACTCATTGTTGCTCCTTTTTGGTTTATAAGGTCTATATCCTTTAATTTTTCTATTTCCAAGAACCCATACTAATGCTTCTTGCCAGCCTTGACAAATAAACATATCTGGTTCTCCGTCGAAATATTCCATTTCTTCTGTAGATATAGCACAGTCTTTATATGCTTCTTCTACTTGTTTTTTAGTCTTCATTATTCATCCTCTACAGATAATACAGGTAATAATTCTTCTTTGTCATGTGTGAGGCAAGTTAAAACACCTCCATCATTACCTTCATCATCTTGCATTGCAATAACTCTTGTCCCATTATCTAATACAAAAGTAATAGGCTTTTTAAACCACATATAATCATTACATTCTTTATCTTGCATATATTCTACTTTTACTATACTTCTGTTAAGTAAAACATTATTAGCTATTTTATTCCAATATTTTGTTCTTACTTTTGGATCGTTTAAGTTTGCCATTCTATTCTCCTATTTTTGTAATTAATGATGGTGAAACTCTCCATCTATGCCAATTTCTACCTTCTTCTTTAATGCCTAATGATTTAGCATTAATTTTATAAACTTCTCCTGTAACTTTTCTTTTGTCAATTCCTTTACCAGAAACCCACGATACTTTATCTCCAATTCTAAATTCTCCTAAAGAATCTGAATTTAAGAAATTTCTTCTATCGTTTACTGCTCTAATTACTTCATTTAAATCTTCAAATTCCAATTTATGTACATCATCTATTATCTTTTTTATCATTCTTTCTCCCTATTAAAAAGTTTTTAACGTTATTAAGATTATTAAATATATGTTCACTAGGAGTATTTAATTCTTCCCAATGATCTTTTTCAACCCGCCAATACATATCTATTATATATTCCAGGTCATCTTCTATGCTATTATATTTCATATTTTCTCCTATTTTGTATTAAAGGAAGCTTTCAATGCAACTGTGCGTTGTAAACAATCTCCACAGCGCCATACAGGTTCTCTTAGAGTTCGGCTGCAGCGACTCCGTGTCTAACATTACTTACTTCCTTTAATCTCATCCGACAAGTCAAAACACAACTTATTTGTTATATTTATCTTGTTTATTTATTAACAGCAGAGACTTGCACAGTTTGTCATCTAAGACTCCTACAAGCCCCCGCTATTAATTCTTTGGGACGAACCACATATTCCTTTGCCTAGTTACCTGGATTTCTATTCATCTGTGTTATCTAGGACTTACAGGACCAATGCTGGTTCTCTTTTATACAAGCTTTTTTTTCGTTTAATAGTAGTGCCTATAAAGGTAAATGGCTGGTCTAGAAGTCCAGCGAAAGCTTATTATAGGTTCCTGGAATAAACTTAGTGTAACTTCTCAGGACTGCTACTAAACTAGTTACATACTTGTAATGCTTTGGGGCGATCCATCTGTTATTTAGAGGTGTTTTTAGTGATCAGCCATGTCGTCCCCCGACCCTTATTGATATAATGTCTGCTATCTTCCACCAAGATGCTTATCGAGAATATCTAGGTCATCATCCCTACCCAATAACATGACCGCCTCAATTGGCTAGTAAGTATTGGTTGGATTAAGTTTATATAAAAAGTTGGTATACATTGCATAAGCACCGCTGCAGCTATGAGTGTTCTGCCCAGGGTATACCAGCCAGGTCTTCTACAGGACTCTAGAATTATTACGGCAGCTACCTGTATATCTAAACTAGTGTGTGGTGTAGTAATGAAGGATATGTCCACACAATATATAGTCGCTATAATTATAGAGAGCTAATTGACTCTGCTATTATTAATAGTTTATTACTACTATATCTTTTAGAATACTTTCAGTTTCGTCCACGGATTGCCATCCATGAGGCTTGACTTTATATTATTCATAAGATATATATCCTGTTGCAACTGATCCCATAGAATGCAGGCAGAATGTATAGACGTCATCAATTCCCGTAAAATCAGTCCATCAGTACAACTATTACGCAACGATATCATCATGCGTGAATTGTTAGCACACTTTTAAGGTAGCTCTGCAGATGCTTTAAACCTTACTGTTAGGTGTGCTAGCCATGTGTAAATCTGAAGGAGAGTGTCATCGAGTATGTGTTATGGGCCATCAAAGAGTTGAATTGATATGGATACTCCTCTCCTTCATATTTATTAATTATATATTCTTGACATTATTTCTGTCGGTTCGATAATCCGAGTTGTTTGTTTATCTGGTTTATCTTTTTTTCTAACTGCTCTTTTTTTAGTATTAAATGATAATCTACTAATGCTTGAGATGCTATTATTACTTCTTTCATCGTCATTTCTCCATTTTTTTCTATAATGTCTTACACAGTATGAATCTTCTCCAAATTTTAATACTGCTGTTTTACCACAATTTTTACATTTCATTTATCTAGCCTTTCCTCTAAATCATTAATTTTGTCTAATAATTTAAAATGCCAGTATTCCGCTTCAATAATTCTATTATTAAGTATACATATTGCATTATACATCAATATTTCGTTATCATGTGACAATGGATAGAATTCATCTAAAGTTCTTTTTGGTGTTAAGCAATGACTATCAACTACAGGATGATCAAAATCACGTCTCTCTCCTTGAAAAGATATTAGATCCAAATCACTATCTACTCTATCATTGTATTGCTTTATAAAATTTCTAACATAACTAGTTGCATTAAGCTTTAACTTACTATTAAAGTTTATTCTATACCCTTTACTCATTTTCTCTCCTTTTTATGTAAAATATAACCCATTGTATTGCATTCTTCACAAGCCTCCCAATCAAATATATATTTTTGTGCTGTTTTAATTCTTCTCATTAATTGTTTTCTAGACACTACATAGGGAAAAGAATAGTCTGACATACTGTCATTAAGTTTATCTAGCAGTTCATAACCATTATCTTTTTCTTTTGGAGTATTACTTCCTTCTCTCATTCCATGATTTGCACCATATAATGCACTTTCTCCAAATATTATACTAAATATTTCTTTTCTATTATCAATTATAGAAGCATAGTACATTTTTTTATTACTTACTCCTTGTGTAAACTTTATATCTTCAAATTTCTTTATATTTTTTAAACTTTGTCCATTAACCATATTGTTTCTACCTTTCTATTAATATCAAAAAAAAATAACAGGTAAGGTTAGCTCCAACCAACCCCACCTGTTATAGATCATGTCTTAAACTTACCCTTTGACTATGACAAACACTACTAATGCTAGTAATGATACTAGATTAACTGCATTTATTATAATCATATGGTTTAAAAGTCTATTGTTTTCTTTCCCATAATAATTACAAGATTTAAGAAGTTTATTCTTAGTATTAGATTCTCTTTTAATTGCTGTGTCCATAACTCTCCTTTTTAATTTAAAATTTACATAGAACTGAGATTACATTCTACTCGCAGACCCTTTCACGTTACATTCCAGTATCTCCTTCCCAGAAGAATAGGTTTTACGTTTATCCACATAATTTTAGTTATGTAGGCTGCACCCGCAGTAATTATAGTTTTACCAATCTGCACATATAAGTTTTTCAGCATCTTACGTTCGGTCAGACAGAATCTTTCGACCCCAATAAGCCATTCAGAGTACTAAATACATCAACTTTGGGAGTTAAATGTACGTCCTATTACATAAATATGTAGGACCTTAGCGAGTTGTCATATTGCAATCACTTTTGGATTACAAATCATCACTTATATGCCTTAAGTAATTTCCCTATATATTATTTTGTTATATTATAGTTGTTGCACTAAGTTCCTTAAGGGAGAAGCTTGCTATCTTGTTAGATAGTAAATACTTCACTTAGCACTTCAATGAAAACTGGTTATTTTCACTAAGGTATTTCTGGTGTTGCCCTACTATCACTAGAGGATTAACCATTATACTGGAATACAGCCTTGCTCACCATAAGTTTGACTTATTATTCCTACTCCTTATTCTATTGCATGTTACCACACTCAAGAGTAATACTATATACTCTATATTAACTCTCATGCCCTGAGATTTAATACGTAGAAGCTTGTATCTATGAACCACAAAGTTCGTCGAAACTCATTTGTGGCGCAATAACTAAAGGTTTTCCTTCAATTATTACTTTACACATTATTCTTTTGTTTAAAGTGCGATATGATACTACCACACAAATTTGTTGCTATGGTGGGAATCGAACCCACAAATATATTCTTTATATCATATAATTATAGTTATATAATATGATTACTACAATAATCAATATATTACTACCTAGTGCATAGCCAATAATAAATCTTCATCCCTGACTGGACTCGAACCAGCGACCTCAAGATCTTAAGTCTTGCGCTCTACCCAACACCTTAAAGGTATAGTGCTGTAATTGCTCTTATATACTGTTGACCATTTCATCTCGTGTCAGCAAGATGTCAACCTTACCACTGACATAGTTTTTTATATATATTCACTTTCCAGCCTTTCTGAGCTACAGGGAAATCTAATAATTATAAGTCCATATTATACTTATCTATCGTATTACTTTTAGATCTATAATCATCATCATCTATGTTTCCACACTTATGTGCGAATTCATAATACAATGAAGGACCAAGCGTTGTATAAACATCTGCATTCATTTCTTTGAACTCTATTTCACGCTTTACATCTTCATTATCTAAAAACTGTACTACTACTAATTTTTGTTTGTTTTCTTTCCTATCAGCCATTGTTCTCCAATCTATTATTTTAAATATACATATCAAAAAAAACAGGGTAGAATAATATATATTAATAGTATTTTGTAACACGTCCCGTTGACGCCATAAACTAGCAACATCTAGTCTAAGAAAATATTGTTGCCTATTAATTATTATTCCACCCCATTTTAGCTCTATGTATGTTGTACTTATATTGTAAGCCTAAGCACCAAGCTATTGTCTGTATGCTTTTATAGTGTGTTGCTTCACTTTACTTCTATCAAAAAAAAACAGGGCAATAGTATTATAACAATCACCCTGTTCTCGGCTATTGGGTAGAACAACAAAGTCTAATCTATAACTACCTCATAACCCTTATCCATCCAACATTGTGCAAATCCTGCAATATACTTAGTCATATAATATTCGTGACCTTTTTTAATCTTGAATACTTTACATTGTTCTTTATCATTTAGTCCGTAAAACACCCTAATTTCGCTATTATAACGTTGTTCTATAGCCATAGTATTGACACTCCTGTCTAGTATAAGTTGGTTATATATATATCATACAAACACAAAGAGAATAAATAAATAAAAAAAAGAGTGTACATGCGTTAACACATACACTCTAAGAGATTACATTGTTTCAAATCGTTTAAGTACTACTTCAATATGATCTTTTACTGCTTTATCTTCTGTAACTATTGCTAACATTTGCATACTATCTATGAATGCATTCTTTACTTGCTGTCTGCTTTCAATCTTACGCTTTAATGTTCTACTATAGCCACCATATAATGGGGCCTGATTATAATCTTCTAGATAATCACGTATCATATCTTTAAGCTCTTTCATATGTCTCCTTAATTTAAAATACATCAATTAAAATCAAATAATATAAATCATAAATAACTAATTTTGTAATATCAAAAACCCCACGATAGGGGGGTACTCATTGTATAAAGACCACACACTAAAATCCTATAATTTTTGAAAGTTGCTATAAATAGTTGTTGCATTGTATTTTTATAATAATTATATTTACAAATCGGTAGTTGATTAATTTTGACTATCACCCTGAAAGTACACTTGCAATAGTTCTGCTTTAAGGGTCAGAAGTTGGGTTGCTCTCCATATAGGATCAAGAGTTTGTCCCCAATAACCGATAAAAATTACCTTAATATAAATCAGAGTAAGGGAGAAATTACTGGCTCCGAGGAAGTTTAAGGTTAAATCTTTTTTTTCTCAGGGGATAGGTGCATTCGAAAGGCATATTATGGCAAGGAAAAAGTACAGTTTAAAGATAGTTTATAACATTAATACCGATGAGATAGCAGAATTAAGAGAAGAATTTAGTGATCTTGATAGCATAAATTTTGAAGTAGATGGAAGAGTTATTAAAGTACCTCAAGAGCTACAAGATATAATTGAAGAAATCCATGATGATACTTTGGGACTTAGTTAACATAACCCAATCCCTTGATGGGATTGGAGCTATATGAGATATTATAAAGTAAACAAAATAGAGCATACAGTATTTGAATCTGCAGAAGAGGTACCTGCAAAAATTACGTACCTTGAGGATTGGAGGGATGGTCACCTAGGTGATTGGGTTTTAGCAGATGATGGTTGTGTTATTCAAATACTACGTAGTGGTAGTATGATGAAGGCTAAAGGTAAAGTAAGAGAAGTACGGTATATAGGTACATGTACTGGTACTTTTATTATTTCCAAGACTACTAACATGGATACTTCCAGAAGGATCAATATATATTCTCTAGGTGGAAATGTAGAAAGAAATCAAAGAATTCAGGATAGGGAAAAACTATCCACGAAAGAGGAACTATTTGTCCAGTATTTAGCATCTGGAATGGATGAACGTAAGGCGTATCTAAAGGCATTTCCGACAAATGACCCGCACTATGCAGGATTACGTGCTGGACAACTTATTAAAACAACGAGGGTTAAAACAGCTATGAAGGAAGAATTAAAGCCTATATTAAATGAGATAGGAATTGATGAGAAGAGTATTTTAAGTTGTATAAATGCGATAGCTTTGTCTTCTGAAAAAGATGAGACTAGGTTAAAAGCATTATTTAAATTAGCGGACATAATGGATCTTGAGGATAAAAACAAGACACAAGTGACGCAGCTCACAGGAGCAGTGTTTCAAGGGTTTAGTCAAGATAAAATTAAAGAGGCTGAAAGGCCAAAGGAGATAAAGTGAGCGAAGAAACAGGAAGCAAGTTTAGCAGAAGTGGAATTTATTATTCCTCCATTAAACCCCAGGGGATCAAAGATACTTTAAGCTGGGAAGCTCCAGTCTATGAAATATTTAAGTTAGCCAGAAGAGGTACAGTACTTGAGGACGGTAGAAGAGTTGTGAATAGACAAGCAACAAAACAAGCTCAAAAAGAACTAGTAAGAATGGGATATTTAGAGCCTATGCATGCTGATTCAGATCTAAACAGAGAAACTCAAGGCGCTATGAAAAGATGGGAATTTAATTTCAGTAAGGAAGCTGCAAAGCATGACGGAGTAATGGGAGAGTTTACTCCAGAAAAAGTTTGGAGTTTTATAAAGGATAAACTATGGTTCAACGAAGACGATATAAACAAAAGATGAGCGCACAAAGTTATTTAGATATGTGGCTCTCTGAACAGATACCTATTGAAGATTGGTTAAAGATATTAGATACTAATCCAAAGGTAGAAAATCTTTATAAAAAACACATTGAATCTAACGCTAAAGGTGTAGCTATAGAGAGAGCTGTATATAACGATTTATTAACAAAGGAAATTAACAAATGAGTATACCCAAAGGCAAAAAAAGTCTTTCTGCAAGGCATATCCATATGACAGCAGAAAAGCATAAAAGGACGAGTGTGATAAAGGAATTAGAAATAGAAAGAAGAGATAGTAGAGAAAGATTTGACGCTAGAAGAAGAAAAGAAAACAGGAGAAAATATGCTTCTCAATTACAATTAAAAGAATATAAATTCAAAAGGAGATAATAATAAAATGGCATTCAAAAGAGCAAGAAAGCTAGTTGGCAAAATGGTTAGAAAAGCAGCTGCTAGAAAAAAACTAAGGACTTATAAAAAGAAAGTAAAAGCTAGTACAAAGTACAAAGCAAATAAAGCTGGTAAACTTCAAAAAAAGATAGATATAAAAGCTAAAAAAAGATCACTTGGTATAGGTAGTAAAAAAAGAGTACAAAAGAAAATTAATAAACTTTACAAGAAAAGAAATGTTGCAAAAACAAAGATAGGTAAAAGAAAAAAGAAATAATAACAACCCATTCACGGACAGCCAGTCCTTAGGGTAGGAGGTAAATATGGCACAAAAAGGATTGCACAAATATACAGTGCAAGAAGCTGAAAATGCTAAGTTAGGACAAGCAGGGTATGTTTATGGTGCTGCAGGTGTAGTAGCAGGAACTGAATATGTTGCTATAACTGCATTATCTGCAGCACAGATAGACACAACATCAAATGATACTTCAGTGTATCCAACATTAACTAATGTAACTATACCAGTAGGAACTACTATATATGGAAGATGGACAAGTGTTACTCTAGACAGTGGAACAATTATAGTATATAAAGGTTAATTTATGAGCAAACAACATACCTTACATGAGTATACTACTCAAGAAGCAAAGAACTTAAAGTTAGGCCAAGGAGGATACGTTGTTTTAAAAAACACTACAGGTGCAGGTTATGTACATTCTGATTTAGGTCATTACATAGCTTTTACAGTTCTTACAGATAATTGTACTGTAGTTAGTAGCCAACTGCATTCTCCTGAAATTGACGGAACTACTATCACTGCTGACTATCCTATAGGCATTACTGTTCATGGTGCTTGGGAAAGAGTTAGCATACAAAAAGTTTCATCTGGTGGAGATGATTTACAGATTATATTATATAAAGGATAGTAAGGAGAATTAAATGTTTGGAAGAATGAAAATGAGAAGAGGCCCAAAAAAAGGTGGATTTTTTACTAGGCCTGTATTTAAAAAAGTAGGAAAATTAGGATTATTAGCTCTACTAGCTAAAGCAGTAGATGAAAAAGATAAATAAAGTAATTGTTTTTTGAAATAGTTGTTGTAAATAACAGTTAGATTAATTAATCTATACTATAATTTTTGGAGATATTTTGTCCAATATAAACTTAAATGATGTAAGTAAGGCAGAAGAAGACTTAAGGTTAGCACATACTGACTTAATAGCTTTTGGTAAATTGTTTTTACCAGAAGATTTTATGCGTTCTGAAACTCCTTTCTTCCATTATGAAGTAGCAGATTCTTTATCAAATTTAGACGAAAGACAATTAGGAGTTATTCTTCCTAGAGGTCATGGAAAAACAGTTTTAACTAAGTGCAATATTTTACATGATTTTGTTTTTGCTAAAGATGATCCTTTGTTTTATGGTTGGGTTGCTGCATCTTCCAAGATATCAGTTCCTAATTTAGACTATATAAAATATCACTTAGAGTTTAATGATAGAGTTAAATATTATTTTGGTGATTTAAAAGGAAGGAAATGGACAGAAGATGATATCGAACTTAAAAATGGTTGTAAGCTTATTTCTAAGTCTAATTTGTCTGGTATTCGTGGTGGTGCTAAGTTGCATAAGCGTTATGATCTCATCGTTCTTGATGACTTCGAAGACGAAAACAATACAATCACTGCCGAATCGAGATCCAAAATTAGTAACCTTGTCACAGCTGTGGTATTCCCAGCATTGGAGCCAAAGACAGGAAGGCTTAGAATAAACGGAACGCCAGTTCATTATGATTCTTTTATACAAAAGATATTAGTTGGGCATGAACAAGCTAAGAAACAAAAAGAAGATTATAGTTGGAAAGTAATAACATATAAAGCTATACAAGAAGATGGAACACCTTTATGGCCTTCATGGTTCGGTCACAAGGAAATGGAGAGAAAGAAAAAGTTTTACCAAGATTCAGGAACTCCTCAAAAGTTTTATCAAGAGTATATGATGGAAGTTCAAAGTTCAGAAGATTCTATCTTTACTAGAGAGCATATAAAATACTGGGAAGGTAACTTTAACAAGGATGAAGAATCAGGATTATGCTTTGTTGTACCTGAAAATGATAACCCTAAACCTTGTAAAGTATTTGTAGGAGTTGATCCTGCAACTGATTCTGCAAGACGTAATTCAGATTTTAGTGTTATAATTGCTGTAGCTGTAACTCAAGATAATAATTTATATGTATTAGATTATGTAAGAAATAGAACATTACCTGTATTAGGAGTTCCAGGTTCTGGGAAAAAAGGGATAGTAGATCATTTGTTTGATTATGCAAAAATATATAAACCAACATTATTTACAATAGAAGACACTACAATGTCTAAACCTATCTTCCAAGCATTAAGAGCTGAAATGCAAAGAAGAAATAAATTTACAGTTCCTTTTAAAGAAGAAAAGCCAGGAACTAGAATGAGTAAAAGAGACAGGATACAAGAAATATTAGCTCAAAGATTTACTGTAGGTCAAGTGCATATAAAGAAAACACAATATGACTTGCATAGAGAAATAATAACATTTGGGCCTAGAATGGCTCATGATGATACGATAGATGCTTTAGCGTATGCTTGCAAGTATGCACATCCTCCACAAGGGATGAAAGAATCTAAGGGTAAATGGAGTAAGAGTAGACCAAGAGCAAAATCTTGGGTAACAGCATAAAGGTAAGGTAAAATGAGTAGAAAAACAGTAGATTACACAGGAGCTAAGGCTAAAGAATATATGGAATCATATGTTAACAGGCCAGAAGATGCTGGTACTAAAGAAGGCTTAACAGGGCTGATAGATAAAATGTCATATGCAACACCTACTCCAGCTATGAAACTTTTAGGGCTACCTCTTATGGCTGGGCAAGTAAGTAAATTTAAAAACGCATTTAAATTAGGGAAAAAAGGATACGACCAAGCTAAAGACTTTTTAAAAATGGTAAGTAAAATGCCTAGGAAAAAAGGCAATGCAGAAGAATATTATAAAGTAAAAAAATTAATAGAGCGAAGTCATGCAATTCCTGATTCAGAAGCAAGCTTGTCACGTCTGTCTGATATGGCTAGGGCGAGAATAGCTTTGCAGAATGTTGTAAAAAAAGCTAAAGATTCTAAAGGAACAAAAGAACATAAACATTATGTGCAAACGTTAAATAGTAAACTGAAGATGTATAAATATGAATGGGATAAATAATATGCCTAAATTTGGAAAAAAAAGTAAAATAAATCTTTTGACTTGCGACTATAGGTTGCAAAAAGTTTTAAACGAAGTAATCAAATATGTTGATTGCAGTGTCATAGAAGGACATAGAAGTGAGGAGAGACAAAATGAACTTTATGAAGATGGTAAAACAAAAGTTAGATACCCAAATGGTCGTCATAATGCTGATCCAAGTAGGGCTGTGGATGTGGTACCTTATCCTGTCGATTGGAATGATCGTGAGCGTTTTCATTTGTTTGCAGGTTTCGTATTAGGTGTTGCAAGGTCAATGAATATAAAACTAAGGTGGGGCGGAGATTGGAATATGAATTTCGAAGTAGATGATAATAAATTTGACGACTTCCCACATTTTGAATTAAGGGAGAAATAGAATGTCAATAGAAAGAGATTTAATAAACCAAATGCTTGGAAAAGAAAACTTAGTTTATGATGACTCAGGTAATCTAGTTTCTGAAGAAGAAATGTTTGGGAAAAAATTAATTAATGATGAAGTAGATGCAGAATATACACAAGAACAACTAAAGAAAAAATTAATAGCTCCAGATTATACAGGATCTTCTGCAGAGCAATATACTGAAGGATTTACAAATAGACCTTCAGATGCTGGAAGTATAGAAGAAGCACAATCAGCAGAAGGTATGTTAGGTAGTTTTGTAGGGCAGTTACTACCTCCTGTTGATATAGCAAATGCTATAATAGCTGCTAGCGAAAATAAATGGACTCATGCTATTGTAACAGCTGCAGGTTTTGGTGCAGGACTTAAATATGGAAGACAAGGTCTAGCTATGTTAAGAAATAAGCTGGCAGATATTGCAGACTTAGCACAAAAAGGAAGTAAGGCAGCAGGAAAGCAATTAGATAAAATTAGAAAAGCTTTGGATACATATCCAGAAGCTACTGGCGCAGACAACATTACTAATCCTTCTTTAGGCTGGGAAAAGAAAATGGAACCTTTGTTAAATGTTCTAGAAAAAGATTTAGATGCTGTAACAAAGTTACCTAAAAATGTAGGTAAAATAATTAAAAAAACAGATGCAATAGATAGTGAAGCTTTTAAAATGGTCAAAGGGACTAGTACTTCTAACCAAATGAAAAACGTTAGTTCTCAATTTAGAGATCTGTCTAAAGAGCTTGACATGTCTACTAATAAAATGAAAGACGTGCTTGATAGATCGACTCCATATAATTTAGTTGTTCCTAAAAAATCAAGTTTAAGTAAACCTTTAGAAATAAATGAAGCAATTAGAAAAGAAACTTCAGATTTTGTAGAATCTTATTTAAGTAAAGATGTAAAAAAATCAATTGGACTAGACCCTATGAAAGCTCCTTCGTTAGATCCTATGAAATATCCTGTATTAGACCCTATGCGAACGCCTAGAAATATGAGAGACCTTAATAAAGAATGGCAAAAAGAAATCGGGGAAGCTTTAGATCCTTCAAAATACCAAAAGGGAATAAAAATACCTCCTATGGGAGTGAAAAAAAATAATTTAACACACCTTGATAAAGCTATAGGTGGAATGACATTAACAGATGTAATTAATCGTTCAGTAACTGGATATGAAGAGGAATAATGGCTAAATATAAAAAAGCAGACACTATAAGACAATTATACAATCTAGCTAATAACTGGAGCAGAAAACAATGGGAAAACACTAATCAAAAAGGTTATGATTTTGCCCATGACGAGCAGTTAACAAGAGAAGAAAGAGAAGCTTTAGAATCTCAAGGTATGCCTACTTTTACGGTAAACAGAATCTTACCAGTGGTAGAAATGTTAAACTTCTATGCTACCGCAAACAATCCTAGGTGGCAAGCTATTGGTGTTGATGGTAGCGATGTAGATTTAGCTGCGGTTATATCTGATTTAACAGATTATGTTTGGCATAATTCTAATGGTAATACTTTATATAATAACGCTATTAATGATTCGGTTACTAAAGGAATGGGCTATATTTTAGTTAGCGTAGATCAAGATGCAGATAATGGCATGGGAGAAGTTATATTACAACAACCTGAACCTTTTGATTTATATGTAGACCCTAAATCAAGAGATATGCTTTTTAAAGATGCTGCATTTATTATGATTAGAAAAGTTTTACCTAAAGATCATTTAATAAAATTATTTCCTGACCAAAAAAGAAAGATAATGAATTCAAGCAGTAATGATTCTCAAACTTCATATACTCAAAGAATGCTTGGTGAAGACGATCAAAAGCTATTTCAATTTAACGATATAAATGAACAAATGTCAATGGGTATAACTGCTAAAGGTGAAATGGATCATTTAGTAGAATATTTTGAAGTTTATGAAAAAGTTAAAGTTCCTTATATTAATTTCTTTTATACTATTCCTCCTAATGAAGAAGAATTAAAAGCTATTCAAGAAGACTGTAAGATGCAAGTAGAAGAAATGGAAAAACAATTAATAGTAGAATTAAAAGAACAGGAGTCTCAAATGGCTCAAGCTGTTCAAAGTGGGGAAATGATACAAGAAAGATTTATTTTAGAAATGCAAAATGCACAAAAAATGGTACAGCAACAAATCGAATCCTTTAAAATGGAATGTATGAGTAAGTTAGAAAATCAAGCTTCTCAAGTAGGTAATGAAATAATTCCTGAAAAACAATTTAATACTTTAATGAAAGATGCTGAGTTTGCAGAATCTGTTTTAGAAAGTGTTAGATTTTTTAATCCTAGAATAAAACAAACTACTGTTGCTGGAGACAAACTATTAGGTGAAACTATATTGCCAGATACTGTAGTAGATTACCCAGTAATACCTTTTCATTTTAAATGGACAGGAACACCATTTCCTATGAGTGCTGTTGCACCTTTAATAGGCAAACAACAAGAAATAAATAAAGCACATCAAATAATGATACATAATGCTTCTTTAGGGAGTAGCTTAAGATGGATGTATGAAGAAGGCAGTATAGATGCTGAGTTGTGGGAAAAGTATTCATCATCTCCAGGTGCTTTATTACCTGTAAGACCAGGAGTAGAAAGACCTTCCCCTGTTCTTCCTGCGCCTTTGTCTAGTGCTTTTTCTAATATAGTACAAATGGGCAAAAATGACATGGAATATTTAGCAGGTATTTATAGCTCTATGATGGGTGATGCAGGAGGTGCTTCTGAAACTTACAGAGGTATGTTAGCTATGGATGAGTATGGAACAAGAAGAATTAAACAATGGATGAGCAGTTGTATAGAGCCTGCATTAAAAAAATTAGGTGAAGTTGTTTTACAATTTTGCCAAGCTACTTACACAGCCAATAAAAGATTTAGAATAGTTCAACCTAGTGCTATTCAAGAAGGTAAAACTCAAGAAATTAATGTGCCAATATATAATGATTTAGGTGAAGCAATTGGAAAATCTATGGATATATCTTCGTTAAAATTTGATATAAGAATAGTTTCTGGTTCAACATTACCTGTAAATAGATGGGCATATTTAGAAGAATTAAAATCATTAATGCAAATGGGAGTTATTGATGATGTAGCAGTATTAGCTGAGACTGATATTAGGAATAAAGAAACTATCATGGAAAGAAAGTCTTATTATTCTCAATTAGAGTCTCAAGTATCTTCTTTAGAAGAACAATTAAAAGACAATGCTGGTACTATTGAAACACTAGAAAGACAACTAGTTCAATCAGGAATTAAAAATAAAGTTATGCAAGCTGATGTTGAGATAAACAAAAAGAAAGAAGAAATTAGATCTGGTATGACAGAACAATCTTTAGAAGCAGAAGCAAGACTTAAATTGTTGAAAGGTCTAGAAATAGGCAGAGACCAATTAAATCAACAAAGAGAAAGAGATATTTTAACTAACACGAAAAAAGACTTGGAAAGTAAGTCTGATTCGGAATAGTTTACGCTAGTATATAATGACTAAAAAAAAGGAGAAGTATGGAAAATAGCCAAGGCAACCCTGAAATTGGAATGTCAGAAGATTCATTTGAAACTGCTGAAAATTCTAATGCAGGCTCCGAAGCATTCTTTGATGCTTTAGATAATCAAGTAAACGGTCAAGTTAGAGATAATGACACTGAGGTAACCCAAAATCAACCAGCTCCAGCGCCAAGCGCAGAAGCGATAGATAATGGCTCCAATAATGTGCAAGTGCAGTCCAACGATCGCACGGACTGGGAAAAGCGCTATAAAGATAGCAGCAAAGAGGCGGTCAGGTGGCGAGAAGCGTACAAAGAAGTTGAAAAATTTGTACCTGTTCTTGACGCAATGAAAGAAGATAGTGGACTTGTAGATCATGTTCGAGACTATTTAGTAAATGGTGGCAAACCTGCACAAACTGTTCAAGAAAAACTTAATCTTAAAGAAGATTTTGTTTTCGACCAACATGAAGCAATGACAGACCCTCAATCTGACAGTGCGAAAGTTATGGAAGCGCATGTAGACGGTTTAGTGCAAAATCGTGTAAATGGTATTTTACAAGATGAGCAAAAACGTGCTAGCCAAATTCAGCAACAGAAACAAAAAGTTGATGAAGAGGCAGCATTCAAGCAAAAACATAATATGTCAGACGAGGCTTTTAATGCTTTTAAAGAAAAAGCTAGCTCGCACATTATGACACTTGATGATATTAACTATATTGTTAATAAGGATCAGGCGGCTGCAAATGTTGCTCAGAACACAAAGCAGGAAATGCTTAACCAAATGAAAAATGTCAGAAATATGCCTACGTCTGCTTCTGGAGCAAACAGCCAAGGACAATCAAAATCCGTAGATAAAGAGGTTTTTGAACAAATCCTTGGGCTTAACGATAACGTTGATAATCTGTTTGGGTAGACTATAGCAATATTAGTCTATCTAAACTTAACTAAGGAGATAGACAAATGTCTGAAATAAATCAAATAGTTGGAAATTCTTTATATTCCGACCAAGACCATAGCTCCTTAACGGGAACACAATCTGGTATTAATACAGGTGCCTTACGTAGAAAGTATAACTTTGGCGATATGGTGTCTGAATTAGCATTAGCACAAGATCCGTTTTTCCGTTTTGTTAGCATGGTTGCTAAAAAACCTACGGACGATCCTACTTTCAAATTTACTGAAAAGAGATCTTCGTATACAAAAAGATATGCTTACATGGCTGAATTTAGTGAAGCTGGTATTGCTGCACCTGCAACAAACCCAGATAATGCAGATACATCTGCAGCTGCTACAGCTGGTTCAAGCATATATTCGTTCAAGTTTTTTACTGATTATAACTTTGAAGGTAATCTTCAAAATATAAAAGGTCAAACTTGTTCATATTATGATGGTGTAACTGGAACACAGCCTAAATTCTTCATTCCAGGGCAAATTATTAAAATTAATAAAGCGCCTACTGGTGGAGCATTTACTTCATCAACTAACGATGGTTATACACTATGGAAAGTCAACTCTGTTGATTTAGATAGTGCTGCTAACCATGCAATAGTTAATGCTACATGTGTTAAAGGTACATCAGCTGTATTTAGAATGCCTGATGGTGATGATGTTGTTGGTGGCGCTATTGCAGCTAAAGCACAAGAAGACTTAGAACCATTTAAATGTTATGTAGTTGGTACATCATTTGCAGCTGGTTCTGGTTATCCTGAAACATGGGCTGATCAACCATATAGTACTTCTCATGGTCTTACTCAAATCTTTAAAACTTCTGCAGTAATGAATAATTCTGACAGAGCTACTGTTTTAAGATATGAAGGCAATGAGTGGTCTAGAATATGGAAAGAAAAGCTAATCGAACATAAATGGGATATTGAAAATTCTTTATTATTTTCTACTCAACAATCTTCTGTAGGTCAAACTACACAAGGTGCTGTTGATTTCATCTCAACTTATGGTAATACTTTCAGTTTAGCATTAGCTACTAAATCACAAGATTCATTCTTGGATGATTTATCAGCTATGTTAGATCCTAGATATAATAATGCTTCATCAACTGTATTCTTCTGTAATACAGCAGTATACAATTGGTTGCATAAATTATCTGGATATTTTGCTAATAACATTGGTTCAGTACAGCCTTTCGCAGGCGGTACTCCTAACACTACTGCAGGTAACGTAAATACACGTACTGCTGCTAGTGCTGACATGAGCTTAATGGGCAAAAAGAAAGTATTCGGTGTTGATGTTACTACTATATCAACTATCTACGGTGACATGAATGTTGTAAGAAATGTTCACTTAGATGGAACTAATGTTAAAATGTTAGCAATCAATATGAAATATTGTTCTTACAGACCATTAGTTGGAAATGGTATAAACAGAGATACTGGAATCTACGTTGGTGTGCAAACACTTGAAAACTCTGGGGTCGACAGAAGAGTAGATCAAATCTTAACTGAAGCTGGCATGGAATGGTGTTGTCCTGAAACACATGCCATCTGGTCATAAGGAGGTATATTATGAGTATTCCACAATACGGACTAGAGTCTATGAGTGGTGGACAAGGTCTTGGGAAAAAAGTTGGTAAAGTTATTAAATGCACTGGAGGAGCAGCTGTTTCATTAACTGCTGAAGATAGTGGAGCTATTGTTCATATAGCTGGTGGTACTAATGGTGCTGCTGCATGTAACTTGCCTCATATTGATGCTCAAGATGGTCTTGAATTTACTTTCTTATTAGTAGCTGCTAATGGTACTGGCGATTTTGATATTGACGCTGAAGATGGTGTTGATTTCTTTATTGGTAGTGTAGTTAGCGTTGAAGGTACTAATGATGTTGGTATTGACTTTAATGGCTCGTCTCACGATCAGTTGACTTTAGCTGCATCTAAGGGTGCTGCTGGAGATCAAATACACGTTGTATCTTGCGCTGGTAAATGGTGGGTAAAAGGTGTAACTAACGATCAAGACGGTTGGGCTGTTGGTACAGCGTCAGCTAATACATAATAAGTAGATTGATTAATTAATTCTGCCTCCTAAGGGATTATTTCTTTAGGAGGTAGAGTTTAAAGTAAAGGAAATAAATGGCAACATTTCAAGCAATAGTAGAGGGTATGACAGGAGTATCAGTAGGTACTTCTCCTACTACAGGAGAGCTTACAGAATATTTAAAAGAAGGCGTTTTAGATGTAACTAGCAGAGTAGTTACTTTAGGAACTCCTTTTGACGCTTATGGCTTTTCAAGAGAATCTTCAGAGTCAACTAGCCAAAGCGGTATTACAAAAAGACAAGGTAGAATTTTAGCAGTATTAAGAGAAAGTGGAACAGATAATGATTGGAGAGATTGTAGATTTATTCCTATTAACTTGCAATCTAGAGTAACTGATACGACAAGTTTAGCTTATGCATCAAAAGAAAATCCTGCATACTCAATAGCTAATGATGGTACTATTATGGTATTTCCAGCACCTGATAGTGGAGGAGCAGATTCTTATAAAATTATATATATTAATGATACACCAACTAATGGTAGTGGTTCTAGTTTAGCTTATAATCACGATGATATAAAGTATTTCCCTGAAGATAAATGGTATTTAGTAGCTATGTTTGCATCAGTAAGAACATTACAGAATGCTTTATCAGCTAAAAGTATACCTGTAGTAGCAGGAGATGCAACAGAATTAACATCAGTAGATGACCTTGATACTGATAATGTTATAGATGTTCACGCTGATCAAATTGAGGTAGATCAATGGTGGTCAACAGCAGGGCATTTAATAGAAGGCGAAGAAGATACAGAACTAGCTATGGCTCAGATACAAAAGATACAAACTTACATTCAAGCTCATCAAAGTCAAACACAAGCAAATGCTGCAGACTATGGTTGGATGGAAAAAAGACTTGCTTTCTTTATAGAGCAATACAATTTAGCGTTTCAATTTATTTCGAAACAGCAACAACAGCAACAGGGAGGACGATAATGAAAGTTAGAGAAATTATGGAAAGAGCAGGCATTAATGAAACTGGTAGAGCTGTTGCTTATATAAAAGATGCTCTTACAGAAATGAATTTAGAATCAGAAACTCATACTCGTAGGGTAAGAATAGATATAGAACAAGATAAAAGATTTTATAATTTACCTAATGAGGCAATAAAAATATTAGATATAAGATGTAAATCTCACAACAATGAAGATGATTTATATAGAACAATACCTAGGTCAGTGTATGAACCAGAAATAGAGGATTCAGATGGCATCTAAAAAATACGCATATTATAATAAAGGCAATAAAGTAGGTTTAGTAGAACAAAAAACTACTGATGTTGCATCTTCTGATTACGGGCATTATAAAAGTCCTCAAGATACAATTAGTAAAGGATTAGAGATAGAATACAGTTATGCTCCTACATATAATTTGCAATCAACTGGCACAGAAGGAACAGATTTTTTAAGATTTATAGGTTGGGGATCAGATGGAACTAATTTATTATTATTTACATATTCAGGAGCATCTTCAATAGTAGATTTATCTAGTATGTATCAAACTGATGATTGGATTTTAATAGAAGGTTCAGGCAGGTGGTCAGGATTACATCAAGTAAAATCTAATGGCAGTTCTAGTGGAGTCTTAACATTAAAAACTAAATGCAATATAAAGCCTGCTAAAGTTGAAATAGTAGGAACTTTTGAAGCAGATGATGAAACTTTTATAGGAGACAATGCTGCAAATATTTTAGACTTAGAAACCTTTAAAGATGTTTTAAATTTAAGAAGATCTAATCCATATATATTTATAGACAATGCAGCGAATGGTTCAAATGGAGGAATGTTTTCGTTAACAACCAATGATACATCTGGAAAGATTACGTTAAATAAAAAAATAAGCATAGATGCAGATGGAGATTATACAGACAATGATGCTTCTTGTGCTGATAGTGGTAATGATACAGTTCAAATTTATCAAGCTTTTTCTGAACAAATTACTGTATATGAAAACGTAGAAGTTATGATTGATGAAACATTTGAATTAGATCTTTCTAATTATCAAGCTAATGCTTTAGTTTATTATTTAAAAGCTAAAATGTCAGAAGACATGAAAGACATAGAAGGTAGAGAATATTTTATGAGATTGTTTTATAAGCAATTAGAAAAATTTAGTAGCAGAAGAAAAGCTGGACCTAATATAATGCAAGGACATTGGAGTTTTAGATAATGGGAATGCAGGGAATACAAACTACTACTTTAGGGCATTTGCAACATGCACAAGCAGGTTTTGATATTATATCAATGAATAGCGGTGTTGTTTCGCATCATTCTATGACAACAGGCTATGGAAGCGGTGGAGTTACAAATTTTGTTGAAGCTATAGCAGGGAATGAATGTCAAGGATCTAATGGAAGAATTTACACTAGTAGTAACAATACTACAGGAACTAAATTTTTTCCACATACAAAATATTGGATAGGCTTTATAGGCATAGGGCGTACTTCTAGTGCTGAATATGATGGTGATATTATGTGCAAAGGATACAAAGATCATGTTAATTTAGCTAAATGGGCATTTTCAACAGGATCAGGAAGATATGAGCCTTATAATGTAACTAATTTATTTTATAGACCTATATATGGGGATATAATATATGGTAAGTTTGACAGAATAGCAATTCATGCAACTGCAAGTACTTCCACATTCAATAGATACATGCTGATTAGAGGCCCAGGTAATGAAACATTTACAGATTATGAAAACTTTAATAATATTGAAATAGTTAATTAAGGATAATTATGATACATAAAGGATTAAATGAGTTTACAGGACAAGAAATAGGAAGTGTTTCCTTAGGGCAGCTTGGCTTTAAAATAATAAGTAATCAAACAGTAACATGTGGTACTACCGCAGGTTTTGAAGATATACAATATTTTATAGCTTTAAAAGTTGTAGAAGACGATGCTGATGTAGAAGCTAGAAGCATCACAGAAGGAGATGACTTAACTACCAACAGTGGTGTTTATAACGGTAGTAGTCCTGTAACTTTAATTAATGGAGACACTATATATGGGGCTTTTGATCAAGTCAAAGTCGCTTCAGGTGACTATGTTTTAGCATATATAGGAAGACAACACATAACATAACAGGAGATAAAATGGCAAAAAAAGACTACGAAAAAAATGGTGGATCAGGTGATTCAAGTAAACCAAATGTAGCTAAAGCAGGATATACTAAAATGATTGGTGGAGCTGTAAAAGGTTTTAAAACTGTAACTACAGTAACAACAAATAAAAGAACTGGCATTTCTACTACAACAAAAACCAGACAAAGAAAAGGTGGTAAAGGTGCGGGTAAAATGGTCAATCCTAAAAAAAGGTATGGAGCATAATTTACTATAACTAATTTGGAGGCTTCATGCCAAAAAACGATATAGGGGTTGTAAAAAGAGCGATAGTAACGCCTGACAAACACTTCCCCTTGCACGATCAAAAGGCAATAAATGTAGTTTGTAAAGCAATAGAAATTGTAAAACCTGATGCTTATGTTGATTTAGGTGATACTGGAGAGTGGGAACATTTTAGCACTCATTACTGGAAAGGTAGGTCTGCTAAACCAATGGAAGATTTAATACCATTGTTAAATAAAGATATAAAATATGTTAACAAAGGTATGGACCAGATTGATAGGTCTTTAAATAAAGTAGGGTGTAATGAAAGGCACTTTGTACAGGGTAATCATGAAGTATGGTTAGATAAGTTTGTAACAAGGTATCCTTATTTAGATCAATACATGACCTACAATGCTTTAAAGTTAAAAGAAAGAGGATATAATTACTATCCTTATAATAAGCAAAAAGGTTTAAAAATAGGGAAACTTAATTTTACTCATGGTAAGTTTACTTCTAAGTATCACTCTTTTAAACATTTAGATGTATATGGTGAGAGTATTATGTATGGACATACTCACGATTTACAAAGACATACTAAAACTCATAGGGGTGGTACAATAAGTGCATGGAGCCTAGGATGCTTAAAGGATATAGAAGCAGATGAAGATTGGTTAAGAGGAAGTTTAACAAATTGGAATCATGGATTTGCAATAGTAGATTTTTTCAAGAATGGCAACTTTGTAGTGCAAGTTGTTGAAATAATAAAAGGTAAAACAAGCTTATGGGGGGAGTTAATTAAGGGATGAAAATAGGAGATTTGTTATTATTAAAAGGTTATATAAATAACAATCAATTAAAGTCTGCCTTACATAAGCAAGCTGATGAAGCTATAAATTATAATAGGTCTGTTCCATTAGGGAAAGTGTTAATAGAAATGGAATATGTCACTATTGATGAAGTAGCTGAAGCATTAAACGATCAACAAATAAATGTTGAAAACATAAAGGAAGAACCAATGGCGCATAAAATAGGCGAGAATACAGCATTTCAAATGGATTTAAAATTCCTTGTTACTATTATGTTTGTAGTAGTTTCAGGAGTTGGTGTTTATTTTACATTAACAGGTGCTGTAGAAGACAACACTAAAGAAATAGATAATATTAAATCTATGGGAGATCTAAAGATTATTTCTTATAAATTAGATGAGTATGACGAAACATTTAAAGAATTAAAAACTTTGTCTACTAGCTTAACTCCTTTAGCTACAGATTTAGCTTATATTAAAGATGAAATACAAAAGCTTAATACTGAATTAAAGAAGTTAAAAAATAAAAAGATTGATATGCCTGAAGTAGACTTGTCGGGTATTGATGACTGCAAGGATAAGTTAGATGCTTTACATGATAAAATAGGAGCATTTGAAGAAAGAGTAAGTAAATTAGAAAATAGAAATTCAAAAGGAAGTAGGTTTTAGTAATGCGTTATGAAAGAATTATATGTTATTTGGTTACGTATGTTGGGTTACTTTATGCTGGGCTATTTGATAACTCGACTTTATATGTCTCTGGCTCAATGGGTACACCCTATGTAAAAGGGAATATACAAATTGAAGATGACTATAAATATAATTTAGGTATAAGAAAAATTGCTTTATTTCCCTATCAAAGCAGAAGTAGGTTTTACAAAGGAAACGAAAAGTCTTTAAGCGATAATGCTCTATTTGGCGCTGTTAAAGGGCTAGAATACTTGTTTTCTGCTAGTTTAATAAGGAACAGGGGTCATGAATACACTGATCAAGATTATTGGGTTAAATGGTCAAATAAAAGTATTGTAGCTAAATTTAAATATTTAGATAAAGCTAGTAGAGATTTACAGTTAGCATCTTGTGATGTTAGGTATAAATTAGAACTAGGTCCTGTTTTATTATCTTTAGGCGGAAATGTTATGGGGCATCCAATATATGGACATCCAGCATACGATGATTATGAAGACCCTTGGTGGTATCTAGCATATGAGTATGGATACACAGATTTTTTAGTACCTTTACATGATTTAAATGGAAATGAAGAAATTGACAATTATTTTATATGGATTGAAACTGACCCAATTACCGAAGAAGGTTATTGGGAAATGTTTTATGAAGAAGCTAGTTATTATTGGGAGAACTCTGACTCCGTTGCAGTTGCATATTCTGATGCAGAGTTTTACGAATATCATATGCCAGCTATTATAGATCAATACAATAAAGAAAATAAAATAAAAGAATGGCAAGCTGAGGCCAGTATAGTTTTAGGATTAGATTTTTACATTGGGAATGACAAGTATTATTCTCATTTATGGGTTAACTCATTTCTATCAACTGTTGGTTTGACAGATAAGGCTTACGATGGTAATGAGGAGCAATATGACGTTGGCGCTCTGGTTGGAGTAAATTTAGGCGAACATATTGGGGTTTTTATAGAGGGATATCAATTAAAGTACTATGGAAGAGAAGAGTATAACATAAGTACAGGAGTGAATTGGAGATTTTAATTGTACGAATTAACAGCATTTTGGTTAGGATTTTGGATAGTATTTTTAGGCGGGTTGCTTATATTATACATAAAAGGGTATTTTGAAAAATAAGGAGAACAAATGATACAAGCTTTAGTAGCAAAAAAGATAGCAGGTATAGTACTTGAAAAAGTAATGCAAAAAAGAGCTATGAAAAAAATACAAAAATATGTTGAAGAGCCTAATGACGCTGATGATCGTATTGATGAACTTGAAATAAAAGTGGCTAAATTAGAATTATTAAGTCACTCAAAAGCAGACTTTGTATGCACTGAATGTGGATGCAAGGCTAAAAGAATAAGCAAATAAAATAAAAGGAGAAACTAATGATATCATTTATTACATCAAATTGGGAATGGTTTTTACTAGGGCTTTATGTTCTAGAAAAAGGCATTAAACTATCCCCTTCTAAAAAAGATGACTTAGTATGGGATATGGTTTTAAAACCTATAGTAGATAAAATAAAAGGATAATAGTGACAGAAGGAATCATAATATTACCTTATAATTATTGGGAGAAGTCTTACTCAATTCCTTCTTCATTCTCACAATCATGTTGCTTACATAGTAATATTACTATAAGTTACAAGACTTCTCCCAAAAACTTGGAGAACAATGGCTAAAAAAACTTGGACATTAAATGGTTTTGCTGGTGGATTAAATACAGATGCTGATTTATCTGATGTTACATCTGAAGGTCAAGGTCTTGATGAGGTTGCAGAATTAAACAATCTCTTTCTTGACGAGTCTGGAAAAGTTCATGGAAAAAGACCTTATGAAACTGCAGATACATCTTTTAGCTCTGTAGTTCAAACTAGCAATGATGACAATTTATTATTACATAACAATAATCTTTATAATAAAACTGGAGTTTATAAAATTGGAGATGATGTTGTTTATAGTGGATTGTCTGACTATCAAGCTATAGATGTAAAAGTAGCAGGTTCAGGTGAGTTCGATGAGAGTCCAGAATCAGAAACAGTAACTCCTGATTTATTATTTAAACCTGTTAGAAAAACGGGTTTATCTAATAATTGGGAAGATATAATTCTTTGTTTAGGTAAAAGTTCTCCTTACAATTCATTTGGATTTGGAATGATATGTCCTTTAAATGATTCTGATAATACTTTAACATGGCCTGAAAAAGCAGTAAGATCATTAAGAGATGATGGTAATAATGGAGGAAACGATAATGAATGGAGGCATGCTGATGCTATAATAGGAGATGTAAATCCTTTTGATATAAATTCTGATGAATCTGCAACCGAGATGGAAAATCACAGTGAAACTGCTAGTTATTCAACTATAGCGAACTTGTGGGATCATTGGATAGCTGCTACATCAGACGATACAACATTAGGAGCAGATGCGGGAGCTACTTTATCTAATGTTATTGATTTAAAAGGAGGAGAGGATGAAGAAACAGATTGTACTAATTTTGAATTTTTTCAGCAATGGCATTCTAACCATGGTGCTGGAGACGATACAAACAATGATAGAAGTTTTTTAGGTTTTAGTGTAGGCTCTCATGCTTACAACAATCAAACAGGAGAAGATGAAGCAGGGTCTTTTGGCGTTAACCTTCCATCACAATTTACAGGAAAAGATTTAGTTATAGACGTTAAAATTAATAACTCATCAAATCTTTTAAATTTAAATATAGTTATAGACTCTCATCCTAACAATAGTCAATTTGGCACTTGGGGAGCTGATAGTTATTGCAAGCAATGGACTTTATCTTTGCAAGCTTTAATAGATGCAGGATGTGTGACAGATTATCAAAGAATTAGATTGCCTTATGGTTCTGCTTCTTATAATGGCGATAACTTTCAAGAAAGTGAAGTTCATACTGTTGCAATAGTTCCTAGATATTCTACAAATCCTGATTTTGATGGAGCTGTAAATTCTTGGAGAGTAAGAGAAGTTGCTTTTGTACCAAGTCTTGAAGAAAATGCAGGACTAACAAATAGATATTTTATGCTTTCTCAAACTAGAGTTAATGATAAAGGAATAGAATCTATACCTTATAATATTCCTGCAGATGGAGGGACTCCAGGGACAACAGCAGGAGAAGTAATATATATACCAACTAAAACTGCTAAATTAACTGTATATAAGCCTACTATAGCTAGTGTTGTAGGAAAAGGAAATATATATATACAAGAATGCGATGAAGATGGAAATGTATTAACTGATATGTTTTTATTAGCGCAATGGCATGAAACTGACGGAGTAAAAAGTTCTTCTAATACTACAGATACATATACAGCTTGGGATACAGGTTCAACTCCTAATTTTGTAACTATGACTATTGAAGAAATGCCTCAATCAAGTACATTTACTTTAGAGTCTGGATATCCCGAAGGAACAGAGTATGTAAATGCTACTTGGAAACATGCAGCAGTAGTTGGAAGAACTGCTTATATAGGAGCTGTAACTCAACCAATAGGAGGAACTGAAGATACAAGTAAAATATTAAAATCAGCTATTGGTAAACCTGCAGGATTTCCTAATTTGCAATATATAGACGTTGAATTTGGAGGAGATGGAATAACTCATATGGAAGGCATAGGAGATAGATTGTTTGTGTTTTCTTCTACTCAGTTAGTTATTATTAATGTTGCGCAAGATATAGAGTTTGTAGAAGCTCAATTTCCTAATATGGGAGTTACTCACCCTAGGCAAGTTTGTAAAATAGGAGAAGGTCTTGGAGTTATTAATGGATCAGGTGTATATGTTTTTGATGGACAGCAAGTACAAGATGTAAAGCAGGAAAAAAACAGAAACGTAGCTATAAATTCAAATTGTGCTATAGCATATAATTCTAAATTAAAATATCTGTTTGTATGGGGATGGAATAATGACACTAATGATGTAGCTTTATTTAGTTTTAAAACAAATTCTTGGATTGGGATTTTATTAGATGATATAACTTTGCCTACATCAGAATCTATTCCTGGAGCTAATGGGCTAACATACTATTGTGTAGCAACTACCGAATACAATTTAGGTTCTGTCGACAATGATTCAGGAACAAATGAAGCTACTGTTTTAAGAACAGGAAAAATATCAATGGGAGATATTGCTAGGAATAAAAAGTTTTATAAAGTATATATAAACGTTACTAATCCTAATGGATATACATTAGAATGGAGTACAACTGATACAAGTAGTTGGACAACTGCTTCTAGTAGTATGTCTACAGGAACTAATGAAGTAGCTTTATCTGGTGCAACAGGTAAATATATTATGTTTAGATTGACAGGAGCAAGTGCAAGAACAGATTTTGAAATGGGCGAACTAAGTATTATATATAGAGAAAAGAGTGTAAAATGAGAAGTAAACAAACAAGAAGAACAAGACATGTAGCAAAATTAAAGACTAGTCGTATTTATGACACAAAAGGAACAAACAGAGATAGTATATTGCAAGCTAAAGGTGAAGGTAAAGTATACAAGCAATTAAATGTAGACGGACAAAAATTTTTTATAAGACTTCATACTAAATCTGATAGGAAGGAAAAAAAATAATGGCAATAAAAGCACAAAGATTTGCAGGTTCAGTTAGCGACATATTAAGAGAACATGCGGCTGAAGAGCAAGAAAGAGGAAGAAAAACTAACAATATTAGCGAAATATTAGGTGAACTTTATGAAGCTTCTGAATTAAGAGCTGAAAAACTAGCAAACGAACAAGGCAGAAATGATTATGCTGAGAGGCATAATTTACAATATGACAAAGAAAGAAATAAATATTTAAAAATTTCTACAGATGGGAAAACAATAGAATACGCTGTTGATAAAGCTACGAT
>VTLG01005715.1_pt1 | contig 51191 bp, 81 predicted proteins | sample 4694571 | NCBI WGS metagenome assembly VTLG01 (sample SAMN12604809, study PRJNA352737) | marine metagenome | biome: ENVO:00000447; feature: ENVO:00000209|ENVO:00000569|ENVO:01000036; material: ENVO:00002151; isolation source: viral sequences binned using virsorter ... | reverse complement strand
AATGTTGACCTATTGGCCAGCTTTTAGGATAGGTTTTATTATTAAACCTTATGAGATAATAAGTATTGGTAAATTTTCGTAACGTTACGATTATTTTCAGAGTCATAAGTTTTATAATTAGACTTTTTTGAGTGGTATGTTTTAACCTAATAGATAATCCAAAGCTCCAAATATTCTTTTATATTCAATAGATTATTAAGTTATTTGACATAGTTTAAAGAATATATATAATTAAGCTCATACGTCAGTGAGAAATCAGCTTTTTAAAGTTGGTCAAAGCTCTCAACTCCTCCGATACGGAGTGTATACAATCGGAACCATTATTAATTTTAACTTAAAAGGAAGATACTATGTCCAAAAAAACTAATGAAATTAATTATTCTTTATTTTTGAAAAAAGAACAAATTAAAGATTTACAGTCATTATTTGAAATTGAACAAAATAACTGGTTAAAACAAAAGGCATCATTTATTGCTTATTTTAATCATTGTTTAGCTTTAACTAGGCAACAAATAAAAGCAGGTAAGATTAAACTGAATAAAAATCAAACTGATTTCAATAAGGGTAAAAATATCTATATTGAAGCTTTAAAATTAGCAGGATTAGATGAAAATTTTATCTATAATAACACTAGATATATTTGTAACCCTGAGGTCGTGAAAAAATTATCTAGTGATAATCCAGAAAAAGTTTTAAAGAGCTTAGAAGATAAACATATTGGCACTCTAGACGATTTTAAAGAAAAAATTTCAGGTAAACCTAAGAAGGAAAAAACTGAGAAAAAAGAAAAAGAAGTTAAAGTTGAGGTTGCTTTAACTCAATTTCAGGAAGCTCAGTTAATAGCTGAAAAAATAAAATCTGGAGTATTTACGCAAGATAGTGTCAAATTAATAAGTAATGCTTGTTTACTTGTTCAATCAACCCCAGTTGTTGAAAACCCTGACCCAGTGGTAAACATAAAAACTGGGACAATTAAGACAAATAAAAAGAAAACTGGTACTAATGGTTAAATAATCTCCCAAACTTCCCCTGAGTCTTCAGACTTGGGGGATTTTTTTTGTCTAAATTCTACCTAGCAATTTTAGGCCGCCGAAGTCTTATTTTTTAGTGAGTGAGTAAGTTAGTGAGTGAGTGAGTCAGTTTTGTTTAAAGTAAAGGAGTAAGTGAGTAAGCTAAACCCTTGACTTTTAAGGGTTTTTATGGTAGTCTATATATAGTAAAAAAAGTTTAGTTTTTAGTGAGTGAGTAAGTAAATATTCGTAACGTTACGAAAATTTAAAAGGATTAAAAAAATGGTAGCAATAGGAACAGATAGGATTACAAAGGAAGGCAACTTAGTAAGTAACGTGCCAAGCTCAAGTAATCAGATGGCAAAACGAGGAGAATTATTTTCTTCTGAACAACAACCTAAACCACTAGACAATACAGGTCATGGCAAAACATTTTACATACAACTTGTTATTAGAGATGGCAGAATTACTTGGCTTAGAAAAAAAGTTAAGTATACTAGAACCAGTAAGAACTGGAGAAAGGAGTAAGTAAATGAGCAATCATTACAACGAAGCAAAGTTAGAACAGCTCATCGAGATGTTTAGAAGATGGGGTTTTTCTTGGGAGGACGCAGAGCATTACGCAGTCGAACAATTTAAACTTGATGAGGAGAACACTGATGCAAACACAGATAGATAAAGATTTTGTAAGATGGTGTGAGGATATAGGTCAGTTCGCTATAGATAGACCTATGTTTGATGTAGTAGATGAACATAATAAACTATTAGCGTCTGGTTCATGTTCTTTTGCTACCTCTTGGTGTTGGGAGAAATGTTATAATTTTAAATTACACAAACTGTTTCCCAATATGGAGAAGAAAGATATTAGAAACGAGGAAAACTGGCAAAAAATAACAGGCAAGGATATCGCTTTTCTGTTAAGCAGGAAAAGAAAATCTATTAAAAGATTTAGAGGGTGTACGAGGGGAGAGAATATTAAAGACTTTAAGGATATAGATAGATGGGAAGATATAGCTATAGAAAATCCTGATACAGAAATTTGGATACCCACAAAAGCATGGCGAGACCCTTTCCTTAAACGAGAGATTGAGAAACGATTGTTCCCCTTCACAAACCTAGCCATCAATGCAAGTGTAGACCCTACAACAACAGAGAAACAATGGATAGATTTAATAGAAACAGGTTGGTCTACTATGTTTGTAGGAGATGACGAGAGAAAAACCAATCCGTTAGGAGAACCTTTGTTTAAATGTCCAAAAACAGGGGTGTTTAAATTAAGAGCAAGTGACTCTGAAGAAGAGTCTGCATGGAAAAAGAAAAACAAAGGACATTGTGCAATATGTAAAGCAGGGTGTTTTGGTAATGTTACATTGAAAAGAAGAACAGATACCCTTCTTTATGAGCATTAGGAGAAGATAGATGAGATATTTATGTAGTATTTGTCGTATGAAAGAGGACAACATGAATTTGTCTGTGATTAAACAGGCAGAAAAAACACCAGAACCTGAGACCAACAAACTCTATTTAAGTGAGTATTGTTCGACCAGAGGGTGTAAACGAAAAGCAACCACAACAAAGGAGTATTAACATGGCTAAAAATCAATTCGGTAAATCTGTAAAAGTAGAGGCGGCTCATGCCACACTCAGAGTAGATAACCCTGAGAATGGTATGTATTTTGAGTGGAAAGTCCTCAAGACTTATCAAGTAAAAGTTAATGAGGATAAAAACCCACACGCAAAGTGGTTTTGTGCAGTCAAGTCACCTATGACAGATGATAGTTGGGAGTATGGAGATGTCTACATCAATGAGATAAAAGATGTAGGAGCTAAGTTAATTGATAGTACACCTAGTTGGAAAGAGGTATATCAAGTATGAAAAAGTTAGCAATAATATTCTTTTTTCTCTTACCTACTCACGCTCTAGCAATAGATAGTGAGGAAGAGATAGGCTGTCTTGTAGAAGCAGTTTACTTTGAAGCAAGAGGAGAAAGTTTAGCAGGGAAAGTAGCAGTAATTAATGTCATACTTGAAAGAGTAGACTCTCGTTACTTTCCTAACTCTATCTGTGGAGTTGTGCATGATGGAGTGTATAGAGAGGGTATGCCTGTAAAGTATAAGTGTGCTTTCTCTTATTGGTGTGATGGGAAACCAGAACGCTATGGTAATCTGCGAGATTTAGGTGAAGTAAAAAAAGCAGTAGAATTTTTTATTGCATCTGGAGCAACGATTGCGAGTGTGCAAGGTGCTACGCATTATCATACTCCTTTTGTTACTCCTTACTGGATTTTTGCAGAATGTATGGTATATTTAGGACAAGTTGATAATCATTTATTTTATATTTGTGATAAATAGAAAGGAGTATGTTTAATGTCTAGTAAAAATACTAAGGACAAATCTTCTGAAAAAGATTGGTTTGATTCTAGAGTTGAAGTTATAGGATTAACTCCAGAAAGAAACAAACAAATAAAAGAAGAGATAAAAAAACAAGTTACTAAACGACTTGTAAAAACAAAAGGTATTAGCAGTTAGGATACTGGTAATCCTTTAGGCATGGTAGAGTCTTTAGTGTAGGTTTTGTATCAGTATCCTTCCTTCCATAGTTCAAAACCTACACACCTGCCACTCACATTTAAGGAAAGGATAAGCTATGCATGGTGATGAAGAGTTTGAGTATCTTAAAGATGCTCCTAAAGTTTTAACAAAAGAAGAGATGTTAAAAAGAGAGATAATGGAATTAGAAAAACAATTACATTATTATCACACTAAATATTTACAATTATTAAAGGAGAAGACTAATGGGTAGATTTTATCATGGAGATATCAATGGTAAATTTTGGTTTGCCATTCAAGATAGTGATGATGCAGATTTCTTTGGAAGTAAGGGAGAACCTCCTAATACTTTGGAATACTACTTTGATGAAGAAGAACATAAAGAAAGTATTATCTCTGGTATTGAATTTTGTGTACTGCAATTAGGTGATTTCAAAGAAAAGATAGATGCTTACTTTGAGGAACATAATGGGTATAAACCTTTAGAATTAGCTGAACATTTAAAAGTATCTGAAGAACGATTGACAGAGTTACTAATGTGGTATGCACGTTTACAATTAGGTAATGAAATTTTAGACTGTGTTAATGAACAAGGTGATTGTAATTTTGAGGCGGAGTTATACTAATGATAGTAGCATTAATTAAAAAATCTTTAGTGGTCTTAATACCTTGTTGGACAGTTGCCTTTCTAACAGAGCAGATGGTATTTGTTTTGCCTACTGTTGTGGTCTGTTCACTATGGGCTATGGCTATTGAAACTAAAGATAAAAAGAAAACTCTAGGTGAGTTTGCTATGGGTAGGAATAGACCTAACGTAGATGATGATGGAGGTACACATGAGTAATTTTAAAATTGAAGATAAAGAGTATGCGATTGAACATTTTAGTCAATTAATTGGTCATACAATAAAAGAGTTTCATTTTAATGATACGGAACACGGATTAAATCCATTTCCTATTTTTGTTACTCAAGATAAAAAAGGAAATACTTATCAAGTTGATGTAAGCATGGACCAAGAAGGTAATGGTGGTGGGTTTTTATTTATTAAACGTGACTAATTGAAGGAGGTACACGAGATGATTAATTTTAGAAGGGTAGTTTTAGATAGAGCAGTAAATGTATTAAGTTTATTTGATGGGTGTTCTATGGGTAGAGTGGCTTTGGAGAAAGCAGGGATACCAGTTAGGTGGTACATGGCAAGTGAGATAGATAAGTATGCTATCCAAGTAGCCAAAAGAAACTACCCAGACATACATCACATTGGGGATGTAACTAAATGTGAACGTCTTTCGACAGTACGTGGCTATCCAGAGGTAGACATAATGATAGGTGGTTCACCTTGTCAGGGATTTAGTTTTGCGGGGAAGCAATTAAACTTTGATGACCCACGAAGCAAATTGTTTTTTGAGTTTGTAAAACTAAAGAACTTATTAAAACCTAAATACTTTTTACTTGAAAATGTACGGATGAAAAAAGAATATCAAGATATTATATCTGAGCATCTAGGAGTAGAACCTATAGCCATAAACAGTAACCTTGTTTCTGCTCAAAATAGATACAGATTATACTGGACTAACATACCGTATGTTACGCAACCAGAAGATAAAGGTATCTTATTAAAAGATATACTTGAAAAAGAAAATCCTAATTTTAAATATCATAAATTAAAAAAGTATTATTCCAACAAAACACAAAAAGAAGGTTGTTGTAATCAAGTTGGGGAGGCTGATTTAAAAGGATACGATATTATTAAAAGAGTGTATGATATTGATGGTAAAGCACCTGCACTAACCACTATGCAAGGTGGACATAGAGAACCAAAGATTGCGTGTCCAGATAAAATACATTGGCGAAAACTTACACTTCTTGAAATGGAACGATTACAAACATTACCTGATGGGTACACAGACAAAGGTGTAAGCAATACACAGAGGTATAAGATGCTTGGTAATGGTTTTACAGTTGATGTTATAGCTCATATTTTAAAAGGCATTTTATATGATGATAGTATTATTAAGGACTACCATAATTGGGGGATGCATGGATAAAGTTATTAGATACATTACACATGATGAAGAATGTTGGTTGTGTGGTGGGACAGGTGAGTTGTTAGTAGGGATAGATGATGCCGTCACTTGTTATGATTGTGATGGAAAAGGAATTGTTGCTGGAATTACTTTAAAAAAAGAGGAGGACTAGTATGGTAATAAAAAACTCTAGCCAACAAATAGCAAACTTGTTAGAAGAAATGATAACAGTTAGATTAGAAGAACTTATTAAGAGTGATTGGTTTTTAATGTTAGTAGAACAAACTATTCTTAAAGCTTTAAGAGAGCAGAAAGAAAAGTAAAAGATGGTACATAAACCTTTTCATAGTATTAAATGTGAAGTAGAGGGTGTGGTATATCCTACTATTAAAGCACTCGCTGAAGCATATAATTTAAATTACAGGGGTACTTATAAAAGGTGGAAAAGAGGAAAGAGAGGAGATAATTTAGTTCCTGAAAAGAAACGAAAGAATTATGTACCTCCAAAAATTATTTATAAACATTACATTAATGGAAAAGGTTTTAAATCAATAGTAGAAGCTTGTAGAAATTATAATGTTCCTGAAATTACTTTTAGAAGGAGAAAAGCTAGAGGATTAACTGATGAACAAGCTATGGGTATAGAGCCGTTTGAAGATAAACGATTTGGGAATAAAAAAACTGGAACAAAAAAATGGAAAGAACCTTTAGCTCTGTGTGTGTTTGGAAAAATATATAAATCTTTAGGAGAATTAGCAAAAGCATACAACTTAAAATATTTTGTCCTTCAACAAAGAATAAACAAGTATGGTTATTCACCAGAAGAAGCAGTAACTATGAAAGGAAGAAACTCACCTACTATTCATGAAGGTAAGATAAAATATAGATGTGAGGCACTAAATAGAATCCCTAAAAAGAAAAAAGAAAAAGTAAAAAAAGTTTTAGATAAAACAAAATTTGTAGGAGGATATAACAAAAAAATACTAGAAAGAAATAAAAAGTTGGCAAACAAAGAAGGTATTTTTTATTTTGTTGAAGGAAAAATAAAAGATAAATACACATTTAAAATAGGTATTACCACAAGGACAATAGAGGAACGCTTAAAATATAATTTTAATTATTTTAAAACAATTACAATGTACACATCTACTTTAATAGATTGTTTTTATTTAGAGCAACAACTTTTAGAAAAATATAAATGCTATCGAAACAAAAATATGTTATCTCATATAGATGGTTATACTGAGATGTTATCTTTATCTAACAATCATGTAGACAATATTATTAATGACGTTAAAAATTATAGTAACCAGAAAAGGAGTAGAGTATGAAGCGGTATTGGAACAGTAGATTTGTAGAAAAAGATTTTGGTAATTGCACAGGAACTTGTCCTGTTTGTACTATTAAATGTTGGGAAAAAACAGGCAATAAACCTGCCATATTTCCTTGCGGTATTGAGAATTGTCCTCATGAAACTAAAGAATTTCAAAGAAGATTGGTAAAAACTGTTGACTATTTTAGAAGAAATGATTTAGTTTAAGAGTTAGATTTGTGTTGACTATCAATAATTTAAAAAGAAAGGACAGTAATGGTTACTAAAAAAACAACTATTAATCCTCTTCATAACAAAGAAATTAAAGTAGGGTATCGTATTGTTAAAATAAAAGTTACTCCTGCTAATTTTAATAAAGGCCATATGTGTGAAGAGTATGGTCAATATCAAGAACGTATTTCTACTATAGACTTACAGGATAAACTTAAAGTAAGAGATGAAGTTAATACTTTTATACATGAATTACTTCATGCTATTGTAAGTGACATGGGAGAAACAGGTAAAGGTGGTGTGTTATCTGATGAAGATACAGAAGAGAAGTTTGTTTTAACCCAAGCTAATGCTTTAACTGCTCTATTATTTGATAATAAATGGTTTGTTCAGTATCTTTATGACAAAGTGATGCAATAATACAACATATCTGCCTTGATTCTGACACAATTATATGTTACCTATAAGGATAACAAATGTTAAAGATTTAAAATAAGTAATAGTATAAACCTTAAATAACCTATAGGGTATAATGGAAAATCTAATAAAAAAATACTTAAAAAATAAAAAAATCGTAAAGAAATCCGAAGTCGTTCACGAAAAGTTAAGTGGGAGCTTCAAGGTTTGGGCTAAGATGCATTTGTCTTTAGTAGAAAAATGGGATGAACAGAAGTGGAGAATGTATAATAAATCTAAGGAAAGTTTTTTTAATTCTCCTTACAAGTGGGTAGTTGTTGGTGTTGCGAAAACAAATAAAGAGGCTTTGGAGAAAGCTAAGATAAATAATATAAAGGAAACTTATTTGAAATTGGATAGTTAAAATGGAAGAAAAGATTTTAGTATTAGACATTGAGACAGATGCTCTTAATGCTAATACAATTTATGTATGCGTCACCAAGGATTTACAAACAGGTGACGTTTCTTTTTATAGAGAACCAGATAAACTTCTAGTGGAGTTAAAAAAATATGATTACTATGTGGGACATAACATTCTTTCTTTTGATGCTCCAATACTTAACAAATTGTGGGGTACTGCTTTACCAATAAATAAGATTAGAGATACTCTTGTTCTTTCACAGTTGTTTAATCCTGATAGAGAAGGCAAACACAGTCTTGCTGCCCTTGCTCCTCTTGTGGGAATGACTAAGATAGACTTCAATGATTTCTCTGGTTTCTCTGAAGAGATGTTAGAGTATTGTAAGATGGACGTTGAGATTACAAGTGCTTTGTATACCTATCTTATGGAGAAAGAACGACAAGATTTTTCTTACAAATCTATTATCTTAGAGCATAAGATACGGCACGTTATTAACAGGCAACAGAGTCGTGGGTTTTATTTAGATGTTAGAAAAGCTCATACGTTAATGGCTAAAATTAAACAGGAAGCAAATCAGATTGAATATGATATCCTTACTCAAGTTCCTCTTAAACCAAAATTAGTAAAGGAAGTTACACCTCGTATTAAAAAAGATGGTACGTTGTCTAGTGTAGGTCTGCAAAAAATAGAAAATGTTGTTGGTGCATTTAGTATTGTTGAGTTTCAGAAGTTTAATTTAGGTAGCCCTAAACAAATTATAGATAGACTGAATCAGTATGGTTGGAAACCCACACAGTTTACACCTAAAGGTTCACCTAAGATTACAGAAATAAATTTAGAAACAATATCAGATAAAGCACCAGAAGCATTACAAAAGTTATCACAATGGAAGATGTTAACAACAAGAGCTAAAACTATTGAAGCATGGTTAGATGAAGTAGATGATACCTGTAGAGTACATGGAGATGTATATACTATGGGAGCTGTTACAGGTAGAATGACTCATAGAAATCCTAACATGGCAAACATTGTAGCTAATGATAAACCCTACGGATATGAGTTTCGTAGTTGTTGGACAGTACCTAATGATGATTATGTTCTTGTAGGAATGGATGCAAAAGGTTTAGAATTAAGAATGTTAGCAAACTATATGAAAGATGATGCGTATTCTCATGAGGTAGTCAATGGAGACCCTCATGCTTACAATCAGAAACTTGCAGGTTTACCTACAAGAGCTGATGCAAAAACTTTTATTTATGCTTTTAATTATGGTGCTTCAGATAAAAAACTAGGTGCTATAATTAATGGTTCAGTACAACAAGGTAGTCAGTTAAGAAAAAAATTCTTGTCTAATGTTCCTAAGTTAGCTAATCTTATTAGAAATGTAGAACGTGCTGCCAAAAGAGGATACGTTAGAGGTATTGATGGAAGGAGATTAATGATTAGACAACAAAGAAAAGCATTAAATAGTTTACTTCAAGGAGCTGGTGCTATTTGTTGTAAGCAATGGTCTATATTTTTAGATGAAGAAATTATGAAAAGAAAACTAGATGCATACTTAGTTAATACTATTCATGACGAACAACAATATGAAGTAAGAAAAGACCAAGCGGAGGAACTTGTTAGCCTTGCTGACCCATGCATAAGTAAGGTATCAGATTTTTTTAATATGCACATACAGCTCAATGCAGATGCCAAGGTCGGAATGTCTTGGGCTGAAACACATTAGGAGTTTATTATGCCAACACTTGAATTTCCAAAAGAAGGAATCTTAAACGTACCACAAGAGGTGCAACCTACAGTTGAAGAACGTAAAGATTGTGATTTAAAATTAAACAATATACCTGAGTCTACTAAAGATAGACTACATAGAATGTTTGCAGAAGGAAATGAAAGAGAGAAGATATTATATAATATTCTTACTGAATCTTTGATTGAAGTTAAGAGTGATTTCATGTGGCAAGATACAGGGAATGTTGCTATCGAGTTTGTAAACTATGGTAAAGCTAGTGGTATTGATGCAACTAAAGCAGAATATTGGATTATAGAATTACATAAAAGATTACCAGATGGTACTACTACAGTTCATACACGATTACTTGAAAGTGTTGCAGACTTAAAAGAGAAAGTTAAAAATACTCGCATAGTTAATGGTGGTGATAATAATGCTAGTAGAATGTATCTTGTTCCTTTAAAAAAGTTTATTCAAGTTGACTAATAATGTATCGTTGGTTAGCTTTTATAGGAGCGGTCTTCTCCCTACTGTTACTGACTTCTGGTCATGTACATTTACAATGGATTGGGTGGGCTGTTTCTTCATTGTCTTGTGTAGCTTGGATATGGTTCGCTAAACAAGATAGAGATACTCCACGAATGTTGATGGAGATTTGTTATTTAACCGCAGGAATATGGGGGATTTATAATTGGATATAGTAGTAGGATTATTATTAGGTTGGTCAATTATTTTTGCAACCAACTCAGAGTTCTTTAATACAGTTGAAGAATTAAAACAACAAGGACACGAATGGGAATATACTGGTAAACAATTTTGGAACAATGAAGGACCAGCTATACTTATTGAAAGTCATAAAGAAACTAAACCTAGGTACTACTGGAGAATAGGTGATTTAGAACATAGGAGAGTTAAGTGAAGTTAAAAAGTAAAAAGTTAAAACCTTCTAAAAACCAAAGAACAAGACCACGTTGGTCAATACCTTCTGCTAGAAAAGAAAGACAGAAGTATACTTCAGATGAATACAGGAATAACTATGAAGAAATCCAATGGAATAAAAAAACAACCTAAGAAAAAACTTTTTGATGTTATTAAGGTTGCAAATAAACCTGACATAATTTATATTGCAAGGTTTGAGAACTCTTATGAAGCAAAGAGTTTGAAAAAAGTTTAGTAGTGTGGTAGTTTAGTATTTAATTTTAACCCTTAAACGAAAGGAGCCATTATGATGGCTGCACAAAGAGAGACTGCTGTAATAGAAGGCAAAGCTTATTGGAGTAAACTCAACAAGAAAGATGAGTATAGCGATAAGTATCAAATGGACATTGGTAATCTTTCTGAGGAAACTAAAGAGTTACTCAAAGAGAATGGTGTTAAAGTAAAGAACAAGGAAGATGATAGAGGAGACTTTATCACAGCTCGTTCTAAGTTTTCTGTTCCAGTTATGGATTCAGATAAGAAAACTTTTAATGCTGAAACACTTATTGGTAATGGTAGTAGTGTAAAAACTAGAGTGGCTTTTAATAAGTCTCATCCAATGGTTGATAAGTATGGAACTTCTTTGTATCTTAATAAGGTACAGGTTGTTGATTTAGTAAAGTATGGTAACGAAGATTCAGATTTTGATGAAGAGTTAGCATAATGTTTAATTGGGCTTGCGATGTACAAGTAGGGGTACGAATGACCAAGACGTATAGTTGAAGCGAGGGAAAGGGGCTGCTATGCACATTTCACAATTAGTTAATCATATCTACGATAGAATGAATGACAAAAAGAAAATTAAAGAAGAGAACTTAAACAATTTTCTTGATGGTATTAAAAATGTTATTGTGGAATTTTTAGAAAAAGAAAGAACGTCTACTGATAGTAGAACAATACGAATGTCTTCCATTGGTAAACCTAATCGTAAGATATGGCTAGACATACATGAGCCACCAGAGAATAACTTTTTTTCTGGTGCTACTTTAATTAAATTTTTATATGGTTCTATTATAGAAGAATTAATTATTTTGTTAGCCAAAGAATCAGGACACAAAGTAGACTCCCTACAAAAAGAAGTCTCACTAGAAGGTGTTACTGGACACATGGATTGTAAGATAGATGATGAAGTTGTAGATATTAAATCTGCAAGTAACTTTTCATTTAGAAAATTTAAGAATAGTACCATAGAAAATGATGACCCTTTTGGTTACATAGAACAAGTAAGTGGCTATGTTCAAGCAGAAGGAAAAGATAAAGGATTTTTATTAGGTGTTAACAAAGTTACTGGAGAACTTGCTCTTGTACAATTAGATGAGTTAGCTTTAATAGATGCAGGTAAAAGAATAAAAGAAATTAAAGAAGTTATTAATAGTAGTGAGAAACCTATTCCATGTTACTACCCAGAACCAGATGGTAAATCTGGTAACATGAGATTAAATAAAAACTGTGTGTATTGTTCCCACAAATGGAGCTGTTACCCACATATGCGAATCTTTAAATACAAGGAAGGAGAGAGATACTTAACATCAGTACAACGATTACCAAATGTTCCTGATATTACAGAAGAAAAGAGATTATTATGACAACCCTACATATGCCCTGCCCTAAATGTGGCAGCAAAAATAACTTAGCAATATTTGAAAACGGAAGTGAGAAATGTTTTACTCCAGATTGTAATCATTGGAGTCCACCAAAAAATAAGGAGATGAAATTGCAAACACAAGAGTCTACTTCTAATACAAAATCTTTGAGTATAGGAGAACTAAAACCTATTACAGATAGAAATATTTCAGAGTCTACTTGTGAAAAATATGGTACTACTTTAAATGGAACAAAGCATTACTACCCTTACTTTGATAATGAAGGTCAACACGTTGCAAATAAAGTTCGTAACACAGAGAAGAAGGCTTTCTTTTCTGAAGGTAAAATTCAACAAGCAGGTTTGTTTGGACAACAAGCTTTTAGAGAGAAGGGCAAATACATTACTTTATGTGAGGGAGAAGTAGATGCAATGTCAGCCTATCAAATGCTTGGAAGCAAGTTTAGTGTTGTTTCTATTCGTAATGGTGCTGCCTCTGTTGCTAATGATATTGCTGATAGTTATGATTATCTTATGTCTTATGACAACATTATTATATCTTTTGACAATGACGAGGCAGGTAAGAAGGCAGCCGTAAAAGCAGCAGAGATGTTATCTCCTAAAGCAAAGATTATGCCTTTACGATTTAAAGATGCCAATGATTACTTATTAAAAAGTAAACAGAAACAATTTGTTGAAGATTGGTGGGAAGCTAAAACACATACACCAGATGGTATTATATCTGGTAAAAATATGTGGGACATAATTAACAAAGGTGTTACAGAAGCTGCTGTTAATTATCCTTTCCAGGGATTACAAAAACTTACTTATGGTTTACGACAAGGTGAGTTAGTAACATTAACTGCTGGTTCTGGATTAGGTAAGTCTCAGTTTGTTAGAGAATTAATATGGCATATCTTTAAAAATACTCCTGATAATATTGGTATGATGTTTATGGAAGAGTCTGTTAAACGTAGTGGTTTATCTATTATGAGTTTAGATGCTGATAAACCTTTACATATTCCAGAGATTTTTAATAACACTTCTAAAGAAGAGTTTAAAAAATACTTTGATAATACACTAGGAACAGAACGATTATTTTTCTATGACCACTTTGGTTCTAATACTGTTGACTCTATTGTTAGTAGAATTAGATACTTTGGAAAAGTTTTACATTGTAAATATGTAGTCTTAGACCATGTAAGTATTATTGTTTCAGACCAACAAAACGGAGATGAACGTAGAGCATTAGATGAAATCATGACTAAGATTAGAACAGTTGTTCAAGAGTTAGATATCTGTTTGATTATGGTTTCTCATTTACGCAGACCCTCAACTGCTGGACATGAAGAAGGGGCTGCAACTTCTCTTAGTCAACTTAGAGGGTCTGCTAGTATTGGACAACTTAGTGATATTGTTATTGGTTTAGAAAGAAATGGACAGCATGATGATGAGAGAGAAAGACATACTACTACAGTTCGTGTTATTAAAAATAGATTTTCTGGACTGACAGGACCAGCTTGTAGAGTATTTTATAATCTTGAAACAGGCAGACTATCTGAAGTAGAAGAGGAGTTTGAATGATGCCTGTTGTATTACAAGTAAGAATACATGAAAGAGACCCTGAGTTAAATCCTCAAGTATATTATTTGTATTTTAAAGATGAGAAAAGCAAAGCACCTTTAGAAAATTATTTACCTTTACGTTATAAAAAAACTTTATCAACACATTGGTCTGATGATTTTTATAAAGACAACTGTAAAAAAATTAAAGAAGATGTTGCTTCTTTATCTTTAATGCTTGGTAATCAATATGTTTTAGTTGTATCTACAGAAGAACTAACAGAGATATTAGCAGAGATGGAAGAACATTGTCCAAAGACAAAACAATTTTTAGCTGATAAAATTTCAAGTTTAACATGGGATAGATTTCATGAAAACCAGTTCTAGAAAAGCAAAAGGTAGAGCATTACAAAATTGGGTAGTAGAAAAACTACAACACTATTTTAATCATTGCTTAGAACAAGGAGATGTTAAAGGTGCTATCATGGGAGAAACAGGTTCTGATATTAAGATGTCTCCTAAAGCCAAAGCAATTATTCCTTATAAGTTTGAATGTAAAAATCAAGAAAAGTTTAAAGGTATTTATACAGCTTATGAACAAGTTGATTTAAATGATGATACAGGAGAGTCAATTTTAATTATTAAAAGTAATAGAAAAGAACCTCTTGCTATTATGAACGCAGATATGTTATTAAAATTAATTAAGAATACTGATACTGCTAAACGAGAAATTAAACATTTAATAAACTACTCAGAACTTATGAGTCGCTTACCCTAGGAGGTTACTATGGCAGAGTTTAAAAAACTAGCAGAGTTATTAGAGGATACATTAAATAATATAGATAGAAAAACATTAATCTCTTTAGAGTATGATGATATAACTCAAGAAGTTATTTATCGTATTATTGAAGACCCTACCGCTACTATTCCTGCTGATATTCATAAAATTGCTTGGGGTTTAATGTCTATTTTAGAACATGACTTTGAAAAAGTTAAAGAGATTGGAAACTCTATTGTTCGTGATAAACATTATAAAGAACTAGAACCTTTTATTAAAGATAATGTAATTGCTTTTAAGAAACCTCATTGATATGCCTAAAGTTATTAAAGATATTTTAACAAGAAAAGCAACTCCAGAGGATATTGTTAATAAACCTCAACATTACAATCAATATGGTATAGAATGTATTGATAGTATTCGTGCTTCTATGAGCCAAGAGGCTTTCAGAGGATACCTTAAAGGTAATGTTGAAAAGTATTTATGGAGATACAATTATAAAAGTAAACCAGTAGAAGATTTACAAAAAGCTCAATGGTATTTAAATAAATTAATAGAGGAAGTATCTAATGATGACTAAAGCAGAAACACTACAAGATAAACTGACAAAATTTCATAGAGCTTTTGGACACCCTATTAATGAGTCTTTTCCTGCTCCTAATCATAAAATTCATGCTTTAAAAAAATTAAGAAGAGATTTAATTAAAGAAGAATATAAAGAAGTTATGGATGCTATACGATTAAAAGATGAGGAAGAAGTTTTAAAAGAACTTTGTGATTTAGTTTATGTTTGTGTAGGAATGTGTGTATCTTATGGATGGAATTTTGATATTGCATTTAATAGAGTACATAATTCTAATATGTCTAAACTTGATGATGAAGGCAACCCTATCTATCGAAAAGATGGTAAAGTATTAAAGTCTGATAATTATAAACCCCCAAGTATGAAAGGTTTGATATGAGAGAAGAAATTAAACAAGCTCTTAAAAAAGTTTATGACCCAGAAATATCTGTAGACATTTACGAACTTGGTTTAATTTATGGTGTTAAAGAAAAAAATAATCATGTAGATATTAATATGACATTAACAAGTCCTGCCTGTCCAGTTGCAGGTGAGTTACTAAAGTCCGTAGAAATGGCTGTTAAAACTGTTGAAGGTATTGATACAGCTTATGTTAATCTTGTATTCCATCCTTCTTGGAATCAAGGAATGATGTCTGAAACTGCTAAGTTAGAACTTGGTTTATTATAAAGGAGAAGAAAGTGCAAATACCTATTAGCGTAGAATTACTACAAAGTTTAGAAAAATATTTACAAAGAAAACCTTACTTTGAAGTTAGCCCTTTGTTAACTAAATTAGGAGAAGAAATAAAAACCTATTCTGTTTCTTTAAATAAAGGACCAGACCCTGTAAAAGAAGATACTAACCAAGAGGAGTTACCTTTAGATGCTACCAACTGATTATCAAAGCTTTATACATCAATCACGTTACTCTCGTTGGACAGAAGATAAAGGTCGTAGAGAAAACTGGCATGAAACAGTTTCTCGTTTAGTAAAATTCTATGCGGAGTACGTAGAGTCTAAACACTCCTATCAAATATCTGATAGGGATAAACAATCTATTTTAAAAGCTATAGAACAACTAGATGTTATGCCTAGTATGAGAGCTATGATGACAGCAGGAACAGCTTTAGAACGTAATCACATTTCTGCTTACAACTGTAGTTATCTTGCTGTTGATAGTCCTAGAGCTTTTGATGAATGTTTGTATGTATTGATGCATGGTACTGGTGTAGGATTTTCTGTGGAAAGACAATATGTTAGCCAACTTCCATCTATTCCAGATACCTTAGAAAATAGTGAAACAACTATTATTGTACAAGATTCTAAAGAAGGATGGTATAGAGCTTTCAAAGAACTTATTAATATTTTATATGCAGGAATGATTCCTCTATGGGATATGAGTAAAGTTCGTCCAGCAGGTTCACGTTTAAAAACTTTTGGAGGTAGAGCTAGTGGTCCAGAACCGCTTAATGATTTATTTAATTTTACTGTTAGTTTATTTGAGAAGGCTAAAGGACGTAAGCTTACAAGCATTGAATGTCATGACCTTATGTGTAAGATTGCTGACGTTGTGGTTGTGGGGGGTGTGCGTAGGTCTGCTCTTATTAGTTTATCAAACTTATCAGATGATAGGATGCGTCATGCAAAGTCTGGTAGTTGGTGGGAAACAGAACCACAAAGAGCATTGGCAAACAATAGTGTTTGTTATACTGATGGTAATAGTGATATGGGTTCTTTTATGAGAGAATGGACTTCTCTTTATGAAAGTAAGTCAGGAGAAAGAGGTATCTTTAATAGAAAAGCTGCACAAGAACAGGCTGCTAAGTATGGTAGAAGAGAAGTAGACATAGATTATGGTACTAATCCTTGTTCTGAAATTATACTTCGCCCTAAACAATTTTGTAATCTATCTGAGATTGTTGTAAGACAAAAAGATACTTATGATTCTTTAAAAGAAAAAGTTCGTATTGCTACTATACTAGGAACAATACAATCTTGCTTTACAGATTTTAAAGGACTAGGTAGACAATGGTTACGCAATACAGAAGAAGAACGATTACTTGGTGTTAGCTTAACAGGTATCTTAGATAATGCTTTAATGGCTAATCAAACTAAAGATAACTTACCAGAAGTATTAGCTTCTCTTAGAGAGTATGCTGTTAAAGTTAATAAAGATTGGTCAGCAAGATTACAGATAGAATCTTCTGCTGCTATTACTTGTGTTAAACCTAGTGGTACTGTTAGTCAATTAGTAGATGCTGCTAGTGGTATTCATCCTCGTCACTCTCAATATTATGTTCGTACTGTAAGAGCTGATAAGAAAGACCCTCTTACTTTGTTCATGACAGAGAAAGGATTTCCAGTAGAAGATGATGTACTTAAACCAGACTCAATGGCTGTCTTTAGTTTTCCTATGCAGTCTCCTAATCATGCATTAACACGACATGATTTAACTGCTATAGACCATTTAGATATATGGACTATCTATGCAGAGCATTGGTGTGAACATAAACCTAGTATTACAGTAAGTGTTAAAGAAAATGAATGGATGAAAGTAGGGGCATATGTTTATGATAACTTTGATAAGATGTCTGGTATTAGTTTCTTACCTATGTCAGAACATACTTATAGACAAGCACCTTATCAAGATTGCACAGAACAAGAATACAAAGAACTGTTAGCTAAAATGCCACAGAATGTAGACTGGTCTGAATTATCTGAGTTTGAAAAAGAAGATAACACTCATAGCTCTCAAACATTAAACTGTACAGGAGACACTTGTGAAATTGTTGACCTCGTATAAAGGAGAATAGAATGGGATTATTTAGTTCTGCTGATTATAATACTTTAAATTTTCTTAAACAAGAATTAGAGTATGTTAATATTAATGCTAATAAATATCAAAGACTACAAAGAAAAAATGTAAAAGATTATTTACATCTTAGAATACAAGAGTTAGAAGCACATGAGCAAGACTCTAAAAAAGCATCAGAAATTATAAACAATAATGAACCAATCGTTGAACAAAAAAATACAGAGTAATAAACTTGCTACTCTGTTAGAATTTAAAGTTACTTTAAATGAAGAAGGAAACATTGAAGTTTTTAAATCTCAATTGTCTCCTGAAGATTGGAATAAAGCTGTAAAAAAACATTATCCTGCTTATGATAATAAAATTGTTATTGGTAATTTTTTAGAGTATTTAAAAAATAGTACAACAGAATTAGAGAAATCATTAAAAACTTATTTCTAAATGTTAAGAGGAATATCTTCTAAAAGGTGACAAGGACAAGGACAAGTTTGTGTTACTAAATCTTCTGTACAATCTCCACATACACACTCACAATCTGGCACATCACATATATTTGTTTCACAAGAAGAAGTAGAAGTTAAATCCATTAAGAAACCCTCCTATATTTTCTAACTTTCTTTGCAATTCTCTTCGGTTGCTTCACAAACTGTTTGCCCTTTCTTGTTCCTTTTCGCTTCTCTCTTGTCGTTGCCGCATACTCCGCAGATGACAGGGCTTTGATAGCTTTCTCTGGCAAGTATCTCTCCCCAGTTACGCTTGATTTCTTTCCAGATTTGGTTCGCCATTTTTGTTTGGTCCATGCTTTAAGACTTCTTTGACTTTTTTTGAGTGCCATGTTTTCTCCTCAAACTTTCTTTAGCAGCTTTCGCTAACTTAGCTTGTTGTGGTTTACCCCCAAACTTTGCTCGTTGTTCTAGTACAGTTAGTATCTGTATCTTTCTAGCATATGGTTTATTTATTCTTTTAACTTTACTTATAGTAGCTTTAGCATCTGCTACAGTAGCATACTTTATAGAGACAGTATCTTTAGGATTCTCATCTGTATAAAGTCTTCTACCACTACCTTTAGGTTTTTTTCCTGTTCCTACTTTTGGGTCTTTTGCCATCTTTTTTCTTCTTCTTCTTTGCTAAAAATTTATCATAAACTGGTTTAGCTTTTCCCTGTGCAGTTTTAGAAAGTTCATTATAGTGAAATAATTTTTTACTACTTTTAGTATGTGTAGCACCTGAGTGTAAAGACCCATCAGGCATCTTATGATATGCACCCATACCATCAGACCCAAGTGCCTTTCCGTCTTTGAAAAAATGTGGGACTCCTTTTGCCATTAGCTTCTATATCCTCCTCCTGCTTTTTTGTAGGCTTTCGCCAACATCTGTGCTTTTCTTGCTGACCATTGCCCAGGCTTGCCGCCTTTGCTACCAGCTTTAATTCTTGCGAATATTCGTTTCCGTAATGTAGGTTTCGTATAGTTTCCAGCCTCATTTACTCTACTCTTTGTTTTACGTTTCTTTGTAGCCATTAGCACTTCCACCTTCTTCTAGCTTGTCTAAGTCTGCTATTAGGATTCTTAGCAGCTTTAGGAAATTTTTTCATTTGACCTGCTGACCTTGCACAATAACTCTTACGTCTATTTGCTCTAGCTTTTGTACGAGGTTTGCTTTCAGTTACTGCTGTCTTTAACTTACTTCCAGGATTTTGTCTACGATATTTTGCAACACCTTTAGCAGTCATACCAGCACCTTTTTTAGTAGGACGTTTATATCCACCTTTAATGGTGATGCCTTTCATATTAGAACGTTTTCTTTTTTTAGTCGCCATTAGTTTTTCCTGCATCTTTAATTTGTTCATGCAAATCTTCTACAGTTTCATGTCTGGTTCTTCTTCTATTAGCTCTAGTCAAACCATACAATGCTCTAACTGTTTCGTCATGCTCTATAAAATTTAATTCTAAAGTTCTAATTCTATCTACTAATCTTACTGTCATTACATTTAATTTTTTTAATTCTTCAGATAATATATCTCTTGTATCTCTAACTTCTTCATCTAACTCTTCTTTTAAAACTCGTATCTCATTAATAGATTGCTCATGGTCTTCTGTTAAATCCTTTTTAAATGATGTTGTAAGCCAACGGATTAACCACCATAAAGCATATCCTGCTGCTGCTGCAGTTAACAGAGGTATCCCTACCTTTTCTACAAGGTTTGCTAATTCTGCTGGTTTCATGTTCGTTCAAACGGATTTTTAATTTTATCTTTAAGACTTTGTGCAAAGTTTTCAAGAGGACTTATAATTTTACCACCAATATTAGTATCTGATAATCCAGCTCCTATTTGTCCAAAAGATTCTAATTGTGATTTAGAAAAAGTTGTAACATCAGGAACACTTCCTAAAGTTCCTGTAGTTCTAGACCTACCTTGTCCTGCTTTTGGTGCTAACAAACCTGTTGTAGTGATAGGAATATTAGGAGGTGTTCTTCTGGTTCTTTGTAAACTAGCATAATTAGTTGTATCTTTAGAACCAAGATTAGTAAACATACTCCTTGCAATTCTAATAGTAGGAGTGCTAAGTGGTTTTTTTACACCACTATCTGTTGTATAAGATACCATATTATTTACCTCTTTCTCTTATTCGTTTTTCATACTGTCTTGGAATTGTTTCAGGGTCAGTTAAACCAATTTTATATAAAGGTTTAAAGTGCTTAAACAATGCTCTAGATAACTCTTCTTCATAATCTAATGTATCTTGTTCAAATCTTTCTTGGGTAATTTCATTATTAAATCTTTTTTTAGCTTGTTTTCTATGCTTTGCATGAGCCTTACTTATTTCTGTTCGTACAGCAGTACCTAAAGCAAGAGATTTTTTTCTTGGTTCAAAAGGATAAAATTTTAAACCTAAAACATGAGACACAGCTAATATTACAGGTAAGTATTCTGTGTAGGGATTTTCTACAGCTCTTGCTGCTTTTATAATTTTTTTAGAACTCCATGAACTAAAAGCTTCTGCATCTCCAAACATTGTAATTAAGGGATTATTAGGAACTAATCTTTGCATTGCATACAATGTTCTTTCACCAAAAGTTTCTATACCTAAATCTTCTAAAGGTTGTCCAGTATAACTTTCTCTTCCATATACAATACTAGCTAGTAAATGACCTACTAAACCTCCATTAGGTTGAAAAGAAACAGGTAAAAAAGGAACATCTAACGTACTTTCAGTTTGTTGAAAAACATCTCCGCCTGGAACAAATCTATTAATATCCCAATATAAACTTCTATTAGGAATAAGTTTACCTGTAAAAGGGTCTTTGTCTAATCCTAATGTAAATGCTTTAGAAAAAGAATCAGGAATTTTTATAAAAGTATTAACAGGAAGAACACCAAATAAATGTTGTTGATGTTGTTTATTTAATAAGGCTCTTTCTTCTTCTTCTTCTCCTATTGATTTTTCTCTTCCTGCATAATTTAAAGCTACTCCTATAGTAGCCCACTTAGCAAACTTATGAGGTTTTGTAATAGCAATTTCAGATAATATAGGAATCATTCTATAAGGATAAGCAATAAAAGGAACAATACTATGTCTTAAAGCTGTTACAAGAGGAGCTGAAATCTCATAATCTACAAAACCTTTTCGTGCCTCACTTGCAGCTTTTCGTCTAACTATTTCAAAAGCATCTTCATATTCTTTAGAACCTTTTTTAATTCCTTGAAAAGTCATTTGTCGAATAAAAGGATTATAAGCTTTATCTAATCTATCTACATATAATGCTACACGAAACATAGCATCTTCACTACCATAAATTCTAGTAGCCCACTTATCAAAACCTTTAGGAAGTTTTAAAGCATACTCTGCAAAACCTATACCAATATTTTGAGCTGTTTCTACAGCAGTTAAAGGATTTTCTTTATCTGCATTTTTAAACGCATCTTTAAATTTTTTAGTTCGTAAATATGCTTTACCCCATCCATCTTCTAATCCTAAATCTTGTTTAACTAAAGACGCATCAAATAGTCCATATCTATCAACTTGAGCTAAAATATCTCCATAACGAGAATCATTAGAAAGTTTGTCTCTACCTGATTTAGACATAATTTTAGAACCATAATTCCACCAATAACTTAAAGGAACATCATGTGCATCTAACAATACAAAGTTAGCCATAGTATTATTCATGTGAACAAGAGGATTCCAAGAGGTAACTGTTCTTTTCCATAACGAATTTAATTTATTATATCCTTTTATAATTTTTGGAAGAGCTGTACCATACTGTCCAGATTCTAAGATATCTTTTGAAACTGCTCTTTGTATTGTAATATCTCTAAGTATATCTTTAGGAATATATTTTCCTTGTAATTTATGTCCAAATTTAGGAATGTCTGTTCCAAAAATTTTATCAGTAGGAACTTGTGCATAAGTTTGTAATTCATCTAATGCTTGTTGTTTAAGAACAGGGTCTTTTAAAGTTTCATATTGTCTTCTTAAATTTAAAAAGGTGTCTTCATCTATACCAAATCTATCACCAATATCATTAAAAAATCTATATGCTGCTATATCATTAGTCATTAATCTGCCTGTTTCATTAATAGCAAAAGCAGCATCTTCTATTTCTTGTAAATACTTTCTTTCTTTAGTAGTTAATTGCCTTCTCATTACTTGCCATTTAACACCATCTTTTGTATATGTATTAAGAGGTTTAAATCCAGCTTCTTCTAATTGTTTATATTGTTTTGAACCAATATTAGAAAATTTAATTTTTTCTAACTTACCTCTAGGTCTTAATTCATTAGCTATTGGACCTAACTTATCTCTTAAACGAGCTTTAATTATATCTTCGTCTTCATTATTTTTTATTTTTCTTAGATATGTTCTATGAATATATTTATTAAGATTTTCATTATAAACATTAGGGTCTAATAAACCTAAATCTACAAGTCTTTGTCCTAATCTAGCAATAGTTTTTTGATATCTTTCTCCTATATCAATAGCTGTTGCATTAATACGTCCTTCTTTAATAGCTTTATCAAGACTAAATCGGTCTCCAGTATCTAAAAAATTATAAAATATTTTTGCAGCTTCAGGAGATTCTTTTTGTAATTTTTTAGTATCTGCAAGAATATCATTTATATCTGCACGAAATTCATTTGCTTCTGTATTACGAAATTTTTTTAATTGAATATAATCTTTATCTAAACCAAAATTATCTATAAAAACTTTTCCTATAATTTGTTCAGCTTTTTCACCCATGCCTGTTTTTACTATTTTTTTACCAGCTAAAAATGCAGCACCAGCAGCTACAACAGGGATAATAGTTTTTTCAACTTCAGCATTTGCTCCAATAAATCCTTTAGTTAAAAAAGTTTTATCTACTTCACCATTACTTTCTTCCCATAATTTATAATGATAATTATCTAATTGTGTATTAGTTATCTCATCTGCAACCCAATATGTTCCTAATCCTAATAAAGATGGAACAGGATTTCCAAATACCCCTTTATGAATTTTACTTAAACTGGTTCTATATATATTTCTACCAAAAGCTTTTTGTTCACCTAGAAATTTTTTTACAGGAGAACTTATTCTAGGAACAACACCTGTTAAATTTTTTACAACATCATCAGATTTAGTTAATATTTCATCTGGAGTAATATCTTTAACAACATCTATTAAATTATTTTTACCTGCAACTACACCTTTTTTAAGTCCTTGTAATCCAAATCCTAAAGCTGGAGCTAAGACTGCACCACCTATAGAGCCTCCAATAGCATTGGTAATTCTATCAGTAGTTTCTTCATCAACATATCCTAAGTATCCTGCTGTTCCACCCCATAAAGCACCTGACTTTGCTAACCTACCTAAATTATAAGTCCACTTAGCACCTTGAACAAACTTACCTACAGGTACTACCCAACCAACAGGGTCTGCTATTAATCCACCAACATAAGCTGCTTTAACTTTATTACCATACTCAGGACTATCCATTAAAGCTCTTAAAACTTTTTGGTCTTTAGCCATTTCAAATTCATTAAGTCCCACAAGTTGTTTTACCCCTCTATAAGTATCTTGTAGACCTAATAATCCTGCATATTCTATAGCATCAAACTCACTAAATCCTTCTACAGAAGGTGTTAATCCTGATAAAGCTTGTTGTCTTGCTTCTTTAATTCTTGCCTGACTATCAAAAACTTGTCCTGTTAATGTGTCTTTACCAAAAACAGTATCAAAAACTTTTCGTGTTAAACTTTGGTTTTTAGGTTGATTTTGAAAACCTAAATTTTCCATTTGATTATTAACAGAAACAGTTCCATTACTCATTAAACAACATCCCCTTGTTCAAGACGGTCAAATAAAATTGTTTGAATTTGTCTAAATACATCTTCATTTTGTTTAATACTCTCATCTACTCTATTCAGAATATCTCTAGTTAATTCAGTTGCAAGTCTTTCATTAGTTATACCTTCTGGTCTTTGTTGAGATAGTTGAATTAAAGCACTTGTTGAGTATTCAGGTTCTTGTAAAATATCTTGAACAGTTATAGACTGTCCTTCTTCAGGTGTTAAACCTTGATTAGTTGCTATTTCAGGTGTTTGTGAAACAGAATTAGCAATGCTGCTTTGAAGAGAAGTATTAGCAATCTTTGTTTCTATTTCATTTTCTTCAAGAACAGCAAGAGATTGTTGGTATGTAGGACTTCTATAATTTGTAGCATCTGTTAATAATGCAAAAACACCATTATTAACTTGAGAACTTTCTAGAATTTTATACACATCTTCTTTAGCTATTCCTAATTTCTTAGCTACTGTTTCATTTACTTGTACAACTACTCCAGAAGATGTTATTGTTTCTGTTAACAATCCCATATTTGTTGCTACTTTTGTTTTTAACCGTACTTGAGAATCAAGAGTTTTTCCAAAAACTTTATTACTTACTAATCGTTGTTCTGTAGGACTAAGTAACCCATAAGCTTCTTGTACGATTGCTCCTCTTTGGTCAGCATTAAGTTTACTTAAATTTATATTGTGTCTTTCTTGTGCTAAAGAACTTGCAGTAGCTAGTACTTTATTTTGTGCATCTATTTCTTTAACATACTGGTCTTTTTTTGCAGGTTTAGGAGAGAATACAAAATTATTAGAACCTGGATAACTTCTTACTTTTCTTCCTTTTGTCTGAGGGTCATCTTTATGAAAGATATCAATATTTCCAGTTGCATAATTACTATATAAAGCTGTATGCATTTTTCTACTATTTTTATTATTAGCTATCTCTTTAAATTCTTTTTCTGCTATGTCTGCATAAGGTGTGTCAGCAAAATCATTTATTAAAGAGTTACTTATTCCTTGAGCTTGTCTTTTCTCTTGTCGTTTTTGTTTTAATCCAGGAGAGTTAAGTGCAGTAGCAAAACCTGTAACTAATCCTGTTGCTGCATCTCCAAAACGTGTACTCATTGTTGCATCTCCTCCATATCTAAGAAACTACCCATATCTATTTCTTCATCCATCATTTCTTCTTCTTCTACCTCATCAGGTAAACTATCTATTCTGGCTAGTTCTTCTGGGTTATTATCTTCTAAAATATCTAAAACTGTATCTGCTGTAATTTCATCTTCAGGAACATCATTAAATATTTTTGCTTTTATACCCTGTTCTTGTGCATCAGCTATTAAGTGAAACATTAAAGGTACAACAAGAAGTTCTGATACATCTGGTGTCCATGCTCCTTCCATGTATCCCATAAATGTTGCTGTTCTGGCTAGGGTCTCAGCAGGGATACCAGAATATAATAACTTCATAAGATTAGTTTTATCTGGTTCTCTTGCTGTTCTTTCTAATAAAAAATTCATAGCATCAATAGGAGAAGGAAACTCTGGAGGACTTTCCCAAGGATATTTTCCTAATGTTCCTTGTTTAGGGTCTACTGTATCTCCTGTTAAACTTGACCCAGGAATACTAGCTGATAAAAAAGCAGTAGGGTCATCCTCTGAATCAATATCAGGGTCTATAACATCTTCTAAATTAATATCTGCTTCTTGATTTTCTTTAAAATTTTTAATGTCTTGTTCATCTTCTTCAATAAGTTGTACTATTTCTTGTATGCCTCTTTCAAACCTTGCAACAACAGACATTAAAATCTCTTCCATTTGTTGTTGCCCCATGACTTGATTAGGGTCTTGCTCTTCTTGCATTGGTGTTTCTGATGAAATATCTAAAAAACTAATTTCTAATTCATCAGGAACTTCTTGTATATCTGTCATATATTTTTCCTTTATTAAGTAAATAACCCACCTAATACAGAACCAACTGCACCAAAGATACTATTAGTTCTACTTGAAGATTGAGATGACCTTACTAGAGACTCTTGTTGTGCTAATGCAGCAGCTTGAGCTTGTCTATCAAGTTGTCTTTCCGCTGCTTCAAATACAAAGAAAGCATCATCTCTACGTCTTTGCCACAAGTTATTATATTCTTTATCTCTTAAAGCTAACTCCGATTGAGCTGCAAAAGAATTAGCTAACATTTGATTACCATTATCTATAGTAGCAACAGACCTAAACCAATTAGCATTAGCAGCTCTAATTGATGCTAACATCTGTGTATTAAATGTATCTCTTGCAAACTCTTGATTTTTATTAAACTGAGATATAACATTTTGTTGACCAGAATTAAACTGTCGTATTGCAGTTAATCTATTAACATTTGACTGTTCTACCGCAGTATCTAAAGATGTAAAAAATCTTTCTACTTCTTGTGTAGACTTAGCATTAGTTTGTCTTGTAACATTTTCTGCTGCTTGATTTCTAAATAAACTATCTGTAAATGCTTTATATGTTAATGTATTAGAAGCTTGTTGATTATTTAAATTTTGTGTATCAATACTAAGAAAGTTTCTAGCATTATTAACAGCAGCAGTCATTCTTGCATTTAAGTTTTGTGTTCTCATATTAGCAAGATTATTAGCATTTTGTAAAGCAGCTTGTTGTTTATTATTTAAATTTTGTATTTGTATTCTACCATAAGAAGCTGCATCTGTAGCAGCAATCTTTACTCCAGCTTCTAACAATGCTTGAGTTCTTGCAGCAACAGCCATACTTGAAGAACCTAATCCTCTTTGTAAAGCAAAAGCATCTGCATTACGAGCAGCAGGTGCAGCCCAAGGTGGTAAAGGTTGTCCTTCTTGAATTGTATCTGTAATTTGTGCTAGTTGAAATTGTACTGTTGCATTTTGGTCTAATGTTTCAGTTGCAGCAGTAGCTAAATCGCTAGGTAGTAATTGTTCTTGAATGTCTCCTATTTGAAATGTAGGAGCTGCTTGTGTAGCTGCTTGAGCTTGTCCTGTATCTGTAACTGTAGCAGTAGTTACTTGAGGAGCAGTAAATCTAGGTTGTATAGTTTGAGATAAACCAGTTTCATCTATATCTGTAGCTGTAGCTCCAGTTCTTTCAGGAGTAGTTAATCCAGTTTCTTGTACTACTTGTTCTGGAGTTATAGGAAGAGCTGCTGGTTGAATTGTAGGAGAGGCAGGTCTTTGAGGAAGAGGTAATAAATCTTGAGCCTCTGCTCTAGCAGCAGCCTCTGCACCACCAGTTAATCCTGTAGTTTGTTGTAATGGACTTTGCGGAGTAGTAGATTGTTGTTGATTAATTAAATTTATTAAATTAGGAAATTGTTGTGTTAAATTTTGTTCAGCAGTTGTTAGTTGTCCTGACTGTCTAGCAATATCATCCTCTGTTGGTCCAATATTTATATCACCACCTACTTGCATTTTTTGTGGTGGAGGTTTTCTTAAAGTTAATCTAGCCATATTTATTTCCTAATTATCTAATTTATTTAAATTTATAACACGTTCCCATGCATACCCAGTAGTAACACTTGTTATTTGTCCTGTTTGATTATCAAAATATAACATTTGCCAATCACCATTCTTTTCATGAATTATACTTAATACTGAACCATTATGTGTAATACCTTTAGAAGTATTATGTTCTTGTATCCACTTCTCTCCACTTGCAGGTACACAAAATGTATGAGGTTGTCCTTTTGGTGTTATTAAAAAAGACCATTTTCCTTCTGAGTTTACAGTTATAACAACTAATAAACCTTCATCTACTCCTTGTTCTGTTATCTTTTCTTCAAAAGAACTTTCTAAACTTGTTAAGATAGCTTCTCGTTCTCCACAAATAACTCTTGCTTTTACAAAGGTAGGATAAGCAGCAGTAACTATAGCAACTATCCATGCAAATATTATATATAGTGTTATTTTATTCATGCTAGTTCAAACCATCCTGTAGCAATATACTTCTCTTCCTTCGGTGCTGGAATACCTCTGTGTAAATGTGACCACTCTGAAGGCCATATTAATGTTCTACCTTTTATTGGTTTGAAAGCTGTTTGTTGCATAGCAAACTCTGTCTGTCCACCTTCTTCTATTGTGTTTAAATATGTCATAAAAGCTAAAACTCTTGCATTAGTTTTTCCTGAATCTTTTTGTCGTTCAGAGTGCCAAGCAAAATAAGCACCACCCTTAGGATATTTTTGAATATTAAATATATTACTGACTCTTATTTTTATAGCTTTTAAAGGAGTAAACATATCTTGATATTGTTTTGCAGCATCTATAATAGCGTCAACATAATCTTTTATTGGATATTTTCCAAAACTAATTGGTATACTTTTATCAAAAGAATCTTTTATTTTTTTATCAATTTTTGTTGCTGCTGTATTTCCTTCTGTTACTAAAAAATTATCATCTTCTTCAAACCAAGTAATTAAATCATCACACATTTTTTCATCAATATCTGTACTACCTATTAATGAAAAAGGAACATTAACATATTTCATTAACCTTTACTTGCTTTACGTTCATCAAAAAGTTGTTTAGCTGTTTTATAGTCTGACCTTTTAATAACTAAATCAGTAAAGTCTTTTTGATTAGATGGTATGCCATCTGTAAAACTTTCATCAGCCAATAAAACATCCATCCAATGAGCATGAAACTTTTTCCATGACCTATTTTTTTCACCTTGAACAGCTTTTTCAACCCAATCTTTTATATCTGCTATTTGGTCTTTTACTATAGCTTGGTCCTCATCTGTAAAAGTAATTTTAATTGTATGTGCCATTCTATTCTCCTAAAGTGTTTTATCTTTTTCTTCTTGTTCTTTATCTCTTGCAGCTCTGTCTTTATAATCAGAACGTGCTGTAACAAGTTTTAAAAAGTCTGCTTTATTACTAGGTATAGTATCAGTAAAATCTTTGTCATTAGTTAATTGGGCTGTCCATTTTTTTTGCATACGTTTCCAACAGTTATTAACCTTTTCTGTTGTTAATGCTAAAATCCAAGCATCAATATCAACTAAATGAGATTTCATATTATTTTCTTCTGTATCTGTTAAATCTATTTCAATAGTTAAATTAGCCATTTTTTTCTCCTTATGTACTTACTAATCTAATACTCATCCATGAATTGTATGGACCACTACTATCTGCTGAAAAATCAATTTGATTTGGAACTTGGTAATGTCTAGCTCTCATATGTATAGTATCTCCTGAATCTAAATCAAAAAGACAAGATTTATAAAATGTGTAATAATCTAAATCAGAACTATACCTATCTCTAGGAGCAAATGGACCAGCAGTAGACGTTTGGTCTGTAGATATTAATTCCATTGTACTATGACCAGTACCTGAACCTGATACACTTGTATCTAAATCTTCTAACATACAAAATCCACTCACTTCATATTTTCCATCTACAGGAGCAGTAAAGGTATAATTACTAGTATCATAATCGCCATTGCGGTCATACAATTCTGTATCTAATGGTATAGTGTTATTAACAAAATTAGATGCACTGCTTGTTCCCATATTAGTTAATGACCCACTATTACTTACTGCTAAACAAGCAGGTTGTAATGGTTCTAAAATATGTCCATCAGCATCTATAGTCATAGATGTTGTTGTACCTAAAGTAGACCCCTTACCTATAGTAAGTTTATCGGTGCTGTCATCTAATCCTATATGGTAGTCAACAGCATTACCATCAAACTTAATCATTATATCTTCAGCAGTTCCATCACCAATCGTAATGGTAGAACCAAAGTTTCCGTCTCCTGAAGATAAAACTGGTGTACTTCCTAAAAATGGCATTATTTTCTCCTATGTTACCAAATAAACAGTCATGTAACTTTGTTGACCTGCAAGAGATGTACTGTTATTACCAAAAATATCAACTTGGTTTCCACCACCACTCGTAAAAAAATCTAAATGTGCTGTATCACCAGAATCCATATCTGCACAAACACCAATAGTTACACGACAATCTGTTGGGTCAACAGGGGGATTATAACTTTTAGGGTCATCAGCCCACCAAAAATACCCATTAGATGTTACAACACGAACTTGCCAATAATTAGCATCTTCATCAATATCTGAACATCCAACGTGTCCATTAATCCAATATTTACCTGTAACTGGTGCAGTAAAAACATCATTAGTATTATTAAAGTCTCCATTTTGGTCAAAGAAATCTGCATCCATTTCTATTTTATGAGTAGTATTATGTGCTACATTATCATCATTTGCTGAATTATACGCATGAACAAAAGGTAATAAAGGTTTAGAAATAATACCATCTGCATCAAAAGCTAAACTTGTTGTTGTGCCTAAAGCGCTACCTTTACCAATAGTTAATTTATCTGCTGAGTCATCTAGTCCTAAATGATAATCGACTGTGTTACCATCAAACCGAATTTGCACATCTTCTGCTGTACCATCACCAATTGTAGTAGTATCAGCTATTGTATTTGATGCTGCTGTTGTTGAGTCTTTTGGGTTAAATCCTAAAAATGGCATATCATTATCCTATTAAAAATCCACTCATGTAAGTATTAATTTGATTGGGGTTGTCAGAACTTCCTTTATCTACATCCTGTGTACCGCCTACTTGTTTCCATTGTAATTTAGCCGTATCACCAGCATCTAAAGGTGCATCACATTGAATTTCAAAAACTGTAAAATCCATATCTCCACTTAATTTGTCATGGTTATAGTCATTTACAAATGTATTATCAGATGTAACCAATTCCATTAAATAGTTTCCATCATTTTGTACATTTTCAAAACGATATTGACCTTTTAATTTATAAATTCCTGTTACTGGTGCAGTAAAGGTGTCATTACTTGAATCAAAATCTCCATTGGTATCAAAAATTTCTTCACCCATACTTTCAGTACGATAAGCATCTTTGGTAATATTAGTTCCTGTACTAGTATCTCCATTAGCTAAAAAAGATGTTTGTAAGGGTCTTTGTATTATTCCATTTGTATCAAAAGTTTGACTAGTAGTTGTTCCTAGTGTAGACCCTTTACCAAAATTTAATGTGTCTGCACTATCATCTACACCAATGTGATAATCAACAGCATTTCCATCCAAAATAATTTTTACATCTGCCTCTGCACCACTACCAAAAACTTGTGTATCTGATAATGTACTTGGAGAACCAGCAGTAATGGATGTTGTAGAGGGGGTATCTCCTAAAAAAGGCATTAGGTTATCTCCATAATAGATAGTGTTGCATCTAAAGAACTTCCAGCACTAGCTCCTATTGTTAAAACATCTGTTGTTTCCATAACTATTTTTTGTCCTGCAAAAACTTCTAAAGTGGTATCTGCTGGTATTGACACTTCATTTAATAAAGTTACGTTTTCATTGGCAGCATTATTGGATGCTGTTCTATTTGCAGTATCACTTGTTAATTTTACAGTTACAGTTCTTGCTGCATTAATTTTATTTGCAATACTTAATCCTAAAATTACTGTTGTGGTTGAACCTGCAACTGTATATAATGTTGAAAAAGTACCACTATCAACTGCCACATCAGCAATAGTGCAAACTTTAAATGTATTCGCCATGTTTTTCTCCTATCCTAATGCAATGGCTAAAGCAACTACATCTGCTTCACTAACACCACCTACATATGTTTTTATATCTGAAGCTGGTATTTGCTTTGTTGTTGTACCATCAATTACAATGAGAGCATCTGTATCAGCTACAGTAATTGATGATGTTGATTTAGCAGAACCATCAAGTAAATTTAATTCTGCTGCTGTAGATGATATGTTTGTACCACCAATATCTAATGTAGTAGCTTGTACTTCACCTGCTACTGTTAATATTCCAGAACCTAGTGTTAATAAGTCGGTATCTCCTGCACCACCAATAGTACCACCAGCTTTAATTACTAAATCATCAGATACTGTTAATAGACCTGCTGAACTTAATGACATCTTTTCTGCTGCTGCTTCTGATGCACCTGTTTTAAATGACAACTTAGTAGCATTATTATCTGCTGCAAAGTCACCTTCAGATACAGCTTCAATACCTGCTGCAACTAAAATAGCATCTGTGCCTGTACCTTCGTCTGGTGCTTGGAAATCTATTTTACCAATTACATCATTTGCTGCAATATCTGTTTCACCAGTCTGTAATGTCAATGTCATTGGTGTATCATCACCAGTAGCAGTATTTTTCATTGTAACATTACCAACAGAAGAAATACTCATTTTCTCTGCTGCTGCTTCACTAGCACCCGTTTTGAAACTTAACTTTGTAGCATTATTATCGGCTGCAAATGTATCTTCTGCTACAGCTTCTATGGCAGCAGATATAAGAATAGCATCAGTACCACCTGATTCATCTGGAGCTTGGAAATTAATTGTTCCTAAAGGCTCTCCAACAGTTAAGGCTTCTTCACCTGTTTGTAGAGTTAATGATACTGGAGTACCATCGCCTGTAGCTGTATGTTTTAAAAGAAGTCCTGCATTATGGTTATGTATAAGTTTAACTTCACCATCATCACCGAATAATAATTCAGCAGCATCAGAATCTAACTGAACATTGTCTGCAAAGTTAGCATCATCTCCAGCAAATGTCAAGGCTGTTGTTGGTGTAGAACCAGATTTAATTACTACTTCACCACCAGAATTTGTAATACTACCAAAAGTTGTTCCATCATCTTTAAAAACTATATCTGCTCCACCAGCGTCTAAATTAATATCTGCAACAGAGTCTAATGTTATATCACCAGAGTTACTGGATTGTATTGTAACACCAGTATGACCATCAACAGTTGCTGTTCCAGCTTGTGAATCTACAAGAACATTACCTGAAGATGTTTCTAAACTAACTGCTCCATCACCAGTTGTAATATTATCAGCAGCTATGGCACTAGATTCAGCACTAACATAAGTATTTAGCTGAGAGGCTTCAACATATTTTGTTGTACCACCATCATCTATAAGCAGTTTATCTCCAGCAGCAATAGTAATACTTGTACCATCTGTAGCACCATCTATTTGAATAGCAGCACCACTTACTTTATCTGTTGTACTAATAGTAGCTAGTTTGGAATCTGCTATAGCAGCACTTGCATTAATATCTGCATTAACAATAACACCACTTGCTATTCCAAAGACACCTGCATTAGTAAGGGTAACATCTCCACTTGGTACAACTGGATTATAATTAGTTCCATCAGCTACCATTATAGCTGTATCTGTATTTGTTCCTAATGTAATGTCATCCCCAGAAACTGTTAAGTCTCCAGAAATTGTTAAATTACCACCAGAACTTAGTGACATCTTTTCACTAGCAGCTTCAGAGGCAGCAGTTCTAAAACTTAATTTTGTTGCGTTGTTAGATGAACTAAAGTCTCCTTCAGATACAGCAGCTATTCCAGCAGCAACAAGTATTGCATCCGTACCAGTTGTTTCATCAGGAGCTTGAAAATCTATACGACCAATGACATCATCAGCAGCTATATCGGTCTCACCTGTTTGAAGAGTTAAGACTATAGGTTTATCATCTCCAGTTGCTGTATGTTTAAAGTTTAATCCTGTATCTGCAACATGAGTAACTGTTACTTCTTGGTCATCACCAAATTTAAGAACAGCACTATCTGAGTCTAATAATACATCATCTGTAATTGTAAGGTCATTAGCTACAGTTAAGTTACCTGCAACAGCAAGTGTAGAGTTTGCAACTGTAGCATTTGGTGTTAATGTTAGATGTGTTACATAAGTACCAGCAGAGTTTATGTCATTACCTAATGTTAATGTACCACCATCTGCAATGTTTAATTTCCATTCATCTCCAGCATCATCACCTTCATCTGCCATTAAAGTGATAGCTAATCCTGCACCTTCAGTAGCAGCTATTTTTAAAGAGTCAGTAGTAGTTTCATCATAACTTATAGCGACATTTGAATCCGAACCAAATATTAATTGTTCATCATCAACAATCATTATATCATCAGAGAACTTAAATTGGTCCTCATCTTCCATCCATGTTAAAACACCATCAGATGTTTCTCCATCAAATGTTACTGCTATATCTGTTCCTGATGCACCATTACCTATTGTAATTGCTGTGCCTAATAATTTAGTTATTGGTCCACCTTCAGCAGTTGTGCCATCATGAGTATGACCTGTTGAAGCAGCAAAGGCAGAAACTAATTGATTAAACTCATTATTAAAGTCGGCAGCATTAATAACCTCGCCATCAACAATTTCTGAACTACTTTGTCTTGTATATGTATCACCCATTACATCCGTCCTCCAGGGGTAAATTCTAATTGATAAGAATGTAAAGTAAATGGACTATTAGAACTATCGTGATTAACTCTAACTGCCACTAAAAATCCTGACCCTTCTACTGATTGTCTGAATACTGGATTACCACTTGAACCATAAACAGCAGAAGCATATGTTGAAGTTGTGCCTCCATATTGGGCTATTCCACCAGGAGAAGATAAATCAAACTCTGTAGGTTGTGCAACATCTTGACTATCAGCATCATATCTTACTCTTAATTTTGCTTCAATAGTTCCTTCAACTTCATAATTTAATACAACACGTTGCATTAATTTTCTTAAACCTGCATCTCCAAGAGATAAATCTGGAGACCTATAAACTGCTATAATATTTGTACCGTCAAAAGTTTTTGTGCTTTCTTGTTGTCTAACATATCCATCATAGCCACCTTCTAAAATAACTTCGTTACCACTAATAAATCCTGATGACATAGCAGAAGGTTTTATTCCTCTGATATCTGCAAACTCAAAACCTATTTGACCAGTTTGAAAGTTTCTTTTTAATGTTGCTAAAATACCTTGACTTGAATCTACAGAGCCACCATTAGTAGGGTAAAATAATCTATATTGACTTTTTGCTCTGACAATAGCAGATGTAATATTATCTGTACTTGAAATAACATCTGTTATACGTCTTTGAATAGGTTTTGAAACTGTTCCTAACTCAACATCCCCAATTCTTTCAGTACCAGCAATAGTTCTTAAACCATCTAATGATAAGAATAATAAATCACCACCAAGTTCTTGAACAGAAAAACCATCAGCACAACCTAATGTTTGTGTAACAGAGTCTACTCTAAAGTCTGCAATACTTGTTCCTGTTATTTTAAATATTTTATCTTGTCCAAATACATATAAAATATCACGAAAAACTTTTAATGCTACAACACTTGTAGGTACTCTAATAGAACCTGCACCATTTGCTGCTGTAAAATCTGTTTCTGCAAAAGGAGCAGAAAATAAAACTTCTTGTGGATTACTAGACATACCAGCAAAAAACATATGATTTTGAAATACTGCTACTGAAGCAGGGTCTGCTGGTGCGCCTGTAGTATTAATTAATGTATAGGTAGTTCCATCATAAGATGCTGCTTGATTTACATCATCTACCATTATAAGTTTATCAGTATTATTAAAATTATATAAATCAAATTTATATCTACCAGCAGATGTTCTTGTACCTATTGTAGAATATGTACTACCAGAAGTTGCAAATGTTACAACATTACCTGCTGCTGCAACAACACCATTATTAAATATTTGTAATCCTAATATTTTTTCACTACCATTAACCTGATTACTATTCCATTTACTTGTACCGCTTAATCTACGATAACCACCTTGTACAGAAGGTTCAAAGTTTTGTAACGTAATCGCTGCTCCTGGTGGTAAAGATAAATCATCTCTATCTAATATTAGACCTCCACCTAATGAGACTACTACTGGTTGTATTTCTGATGTATCAGGCATAACTATCCTTGTGGTCTATGAAACTCTTCTACAAAAGCTGTTATTTCTAAATCGTTAGCAGCACCTGCTTGTGCTTTTAAAATATCTCCCTCTTCTAAAATAATATGTGCATCATCAATTCTTAAAAAATCATCAGCTGCAATACTTTTTGTGCTTAGTAATGAAAAGGTTGCACTTGCAGAGGTATCTGTATATTTTAATGTTGCATCTACTGCACTACTACCATCTACATTTGTAAGAAAAATATCTCTAACTATAGCTGTAAAATTAGTAGGAACAGTATAAATATTTGTTAAATCTGTACTAGATAATGCAACAGATACATTTTTTAATCTACCTATCATTAAACAGCTCTTAAATATTCTTTTTTATTTACAAGCTCAACTCTCATACGTTTGATTATATCATTATATTCTTGTAAAGATACTGCTGCTGTTGCTTTATCAGACCTTAATAATGCTACATAATATTTTGCTCTAGCAATTACGATATGCTCAAATCTAGAAGGAACATCTGACGTATCACTATCACTAGATAGTTCTGTAGGAAATTTATAATATTCATAAGAAACAGTATATGTACTTTTATCAGGTACAGGAGATAAACCATATTTATCATCTTTTGTGGGATAAACAAAAACTGGTTCATCTAATCTATCAATACCTGTTTGTGTATCTCTTTGTTTAAAACCTTCTTGAAATTCATCATAAGATAAATATTTTAATTTTTTAGGTTGTAAATCTTCTGTTACAACTACATTAGTAATATCTACTTGTGTATCTACTAATTGACTAAAAGTAATATAAGTTGATGTTCCTGTAGCAGTAAAAGTAAAACTTACATATTTAATTTCACCAATATCTGTAATAGTAATACTATGACTTGCTATTTGAGAACCATCTGCTGATGTACCTATTTTTAAAGTTAAGTCCCCACCAGAAGGATATGTTGCTCCAAAAGAAATTCTATATTGTTTATTTTTAACTGTACCTATTTCTTGATAAGCAATAGCATTACCATCTGAACCAGCAGTTAAACGTAATCGACCAGCTAAAGATGCTGGAGGTTGTGGTCCTGTACTATTAAAAGCTGCTTCACCTGTTCCAGAAGAACCATCTGTCCACCCTGTAATATTACTTGCAAATGTTCCATTACTAATAAGATTTTGTGGAGATAACATAAAGCTATCAAAATCTACATTTTTATTATTAGATTGTAAAGAATACTCTGCAACACCTGCTTGAGTTTGTTGACTATGGTCTACATGAAGAAAAGGCCATTCTACCTCAGAGTTTGCAATATCATTAATAGCTCTATTAATACTATTTTTTGCAACAGTTTGTACACCTCTAGTAGCAGACAAAGCTGTTACAGTTGTTTCATTTAAATCTTGCAAAACTCTATTAGTATAATTTAAAAATGTTAATGAACCCATCTATACATTTCCTTTTTAATTTTCATAGCCCCATTGAGTAACTAAATAATTTTGAACAAGTCCTGATTTTAATAATAAACTTTTAAATGTTTCGTTATTAGAATTACTTTTTAATAGTTGCATATTAATTAATTTTATTTCATCTAGAACTTTTAAAATATATGCTTGTTCATATGTTACTTTAGATTCAAACCATCCTATAATATTTTGTCTACAACCTTTAGTAACTTTGGTAACTTTATGAGGATATATTATAGGGAATATTACTACTTCTCCCTTATTAACTTTATATCCTATTTCTCCAGCTTCTGTTTGTAAAACAAACTCTCCACCTTCAAAGTCATCACTTAGACTAATAGTAAAACCATAATTATAAAGCATCTTACTATCAGATGATTGAAAAGAATCTATATGATAATCATAAAAATCATTTGCATTATAATTATTATATATTCTATTTTTTATTTTTGTTGGAGCATATATCTTATTGATTGCTCCTTTTTGTTTAAATAAATTTGTTATATACTCATCTACTTTATTAGTAATAATAGTTTCTTTATTTTCTTTTATATTATAAAGTTGACTTAGTTGTTGTGTATCTTTACCATCTGTAAGTTTTTTATTATTTAACTTACTAAGTATATCTTCTACTTCTTCATTACTAAATATTTTATATATCATTTATTTACCCCACGCTTTCTTCAAATATGTTTGAACTAACGTGGAACTAACAAATGCATCTTTATCTTTTTCTCTTAGATAAACATTTACATCATATAAATTTTTTAATATAAATGCTTGTTCATAAGATATATTAGAAGATAGCCAACCTAATATATTTTCTCTTGTACCTGACGTAACTGGTGCAACTCCATGTGGATATATTATTGGAAAGATTACAGCTTCACCAGACTTTAATTGTTTTGACACAGGACCAACATCTGTGTTCATAAAAAAACTACCACCTTCATAATCATCATTTAAGTTAATAGAAAAACCATAATCAAAAAATACATTATTAGATTTTGGCATTGCTTTAAAAGCATCTACATGAATATCATAGTAGTCATCTTTTTGATATTTATTATAAAAATTTACTGACACTCTATTAGGACAGTAAACAGAATCTATATAAGAATGATTATAAAAAATATCAATTATATATTTTCTTATATGGTCTGGTACAGAAGTTGTTTGTTGATTCTTTTTTACATTGTAAGATTTGTTTAGTGGTTGTGTTGCTCCACCATCTTGAAAATGTAATCCTTCAATACCTTCTCTACAATACTTTACATCTTCTTCATCAAGAAGTTTAATAAAAAACATATGTATCTCCGTTAATTGAACTTAGCAAAAAGAGGAGGAGTTTTTAAGGAACTCCTCAAAACCTATATAATACTAAGTACCAGTTGATACTGTAGCAGACTCTACTGGGTTTTTAGAAATATCAGCCATTGCGATATGCGCTCTAAATCTCCAAGCAGTAGTTTTGGATGAACCGCCATCAATAACCAAAAGGTCAACTGTATCAGCAGTAGTTACAAGAACAGGGTTACTGTCTTGCGCTCCAGCAGCAGCCATCAAGAATGGAGTTGCATATCCTGCCGCTTGGTCAGAATCTGCACCATCAATAAACATATCAACGTCACCACCAGTAATACCCACATCAAAAGTGATTTGTTCATTACCAGAAGCTTCAAGATTTTCAACACATCCACCAACAATCATTGTGTCAGCAGGTATATCAAATAATTGAACGACATCTCCTTGTTCTAAGTCTGTGTTGTCAACAGCATCATAAACTGGTGATGTTAAAACATAAACTTTATTAGCACTTGACGGATGTCCAGCTGTTCCTCCACCGCTATGAGTTGCATTATATGTAGCCATTATATATTACTCCCTACGGTTAAGTGTTAAGGTCAGGAACACCAGAGAAAACTCCAGTAAATCCTGTGCCAGAACCACGAAGAACTTTACGTCCAAAAACGTGTAAACCACGCACAATATCAGCAAAGCTATCAGGGTCTCTAATAACTTCTGTTTTAGCGATATGGGATGCAGTAGCAACTGCACTCATATGACCAAAAAGAACATTAGTTTCCCCACTTGTTGATGAAGGTCCAAAGTTAGCATTAGCATCAGAACCAGTTGAACTAACTGCAATAGCATTAGATTGGTATAATGTAAACCCATGAACTTTTCTTGCTGTAACAGCACCATTCATAAGAGCAGACATATTTTCACCAGTAACACTAGAGTCCATCAATTTAGCATCTGCTTGACGAAGAATTTCATAGAACTGAGGAGGTGCAACACACCATCTTCCGTCCTCTGGAACATCATTTTCATCAAGTAGACGAGCTGCTGTACTAAGATAGTTTGCACACTCATTACCAGTATTGCATGAAATAGCAGAACTAGCAGCACCTAAGTTAGTTGTATCTGTAGATGCATTTGAGTTAATGTTGCTTAGTACATTATAGTCATATTGCTTTTTAAGTGAATATGCACCTGAAGATGTAGCCAATGCTTCAAAATTCACATGGCTGTGTCTTTCTTCAATGTCATCTACTTTAAAAGCAAAGTAGTTGCCTTGGTCAACTGTTAAAGTGATTTCGGCATCTGTTAGGTCTTGAGTATTTACAACCGAACCACGAGTATAACTAGAAACACTTATTGTAGGTTCCTTAATTATTCTCACGGTGTCCCCAAAATTCTCTATTTCCCCAGCATAGTCGGTGTTAGTAATTGCTTCTACAACCGAAGACCTGCGGAAATATTTAAGGACTTTTTGGCTGAAAATGGCTGGTGCGAAATTCCCATTAGCGAGATTGTCGTAACCAGCAGCACTTGCGTAAGCCATTTTACTTTCTCCTTAAAAGTTTATTTAATTCTGCCTTCTCTTGATGCCTTATCTATTTCGGATTCTAACTTCTCGAATTGATGAGGCTTCAATTTGGCAATTTCCTCAGAAGTCCAAATCTTTGCTTCACCTTCTGGAGAAACTGTTACCTTTTCGGTTTTTGTTACAGCTTCAGCAGCAGACTCTACATCAGATTTTTTAGGTCTTCCTCGTTTTTTTTGACTAATATTATTGTCAATTTTAAAGAGGTCTAATACTCTAGAAGCCCATTTTGCATCTGTTCTATTTTTTCTAATACCATCTGCAATACTTGCAGGTTGGTCATCTAGCCAAGATAGAAACTCTGGGGAATCCTTGATATCTATGAAATCAGGATGTAATGATAGAAGTTCTTTTTCAGCAATCCTTACTTGTGATTCTTGCTCAGATTTTTTAAGCTCTTCTAATCTTGTTTCTACTTCTCGCATCCGTTCTGTACTTTGTAACTTAGCGACAGTTTCAACAACATTATAAACATCAGGATATTCCTTTTTAAATTCTTCTAACTCTTCTGGAGACTTAGGAAGAACATCTGGATGATTTGCTTTTTGCTCTGCTAATTTTAACTTTGCTTCTGCAAGTTCCTGTTGTTGTGTCCATTCATTGTTTTTACGGTCATGGTAACTTTTTAAATCACTATACCGTTTTTTCCAATCATGGTCTTGAGCTTCTTTCTGTTTTTGTAAAAATCCCTCTTGAGTATCTTCTTTTAAAGAGTCAATGATTTCGAGATTTTCTGGCTCCTCTGGTTTATCAGGTTCTAGAGCCGCTATTCTATCTTTCCCTTTATATGGGGTGTTCTCTTGTACTTCTTCTTTAGTTTCGACATCAGTCATAATTACCTCCTATGGGGGCTAAAGTTATCTTTAGGTATCCCTACTTGGTGTGGTTATTCGGGGCTATAAATAGGTATCCGAACTTTACTCTTCTTCTCCTGTAAGAAAAACATTAGAAATAAAAATTGCCCTTCGACCAACTTGGTCAGCCCAACGGCTATCTAATACTTCTTTTGCTGCTTCCTCATAAGAACCATCTTCTAGGTATTGAAGAGTTTTCTTAAACTTTAATAAAGTTGTCGTACCAACATTGTACGATAAGTTAATTAAAGCTCGTTGTCTTGCATCATCTAATTGTCTCCACCAAGGAATAGCTCTATCTAATTCATCTTCTAATTCATTAATATTATTTTTAGCAAGATAGTATGCTTCTTCCTCAGTAATACCATAATCATCTAAGTTACGTCCTAGACCTATAGTAGTCTTACCTGCTGTGCATTGGTACGCTTTAAGCTCTAAGCCTTCAAAGTCTTTTAATTGTTCTAATAGTATATCGTAGTTCATTTTGGTTTCGCTGTTAAAGGTTTGCCTTTACGTATCTTGTCGTTTAATACGGACCAGTCTTGACCTGCTTGTACTTTTAATAGTTTAGTAGGTCTAGGTTTAATTAATATTTGTTTTGGTGTTAAAGATTTTACTTGCATTATTTTTTCTTTTTTGCCATTCCACCATACATCATTTTCTTTTTAGGCATAACTTTGCCACCACCCATCATTTTTTTATAGGAAGATTTAGGTATTGTAAAATTTTTTGGATTAGGATTTAATCCAGTTTTTTTTAAACCTTCTTTTAATTTATCACCGAGTACAACACGAATGTTACCATCTTTATCTAAAGTAACTTTTGTTTCTCCATTAGCCATTTATTTTCTCCTTTAGTTTTATTTTTAAAATCTGTATATAGGTTTTGATTTTACTTTTGGTTTTACTTTTGGTATACGAGTTTTAAATTTTTCTTCTTTCATTTTTTTCTGTACATCTTCTACTCTTTCTTTAGGTATGACCATAAATTTTTGTACGTTTCTTACAGGATTTGCATAATCTTTTTTTTCAAACATTTATTTTCTCCTAAAAAATTTAGTTGCAGCTCGTACACCAAATGAACTTGCTACAATTACACCTAAAGAGTATTGATACCACTCTGGCATTTGATTTAATACTTCAAAACCATTTAATACTACCAACTCCATGTTTGGCACAAAGGCTAGTATCAAGGGTATTGAAAATAAAATTACTAACCACTCGTCTTTCCAGGAATTTCTTGCTCCACGTATAGCTTCTAAATCCCAGTCTATTTCGCCAGTAGCTTGTTTTTCCATTATCTTAGCTTTAGCTTTTGCTGTAGCTACTTTAACTTCTGTATTAGCTTTTGCTTTTTCTAATCGACCTTGTAGAAAAGTTCCAGCTAAGTTTGCTATTGGACCTATTAAACCGCCAATCATTTTTTCTTAGACACCATTGCATCTGCACCAAAGAACGCACCAATGATAGCAGCTAAAGAAATAAATAAGACATCCATTGCTGGTATTTCTTTTGCTCTATCTGGAAATACAAATGATGCAATAACTGTAGCAACCATTGTAAACATAGAGATGTATGCAATACGTCTACGATTTTGTTGCCATGCTAATTTATCTGGTACTTGTATATCGTCCATTATGCCATTCCTTGTTGCATTGGAGCTTCCATAACAGGAGCTTGTTGTTGTTGTGCTTGTTGTTCTGCACGTTGTTGTTCTTCAGCAGCTTTTGCTTCTTGTATAGCTCTGCCTTTATTGTTCCATTTATTTAAAGTTTCTTCACCAATCATTTTAGCAATAATCGGTGGTATCATTACTTCACCATTAGAAGCTAATATAGGAACAGTTTCTCTATCTTCTTTTCTAAATTGTTCTGGAAGTTGTGGACCTAAACCTGTTTTTAAAATTAAAATAATAGCTTCATCCATTGCTTTATAAATATCTTTTAATCCAACTTCTTGTACAGCTTCTGCATTAATAATAAAACTACCTTCTGGAACATCCATTGGTACATCATCTGCATTAGCACCTGCTGGTGCAGCATTAGGATTATTAATTACTCCTGCTATCTCCATGCCTTCTCCTGCTGGAGCTTCAGCAACTTCTCCTCCTTCTTGCATCTTTTGTATTTTACCACCTTCTTCAAAAGCAAAGCTTCCGCTTCCAGGGTCAAATGCACCTGAAGGGTCTGTTCCATCTACTGTAGGAACATCTACTGATGTATCTATATCATCTACTGACCCTTGTCCTATTTGTCTAGCAAGTTGTTGTTGCTGTTGTTGTTCTTGTTGTTTTTGTTGATTTGCAATTTGTTGTGTATTTGGTCCAGTAAATTGTTCTGCTGCTAATAATCCTTCTTGTTCTTTTTCTTGTTGTTGTGCTTGTGTAGGACCACTTCTAACAGAAACATTTTCTAATCCTGCTTCTAAACTTAAAACATCATTAGCTTCTTGTAAATTTTGTTCAGCAATATCTCTAGCTCCTTTACCAAAAACTCCTTTAATAGCATCAACAAGACTAAAAGGACTAGCCTTTTCATTTCGTAATTCAGATATTCTTGCTGCTAATTGTACATCTTGTGGACGATTAATTAATGCATTATTAACTTGTCGTTCAGATAAAGCTCCTACACCTCTTTGTAATATATTTAATAAAAAATTTGCTGATTTACTATTTTTTAATCCTCTTGCTGCAAGACTAGATGCTACTAATTCTTTATCACTTAGTTTAGAAAAATCTATAGTTTCCTCTTCTCCACCTGGTACTATATCTCCACCAATATCATCTCTTAATTTTTTATTTGTAGGGTCTTTTGTATCAGGTGTTGCAAAAGTAGAATTTTGAATAGTATTAGTAAATAATTTAAAAAATTGAGTAGGACCAAACACAGGTTGTATAGTAGCACTTTGACTTGAATCAGGTGCAAAAAATGGTTGACCATCTCTTCCTATTTTTTCAACAACACCTACATTTGATTGAGATTGTTGTAAAGCAGGAGAAAGAGTAGATTGAACAGTCTCTGGTTGTTTAGCAGGTTGACCAAAGATTCTTCTTAACTGAGTATATCTTGGGTCAGCACCTAAACCTAAACCTAATCGTCTTAATTCATCTTCAGTTGCCATGTTCGTTCTTTCTATCTTCAACTCTTGCTTTTAAAGTTTCTTTAAGATTGCTCATTGTTCCCAGTAAAGTTAGTTTCCCCTGCAACTGGCGTATTACCAACTCCGATTGTTCCACCGCCAACGCCTGATGCGTCCATTGGATTTGCTCCTGGAGGTACTCCTGTATTACCTCCCATACCTGGGGGTTGTTGACTATTGGTATTAGTTTCTGTTCCAGCCGCTCGTTCATTTAAACCTCTCAATATGTCTGCGAAAATAGCTGCTTCATTAGGGTCATTAACTAATTGGTCTGGGTCAATATCTTGTGATAAGGCTAACTCTTTTATAAGATTAGGTATCTTAATAAAAGGAGCTAACATAGGATTAGCTATGGTTTGAAGAAGTGTTGTTAACCTTTGAGTGCGAACTTCTTTCTGCATAACAGAAGAAACACCTTTAGGTTTAATTTCTAAATCCCCAACAATCTCAGCATTGTCATCATTAAATTGCATATTCCATTGGAAGAAAGATTCTCCTAATGGTTTTAACAAAAAGTCATCAACATTCTTTATCACAGTTTTTATTGAAAGTCCAGCCGAACCTAATAACATAGATAGTCCAGCAGCTGTTCTTCCTGCTCCAGTTACTCCTGTTTGTCCATGAACAATAGAAGGAATACCTGTTTCTTCATCTGCAAGTTGCCTCGCTGTTTGATACATTTGTAAATTTTCTGGTGCAGTATTAGGAAACTTTAAACCATTGACTGCTGTTCCTGATACACCAGATTGTCTTCTAAAAATTTTACCAGGAAAGACATCCATGTTTTGTCCTGGTACTAATTGTGTTTCATCAATATCAAAGACCATGTTACCAGCTAACGATAAGTTATCTATAGCCATTCTCATATGACCATTCATTAATCGTTGAGCATCATCCATATTTTCTCCTACACCTACACCAAAGAACTGATAAGGATTTAATTCATAAGGAAAAGCATGATAAGGTAATCGTGCAGGAATAAAAGGATTTAATACACAACGGATAACTTTATTATTTAAAATCCATGCATTAATTTGTACAGAGTCTAAGTTATCTATATTATCTGGTAGTTCTAATCCAATATCTTTAGCTAAGTAGGCATCTAATGTACCCCAATATTCTAAAATCTCATAACGACTTTCTGTATATAAAGGGTCGTTATCTTCTGCGTAGATAGCACTTTCAAAATATTTTTCATCATAGTAGGGTTTTTCTTTTAATGCTGCATCAATCGCTTCAGGAATAAAGAATGGTCTACTAGCTAATTCTCTTACTTGTTCTCTATTATATCTATGTCGTTGAATAACATACTCAGCATCAGAAATACTTGTAGCAGCAGGGTCTGGATAAAAGTTCCAACACGATACTGCTTCAATGCGTGGTACTGTTTTTTCATAAGGTTCATAAACTTTTTCACCATCATCCATAGACCAGTTATGAATAGTTTTATTAAAGTTAAATGGACCTTTAATAATTCCTGTTCCTAATAATGCAGACTCAAAAATAGAATGACGTAATACGTTTACAGCATTAGAGTCTATTAATTGGTCATGAATAGTCTTTTCCATATTTCTTGCTGTAATTGCAGCAGGAGAAATCTGTGGACCATTAGGTACAATACTTGGACCAGGAGCAAGATTATCAGAAGCTCCCATGTTCTCTTGTAATCCACCTAAAAAATTATCAAGTTCAGCAAGAGGAACATCTTTTAGTTGGTCCATCAATGCTGTTTCTTCAGGTGAGTTTAAATGAGCAAACTCAGCAATCCCTTCTGGAACTGGTGTATGAGATACTGTTATTGGAAATTTATTATTAGCAAAAAGTATATCAGAGATTTGTCCAAATGCTGCTAATACTTTTACTTTTGTTATTCTTACAAAAACTTTAGATTTTTCAGAACTACGATAGGGGGTATCATCTGTACCTTTATAGTTTTTATACGCTTGTAACCAGCGTCTTTCATCTGTAAATCTACCAGTTTCAGACTCAACAAATTTTGATTTAATATATCCAACAATACCTGGAATGTCTTCAGGGTCTACTTCAGTAGCTTCTGGATTATTTTCGTCAGCCATAAAAAGTTAAACTATTTGCCAGATTCGTTATAAATACTATAGTCGTCAGCTAAAGCAAAGATTGCTTTTTCTTGATTGTGAATAGAACCAGGACCAGATGGTGCATTAGTTGTAGATTCAAAACCACCAGTAGGACCAACAAGTTCTTGCTCTAAAGGTTCTCTATAAAGTTGACCATCAGGAATAGAGTTCATCTCTCCCTGTTTAGCCATTGCTGTCATTTCTTTCATTCCGTAAGGTTTTCCCATTGGCATGATATTTTCTCCTTATATAAGTGTTTTAGGTTTTCTAATAGAAGAGGCATAGACTTTACCTCCTGTCATTTTTTTCTTAGGTTTTAATACTCTTGCTACATCTTCTGCAAGAGTTGTAACCTGCCTTCCTTTTGTATCTCTTCTTGATTTAATTTTTTTTGTTCGTTTTGTTAAAGGTGTATCTAAAATTGTTTCATTAGCTGCGTTCATAAAAGCATCTACTTGTCCAGGCTTATACTTCTTTCCTTTAAATGTAATAGTATTACCTTCTAATAATTTAGTTGCTAACATATCTCTGTCTATTTCTTGACGAGACCTACGAAGCCCAAATAATTTTTGACCAATAAAATCTTCTGCAATCGGACCTACTCCAGGTTCAGGTATCTCTCTAGGGTCAAAAGTTGTATCCATAGGAGACTCTCTAAAAGGAGGTCCACCAATACCAGGAGGTCCTAAAGGAAAATCTTCTCCTTGTGGAACTGGTCTAGGTTGATTTCTATTAATATCACTTGCTGTTGTTAAACCAGGAATTGCTCCTTTTAATGGATTCATAATTCTACCAGGAAAAGGACTTTTTGCACCTCTTCCTCCACCACCTGTAGCACCAACACCAGGTCTAGGAAAAGGACTAGTTGCTCCTCTACCACCACCACCTGTACTCATTATAGGATTTCTACCAGTAACTCTTCTTGCTATTTCTCTTCCCCCTTGTGTTACTAGACTTCTTAATCCTTGTGGTATAGGAAGTTTATTTTGTTGTGCTTGTCTAAGTTGTTCTGCAAATCGTTTATCTCTAGCAGCTGATGATAATACATTACCAAATTGTTGGAATGTTTGTGTTAAACCTAAATCTTCCGTAACTCTAGCCATAGCAGCAGTTACATCTTCACCTTTTTTCTTTATAAAAGATACAGTAGGTTTTGCTGCTTTTTCGCCTTTTCTTACTAACATAGTAGCTTGTCTGAGTTGTTCAGGTGTAAGAATTTTTTTTACTTGACCACCAATAAGACCATACACAACATTACCTTTACCTGGTGGTTTAATACCTAGTCTTGCTAAGAAAGCTACTATACCCATTTTTTATCTCCTAATATCCAAAGACAGCATCATCAACGTGCTGTGTTTGTTGTTGTTGTTTCATTTGTATGTTATATAAATTTGCACTTGTTTGTCTGCTCATAACCATATATCGCAAGGCATCATAAGCATGGTCTTCTGTTTTTGTATCTACGTCTTCACTATTTGTTTTACTGATAGGTAATGTTGGTAATGTTCTTACTAAGTTTGTACAAGTATTAAAAACACGCAATCGTGGATTACCATAGTTATCCATCTGTAACCGCCTATGAACTTCTATTTTTCCATTCACTCGGTCAGAATTAGATGGAACCCATCTTACTCCTTTTCGTATCATGCTCTCTGCTACACTCATACCATGACCAGTTTTATTCCAACAGGATTTATCAAGAATACCAATATACATGGTGGGGTCATCTGCTTCTAGGTGTAAAATTAAATCTGCTAGTTGCTCACCTGTATGACCTGACTCGTATAATTCTCTATAAATCCAAATGTTGTTATCCCAATCTATTGCACCCCAAAGGACACAAGAGGGAGCAGAGTATCCATAATCACAAGCTCGTATTCTAATCCAGTTATGAGGAATATCTACTGGGTCAGTAACATGAACTAATCTGTTGAACTCTTTAAAAGCCGCACCTTCCGCAACATCCCAATCACCAGAGAGTAACCTTTTTCTTTCCACTTCTGGCAAAGAGAGAAGCATTGCTTCATACTCACCATCACTAGAAAGATAGGGGTTATCAGTAAGCCTCGCAGGAATGAACTTCCTTTGGAATAAAGGTTGGTTAGCTTTTTGGTGATTTTTTCCATATGTTAATACCTTATTACTTTCTATATCGGTAGCCCAAAAAGGTTGATTAGGAGGATTAGGGTCGACAAACATTTTTTTAACCCACCAACCTCCTGAACCTCCAGGGTTCGCTGATGCTCTCATGTAGGTCTGAACATCTGGGTCTGTTGTTCTTAATCGAGACCGCAAGTAATTCCATACATAAGGTGTAGGATAATGTCCTAACTCATCAATCCCTATCCATGTAAAAGATTGACCTTGATATCTGTAAACATCATCATCTTTATCTACATAACTAAACATGGCTGTAGCTCCTGACGGAAACTCCCATGTTTTTACAGATTCTTTAAATCGTGCTTTAGGAAAAGCTTTAGGATAAATCTGTTTACTTTTATCTATTAATTCTGTTAATTCTGCTAGAGTTCTTCTTAATAATAATGCTCGACAATTTTTATTATCTGCATATCGTAACAAATCCATTAACATAGCGTAGGATTTGCCGCCCCCAGCTGCCCCACCATAAAGCACTTCTTTTTCTGGTGATGCTAAAAAATCCGTCTGCGGTCCTGTGTTGGGTTGGAAAGCAATTTCAGCCCCATCTTGAATCGCTTCTTGAACAGCTGGAGAAAGCTGACTAATAATATCGTGGTCTAGAACACCTCCTTTGTCTAAGGCTGTTAACGCTTTTTTAGCATTTTTATTCTTTTGTACTTTATTCTTAGCTTTTGTTCTTAACTTCTCAACTGTCTTATCTGTCTCTCGGATTCTTCTTTTTATTTTTCGTTTAGCTTGTTCTGTTCGAGATACGTTATAGTTGCCTTTTTCACCAGGCTCTAATTTTGGTCTTGCCATTTATTTCTACCATATTTTTTTACATAGTCTCTAAAAAAGGCATTGACCTCTTCTATTGGCATATCATCTGCTAGTTTTCCTGTATGTTCCCACAAAACTATCTCGTCCATTGTATCTATTTCTGACGAGTGTTTGAAGGGTTTAAAAATAGCTAGTCTCCTGGCGGTGTCACATTCATCATTGGTTTTTTACTTGGCAGTAAAACAACTCCATGAATTACTTTAGACTCGCTAGAGACTTCATGACGTTTACTCACTCCTGTTCTATCTAGGATATCATTGGCTGCTTTCAATCGTGTATCCATTTGAGAGGAAGGAAGAGTTCCATCTGCATCTAATCCTTCAATTAATCTGTTGGCAGCTTTAACTGAGGATGAAGCAAGATGATATCTTGTTTGTTCTATAATTTCGTCCTTAACAGATTTCATCAATCTACTTCGAGAAGAAGGATGATATCCTGCAATTTGCATTGCTTCTACTACGTTACCACCATTCCCTAGTAAATTCTCTAAAAAAGTATTCTGTTTCTCGGTGAGGTCTTTTTTTACTAAGGGTTTCATATAATTTCCAATAGAGTATCATTCACCAGACATAGGTCTTCTGGCTGTCCTTGGTTGAGGATACACTTTGCCGCCCCCCATGTATCCATATTGTTTTTTAGCAGAGCCACCTTTTCTCATAAATCCCATTTTATTTCTAACTTCAGGAGATAGCATAGATAAACCCTTACCTTCATCACCTTTTGGAACTGGTTTTAGTCCACCTTTTTCTGTTGTTCCTGTTTGTTGTTTTTTTCTCATAAATTCAGGAGCTTGTTTTCCACGAAAAACATCTCTACTTGGTAGATTTTTGCCTGTTACAGATTTTTCAAACTCTTCACCAATTTTTTTAGCTGTACCTATTACTTTTCTTCCTGCACCTTTAATCATTTTTTTAGCTTTATCTAAATTTTCTGCCCTATAGTCAGCTCTTTCTTGTTTTATAAACTTATTTTGTAATCTATTAAAAGTTTTTGCACCATTTGGCATTGTTTTAAGATAGTCTTTTTTAAAATCTTGTAGTGTTTTGCCGCCTTCTGCTAAAGCTTCATACACATCTGCATCACTATACTTGCTCATTATTAAAACCTTTAAAAAATGTAAGGTGGGAAAGGAGGAGTAGATACCTCGAAACCTAGGAAACGTCTTATGATTGCATTTTTATATTTTTCCCACCTATCTAAGAAAAATATAATAGGAATAACAACCTATATAATAACCTATTATATATAAAGCAATAGAAAAGTCAATAAAAAACTATAAAATAACAATAAAAAAACTACCTAGCCAGATTTATCCCCCTATAGTATATACTATAAGGTATACCTATAGGTATACTATAAGGAAAGTTTAAGGAATAAACAGTAATAATATCCTAAAGGTTATTTAAAGTACCTTTAGGATACCTATAAATACCTATAGGAGTTCAATAAGGTTTAAAATTAGAAAAAATTGAGCATCTTTGCATATTATATATATATAGGGGGTGGGGTGTCCCTAGCGTAACCCTTATGTCAAAATAAATATATAGTCAGTCAGTCAGCAATGTTGACCTATTGGCCAGCTTTTAGGATAGGTTTTATTATTAAACCTTATGAGATAATAAGTATTGGTAAATTTTCGTAACGTTACGATTATTTTCAGAGTCATAAGTTTTATAATTAGACTTTTCTGGCTGGTATGTTTTAACCTAATAGATA
>VTLG01001733.1_pt1 | contig 51198 bp, 75 predicted proteins | sample 4694571 | NCBI WGS metagenome assembly VTLG01 (sample SAMN12604809, study PRJNA352737) | marine metagenome | biome: ENVO:00000447; feature: ENVO:00000209|ENVO:00000569|ENVO:01000036; material: ENVO:00002151; isolation source: viral sequences binned using virsorter ... | reverse complement strand
ATGCTTTAAAGAACAGAGCAAGGATAGCTAAAGCTAAAATAATTGATTTAAATATGAAGCATTGTAATGCCAATGATATTCAAATTGCGAGTGGCGAAGATGCTCAGATAACCCAAGCCTTTGACTTGAAAGTTGTTCAAGCCATGAAGGATATAGAAAGTAAAACTTTAGGTGATTAAATGAGTAGATGTAGAGATTTCGCAGATTTAGCTGCAGCGTATGGTGAAGGTTCTTTAAGTCAACGTAACATGATTATGAATGGAAATATGTTAATTAGTGAAAGAACTGGAACAACTGCCACTACTGCTATTGGTTATACTTTAGATAGGTGGAAAATTTTATCGGATAATTTAGATGAACTTGCATTTGAAGTAACCCAAACCAATGACGTTCCAGCTACCTTTGCTGGTGGTGGTGGTAAAAGTTTAAAGTACCAAACAAAAACTGTTGAAAGTGCTTTAGCATCTACTGAAAACTTTAGAATTTCTCAACAAATAGAAGCACAAAATTGCCATCGTGTACTATATGGTACTTCATCTGCAAAATCAGTTACACTTTCATTCTGGGTTAAAAGTAGTTTAACTGGAGTGTTTGCTGTTATGCTGTATATGGAAGATGGTGGTTTAAATATAGGTAGCACATACACAATTAGTTCAGCCGATACTTGGGAATATAAAACTGTAACTTTTGTAGGTAATACTTCTCAAGCTATATCCCATGATAATACTATTGGATTTTATGTACAATTTTGGTTAATGGCTGGAAGTTCTTATGTTACAACAAGTAATACTTCTTGGGATACTTACGCTGCTGGAAGAGCAGCCTATGGTCATGCACAAAATGGTTTAGCTACAACAGACGAAAGCACTTGGCAACTTACTGGTGTTCAGATGGAAGTTGGCGAAGTAGCTACAGAATTTGAAAACGAAAGTTATGAGGATACGTTGAGAAAATGCCAACGATATTTTTTAAAAATTGGTCCAAATCCTACTTCTGGCTACACTAGATTTCAAACAGGACATTGTATTAACTCTACTTCTCAACAAGGAGTAATGCATTTTCCAGTAACTATGAGGGCTGCAGGTACGCTTACGTCATTAGCCGCAGCTAATTATGTAGTTTATCACCAAGCAACAGTAACTGCTTGTTCATCTATATCTTTATCTCAAGGAAGTAACGATACGTTGTCTGTTTATACTCAAGTTTCATCTGGATTAACAGCAGGGGAAGGTTGTAGTCTTTTAGGCAATAACAATTCTACAGCCTATATAGCAGTTGATGCAGAATTATAAAAGGAATAGTTATGATTTCATTTATTACTTTAGATATTAAAAAAGCAAAATACTTTAAAGACCCATTAACAGATAAACTTGTTTCTATTAACGTGGAACAAAACAATTCAGATGTGTTTTTATCTGTACCGATTAATGAACAGAACACACACTACGCTGAAATCAAACGACAAGTTGATGCAGGTGAACTAACCATAGAGGATGCAGACTAATGGCAATATCAAAGATAGGAACAAATTCAATAGATACGATTACAGGCATTAACTTTGCCGATAGCCAAACTACAAGTGCAGATGCAAACACATTGGATGACTACGAAGAAGGTCTATATGATGCAACTGTAACTTGTTCTTCAAGTGGAACAATAACAGTTAATTCAAGTAACAATGCAGCAAGTTATAGAAAAATAGGTTCTTTATGTCAGGTGCAAGGAGATTTATCTATGAGTGCTGTTAGTAGTCCAGTAGGATATGCACAAGTAAGTTTACCTTTTGCTGTAGTTGCTGAATCAGAAGATTCGGATAGAGCAGCACAAGTAGTAATGGTTCATGGTAGTAATGGTAATGTAAGAGATTTTATAGGGTCAACTTTTGCAGGTGAGCAAGTATGTAGAATATTTAAAGGTGATGGTACAGACGTTGCTTCAGATTCAGCTAATGATGTAGATTCTAATACAGAAATATATTTTAACGTAATATACCATACTGCGTAATACAAGGAGAAAGAGATGGCACAAGGCGATTTAACTAAACAGATAGAATATGATAAAATAGAAGTAGTCCAAAAATGGAATATTCAAGTCCGTAAAGCTACAAAAGTATTAGAGGAGCAAGCAGACGGAAGTAAAAAACAAATAAGCAAGTCTTTCCATAGACACTTATTAGCACCCTTCAGTTCGCAACAAGCAACTAACGGTACATGGACACACACAGCGACTGACATAAGTGGTGAAGATGCATCTGTACAGGCAATAGCCAATGCAGCGTGGACTGATGCAGTTAAAGCTGACTATAAAACTTGGCGAGAAAGTCAACCATAAAACATGGAAGTCAACCCAATACTCTTCTGGAATGGGTTGCTAACCCTCGTCATAGCACCTGCTATATGGGTGTTTAGAAGTGTATTGATGGAAGTCAAACGATTGGATATTCTTCTTAATAAAACAAGAGAAGAGTATGCCAAGCGAGATGATGTCAAAGAAGATATGCATACTGTAATGGATGCATTGCAAAGATTAGAAGACAAATTAGATAAGATATTAATTGGAAATAAATAATGGCTAGGTTTTTAAGGTTTAAAGAAGGTGGATTAGCTAAGATAGCTACAAGTCTTGGTTACACAGGTGATATGAGTGGGTTTCAAGACTATTTAGAAAAAAACCCTATTCTTAAAGATAAAATGAAACAATATGAAGATTCTGCCGTGCAAATGGCTAGTGAATCAAAGAATAGTACATATCAACAGACACAACAACAACCTGAAAATACAGTAGGACAATTTGTACCTCCCCCTAAACAAACTTTTGATGCAACTAAAATGGCTACAGGTGGCACATTACCACAAGCCTATGTTCCTACATTAGGTACAGGTAAAGGTCAGGTTGATGCCTACAAAAAAGGACAAAAACTTACTGATGTAACTGCTTCACAAGCCCAAACAGGAGCAATGCCTGTTGGTGCTGTAACACAAGCAACAGGTATCAAAGAAGATACAAAGCAAATTATAGGTGAAGGAACTGGAAAACTTGATGATCAAAAGGCTGCAGAACAAACACAAGCAGGAGCAATTGATCCTAAAACAGGAAAGCCTAAAGCAGCAGAAGCTAAAGCGGCTGGACAGCCTATAAGAATCCAAGAAGATGGTACAGAAGTTACAGGTGCAGTAGGTTATACTGCTGATGAAAAAAATAAAGAAGTTGAAACTGCTTTAACAGCGAGTCAGGCGGCTGAAGGTACAGTTAGACCTGAATCAAAAGTTCTTGCAGCACAGCAAACTAAATCGGCAGTAACAGATTTAAATTCTGCACAAGGTAGTGCTGTCCTTTTAGAAAATCCCACACAAAGAAAAATACAAGATGGTGAATTAATAAGTGGTGCAGCAAACGCTGAAACAGCTTCTAAATTTACTGAACAAGTCCAAGCCGCAACTGCTCTACCTTCTGAAAAGGCTACTGTACAAGGACAACTAGCAAGTTTAACTGAAAACTTTGATGCGACAAATCCACCCCCTTGGGCTGCTGGAGCATTAAGAGGTGTTCAAGCCGCAATGGCTCAAAGAGGTTTAAGTGCTTCTAGTATGGCAGGTCAAGCAATGGTTCAAGCTGCATTAGAATCTGCATTTCCAATTGCATCAGCCGATGCTCAAACAACAGCTTCTTTTGAAGCACAAAATTTAAGTAACAGACAACAAAGAGCAATGCTTGCGGCAGAACAACGTGCCACGTTTATGGGTCAGGAATTTAATCAAGCATTTCAATCCAGAGTTCAAAATGCAAGTAAGATTAGTGATATAGCTAATATGAACTTTACAGCAGACCAGCAAATTGCTCTTGAAAACAGTCGTGCTGCAAATACAATGGAGTTATCAAATCTATCTAATAAGCAAGCTTTAACAATGGCTGAAGCATCAGCATTGGCTAATTTAGATATGTCCAATTTAAGTAATAGACAACAGGCTGCTGTTCAAAATGCTCAATCCTTTTTACAAATGGATATGCAAAATTTATCAAATGAGCAACAGAAAGTAATGTTTGATAATCAGTCTACTGTACAATCTCTTTTTAATGACCAAGCTGCTACCAACGCAGCGAGACAGTTTAATGCCCAATCTCAAAATGAAGTTGATCAATACTTTGCAGGATTACAAACGCAAGTGTCGCAGTTTAATGCTTCACAAATAAATGCTCAAGATCAATTTAATGCAGGAGAAGCCAATGCATTATCAAAGTTTAACAGAGAAGTAGATAATCAGCGTGATCAGTTTAATGCTACAAATGCTCTTGCTATAGCCCAAAATAATGCTGTATGGAGAAGAGAGATAGCAACAAAAGATACAGCTGCTGTAAACAGAGTAAATGAATTAAATGCTAAAGCAGCTTTAGATATTTCAAATACAGCCTATAATAATATGTGGAATTACTATGCTGATACAATGGAGTGGGCATGGACATCTGCTGAAAGTGAATTAGGCAGAATAAAAGATGTAGCCATTGCTAATATAGATGCTGATGCTAGAGCAGCAATGCAAAATGCTAAAAGCAAATCAAGTGCTTGGGGTAATATAGGCAGTTTAATTGGTACACTTGGTTCTGCTTGGATAACAGGAAAAGCATAATATGGAAAATCCAGTAATTGATATATGTAAAAAAGTAGAAGCTATGTTATTGCTTGAGGAGAATAAAAAAGAGTCTACAAATAAACCAAAAAAGAAAAGTAAAGGTTTTGTAGTTCGTAATATATCTGATGATACTCAACCTTTTAATAAAGATAATAAAATGACTCCTATAGAATATGTTGTTGATGTAGTTAAAACCTTACGTAATATGGAAGTTGATAAAGTAGAGGAAAATAAAGATGGCTGAACAAAGATTTAGTGCTCCAATTCCGGGTATGGCTATGACAAGAGAGTTAGGCTCTAGACCTTGGCAAAGACCACCTCAGTATAGTACAATTGAAGATGTATCATCTTTTTATACAGCACGTTTTAAAGACCCCCTTGTACAGGATAGTATATTAAACGCTGTAGAAACAAATGTTCCACTTGTTTCAATAGCCAATAGTTTACAGACTATAGGTGTTATGGAAGGAAAACATTCAATTGATTTGGGTGTTCTTGTTAGTCCTATTATTATTGAATTAATGAAAGTATTAGCAAAAGCTGAAGGTGTAGAATTTAATGGTGATTTAGATGATAAAGAAAAGATTGAAGAATCTAGAAATTTAAGTGCTATGGAGTTAGCGGCTGTAAAATCAGACGAAACTATAAATAATAAAGACCAACCAATGTCACTAGATGTTGAAGAAGAAATATTACCTGAAAATGCAGAGGATGAAGCAAAAGGTTTAATGTCTAGGAGGATAGGATAATGTTAAAAGGTTTATTCTCTTCAAATGCATTATTACATTTAATAGGTGGTGATGAAAAGAGTAAAGGAATTGCTGGTGCTGTTGTTGATACAGTAAAAGAAGAACAGTCTTATAATAGAGACCTTATTAAAGAATCAGCAAAAACTGTTATTCAGGAAAGACTAGAAGAAAAGAAAAGAAGAAAACAGATTGTTGCAGCACATATGGCTAACTTAGATATGTTAAAATCTAGTGGCTATAATATAGATAATTCACTATCTATTGCTAAAGCAGGTATGACGGATAAAATGTTGGAGTGGGCTGCCGAATATCGTGGTGATGTAGATGGCGTTAAAGATGTTAATAAATTGTGGACATTTCACGGTAACTCCGTAGCAAAAAGCAATCTTACACACAGAGAACTTGCAGAAAGAATTGCAGGACCTGAGATGTTTGCTGAAGTACAGTATGGTGATTTAGAACCTAGTAACAGTTTTTTAAGTGCTATTGGTATTCCTCAAAAAATTGGAAAGAGGATTCAACAAACTGTTGATGCTATTGCTCCTCTACCTGCAGCCAAAGAAATGGAAGCATTAAATATTTCAGGAGTACCATCAGCTATATTGGCTTCAGAGGTTACTAATGAACTACCTACTGTTACCGATAAAAAATTTAGTTTAGACCAAGAATTAACAGAGTTAACATTGAAAAGGGCTGTTGGACAGAGAGATGGTACTTGGACTGATGATGATGAAAGTCAATGGGAAGCTTTGAGGGAATTAATGCAGTATAAAGGTGCAAGTACTATGGAACAAACTATTTTGGGTCAAGGTGCTCCTGTAGATAGTGTAAAAGTACGGATTTTAGAACCTGATTTCTTAGCTTATTTAACGGAAACAGACCCTACTAAAAAACAAGATTTACTTGACGAGATTTTTAACAAGATGAAAACTTTAAAAATTCCACTTGATTTAATTAAAGATTACGAAGACGAAATAACAAAAATTTTAAAAGGTACAGGGAAAATCTAATGAGTATTTTACAATACGTACCTAAAGATTATCCAACCAATTTCCAAACAGATAACATAGAAGAAGATATAGAAGAAGATACTAATCAGAGTAGTATATTACAATTTATACCTAAAGATTATGATGTTCCTCCTGTTGCTGTTCCCGGTTCTCCTGATGCCTTAATTAAGATGAAAGCTGCTCAACAAGAACAAGCAGACAAAGATGCAATACCTAAAAGCTTTTTAGATGCCCCTATGCATGAAACAAGTCGTGCTGTAATCGGTGGTTTAAGAGATACAGGACAAGAGTTAATAGATTGGGTTGATACAGGAAAAGATTTTTTAGTCTCTAATGTATTAAAGGCTACAGGAAACAGAGTTTTAGATTTTGGTGATAATGATGACGAATGGGAATTTAGTGATTTAATACCTCAAGTTAAAGAGAGAGAAGGCACAATTGAAAGTGCTACAGAAGGAACTCTTTTTACATTACCTGAAGTGGATAAAAATGAAACTGTTGTAGGTCAAGTTGCAAGAGATTTAACACGATTTATTGCAGGTGCTATAACTGCTAAAAAATTAAGACAAGCTACAGGGCTTCTGAGTAAGGGTAATAGAATTGCTGACCCTAAAACTAGAGCAGGGAAATGGGGTGCAGGTATAGCTGATGCAGTTATAGGTTCACAAATTGTATCATCTGGAGATGAAGGAAGGATGTCTGACATCTTAGCTGAAGTACCTTGGATTATGGAATCTGATCCTGAAGATAGTGATAACGTAAAAAAATTAAAAGAAGTAGCAAGTACAAGTATAGACTTTTTAAAAACAAATCCTGAAGATAGTGTAGCATGGTCAAGAACTAAAATGGCTATTGAGGATGTAATAGTCGCCCTTCCTGTTGACTTAGCATTAAGAACAATAAAGAGTACATTTGGATATGGCAAAGATGCTGTTCGAAAAGCTATAGGTAAAGAAGCTGATGATACTTTAGAAAAAGCTACGAAACACGGTATATATGGAGATACGACAGATATAAAAGTATTAAATTATGACAAAGTTTTTGATAAACAAGAATTTATTGCCAATGGTCAGAAATTTAATATAAAATTTAAATCTGTAAATAAAAAAACAGGAAAAGAAACACCTCTATTTTCAGGGGCAGATGATGGTGTAGATGAGTTAGTTGAAGAAATTCACCAAGACCTATTATTAAAAATGGGCAAGGCAGCAGGAACAAAGGCATCTAATCTAAAAACCCTTCAAAGATCAATTGACTCACAGTTTACCTATAATCAGTTAAAAGTTGTTCCTAAATATGCTTTAACTCCTGAATTAATAACAGCTACTAGAATATTATTTGCCGCTTCTGCTAATAATTTAAAACGAATAGCTGATTCTATTGTTGAACCCACAAAAGCTACAGCCTTAAAAACTACATTAAAAACTCAAAACTTACAAGCTAAACTTGCTCAAGCATTTACAAGACATGTTGCCATACAGGAAAAATTAACAGGTATGACAGCACAAGCAGGTAGAACCTTACAAGCATTAAATATGGACATAGGTATGGATGCTCTTTTACAGTCCAAACATCTTGATGACTTAGTAGTTGCATTTGGTAGTGATCCTAGTTCATTAGCAAGAAGAATATCTAAAGGTGGTTCTGATGCAATTAAAGCCATTGCTGATAAAAGAATGACTACAAGTAATTGGGAAAAATTAAATGAGGTACTCTACTTTAATTACCTTTCCTCTCCTAGTACATGGGGAATTAATATTGTAGGTAACGCTTTTACACAAGTATATGAAACTTTAGTATCAACACCTTTAGCAGCAACAGTAGGAGCAGTTAAAAGTCCTTTTGTAAAACAAGCAGATAGAGTATATTTTTCTGAAGTATTTGGTAGGTTACAAGGTTCGGCTGTAGCAACATTAGATGCCTTTAAAAATTTTGGTAGAACTTTTTGGAATCAAGACCTACCCCCTGAATTAAAAAATAGAACAGCTTCTGAATATGAAGAGTTTATTAAAGGTGGCATTGGAAGAGGACCGGATGCAAAGTATCTCACATTAAATCTGTTTGAGAATAAGGCTTTTGGTGCAGTTGTAAGACTTCCGGGTTCAATACTACTAGGTACTGATGCATTTTTTAAAACTTTTGGTAAGTCTGCATATGCCCATCAAATGGCTCAAAGGTCAGCAATAGATAAAGGTTTTTCTTTATATAATCCATTACAGAAAATTAAAATTTCTATGCATGGAAAAACTAAAAAGATGACCAAGGCAGAATATATAAGATTATTTTTATCAGATAAAAGATTAGAAAGAGAAGCATTAGAAGATGCAGCAAGGGTAACATTTACAAAAGATAATATTGTTGCTAAAGGTGTGTCTAAAATTAAAAAAGTACCTGTCCTTGGTAATATTACTGCACTATATTTACCCTTTGTGCGTACTCCTATCAACCTCTTAGAATATTCTCTAGATAACTCCATATTTGCACCCTTACTACCTAAGTTTAGAAAAGCTATAAAGGAAGGTGGTGCAGCATCAGATGAAGCAGTTGGTAGAATGATGGCAGGGTCTGCTATAATGGGTTTGGCAGGAACAATGGCTTATGGGGGAAAATTAACAGGTTCAGGTGATTCTAATTATAGAAAACGTGTAGTAGCCAATGCGGCTCTTGGATGGCAAGAAAAGTCTTGGAGAGATAAAGATGGAAACTATCATAGCTATAATCGTTTTGATCCGGGTGCTACTCCTGTAGGTTTTGCTGTTGATTTGGTTGATATGGTTATGCGATTAAATTACATGAGTAAAGAAAAACCAGATTTAAGATTAGAAAAATATGTAGAATCTGCTGCAAAAATGATGGGATATTCTATGTGGAGTAATATGGCAGATAAAGCGATGTTGGCAGGTGTTGCCACATTAGCTGAAGATTTAATATCTGCTAAAAGAGGACTTACGAATGACGCAGATTTTTATAATAGAATTGCACAACCCTTTTTAAAACAGGCAGCTAGAGGAGTGTTACCTAATGCTCTTAGATTATTTGGAAGAACAGTAGACCCTTTTATTAGAGATACCTATACTGTTAGTCAAGTACTGAAAGATGCTATTCCTTTTTATAGAAATAATATACCACCACGATATAATATGTTTGGTGAAATTATGTACATTGACCAATTTAAGGAAAAAGGATTTTTAAATAGTTTAAAACAAATGGGAATAAGTGTATCAAGAGAATCTATATCCAAAAATGATGCATTTGGAAAAGAGTTATTGAGGGCAGGATGGGAACACGAAAGACCTGATAGAAGTATAACTATTAGTGGTCAAAGAGTTAAACTAAGTCCTGAACAATACTCAATATATGAAGGGATTATGGGTTATCAATTCCATCAGTTTGGCTTACATATGTTACACACAGATCAATATAAAAAAGCTGTTCATTTTAAAGATGGAACTTTAGTACAGAAGTATCTTAAAGATATTAAAACATCAGCTAGAGAATTTGCTCAAGCTGTGTTAGAACAAACATATGGTTCTGAATTATACAGTATGTCTAAGGAAGAATTTTTAAGATCAAGAAATAAAGATGATTTAAAATATTGGGAATACCTACCCGAATTTATGCAGAAAGATTATAAAATACGAGCAGGTATAGAAGAACACCCTAACTAACGATTATCTCCACTCCCACCTAATACACCACGTTCTTTTCTAGACTGTAACTTATTAATATTATCTTCCATTATCTTTCCAAGATTAACATCTAAATAGTCAGCTAACATAGCACAGTACCAAAGTACATCTCCAATCTCATTGGCTATATCAACATCAATCTTTTTATCACGAATAATCTTTTTAACTTTATTAGCAACTTCACCAGCTTCCCCCACTAACCCTAGAGATAAATACTCTAGGGCTTTGTTGGCAGGAAAGATAGCAGTCTTCTTTGCTTCTATTTGATATGTATTAGCAGTTATCATACTTTTATTTTTATTTTCCATGAATCTTTTTACCTCTTCTTCTAGTTTCATAATACTTTACTTTCTTTAAATTATTAACATACGCACTATTCCATCCACGAAGCCATTCCCTATACTGCATTGTCATTTCGTCATAGGGATTTTTTTTATTCTTCTTAAAGGCTTCATATCCAAATGTAAACTGAACAGATAGAGGTGCATCATACTTGCTTAATCCTCTCTCTTTACGAGATAAAAATTGCCATTGTTTAGTTTTTCTTTGATTCCTTATCATTTTTCGCATCTCCTTCAGTTTGAGGTTTAATGAAAAATCTTTGTAGAACTTCTAGCTTATCATTATAATCGGCAATGATACCTAACTCCACTTCAATTGCTTCTTGAATGTCTTGGTGTTTATCAGCTACTCCACTAATTCCCATAGGATTAGTTAACAAAACTTCAACATTTGATATATGTTTATTTATCAAGCCCATATAATGGCTTCTTGCTGCACTTAATAGTAATTCTCTCATAATTTTCTCCTTTCTGAAAATATTTTCTTCATATAAAGACCGTCAGAGGGGTGAAACGTACCTTCCGAGGGGTCTAGTACCTAATTATGTAGACTCAATGTCTACGACCTCACAGACTCCAGCACTACAGGCTAACTCTTTTGACCCTGCTGTGTGGTCTTCTTTCTCATAATTCTGTAACTTTTTCCAATCTATCACACTTGGCATCAGTTTGTCAAGTCTTTTATACTCTTTTTCATCAATTTTTTGATAAGGTGCTTGTGCATAAGTGTGATCACTATGAGGTAAAAAGCTTATACCTGAAATATCATCAAAATTTTTGTACACCCATGCACCAACTTCTAGCCAATCATCTTCTTTGACAGAGATTGTTACAGATGGTTTATGTTCACACCAATATTCTTGAAAAGTTGCCCATGTATGAAGCTGATCTATAGCATTTAATTCAGTCTCTGCTCCTTCAGGTGCTTTCATTGGAAAGCTAAATACAGTAGTGCTGTCAGGTTTCATAACATCAGGTTCATTTGGTATGCCACTATCTTTCATAAATTGTGTTAATGGGTCTTTATTATCACCACGTACAGTACGAATGTAATACTTGCTATGTCTAGTATGTATGCCACTTGCACTATCCACGAGTTGAGAAACTGTACCACTAGGTTTGACACAAGTGATGGCAGTTGATTGAGGTATACCCAAAGCCTTTGCATATTTTTTATTTGTTTCAATGGCTTTCTCCTTTAAGTTTATTAAAATCTCACTTATATATGAACTATCAAAAACATGATGACCATCTTCAACATAAATTGTACTATGGCTGTTAAATAATTTATTATCCATTATACCTGTTAATGACACACCAAGTAATCTTTCTTCTTCTGTATTTTTTCTCCATTGTGACCGTAAGTATTTAAAGTCTGTAAGAGTTGATTGGAGAGTACCTAGTATTGTAGCCATTTCAACTTTTTCTAATAGTGTTTCTTCAGTATCCTCTGCCCTAATAACTACTTCAGATAGATTACAGAACTGATAAGGTCTGAGAATAATTTCACTACAAGGGTTACAACCAAAAGCATAACTAATATCTCGTCTACCATTTCTACTTGCTTGTTTTACAGCAGACTTACGATTAAAAATACCACGTTCTCCTGATTTACTTTCAACAAGAGATAACCATTCACGCATGAATGTTTCCATACTTATTTTATCTTTATAGGCTACACTATTATTAGCTAATGCCCGTTGTCCTTCATTCTCCCACCATTGTCCAGACTTTGCATATCTCATTTGATCATCACCTAAGTTAGATAAACTTATGAGAGCAGAACGTCTTACTCCACCTACTACAACCACTTCACCTATTTTACACATAAGATCGTGACATTCGATGGGATACAAACGTCTTCCTGCAGCATTTTTAAATATGCCTATACAAAATTTGTATAAATCAATTAAAGGTTCAGGACCGGATGCTCTTCCACCAAATGTTTTTAATCTTGCTCCTGCTGGTCTAACATCTTCTGTGTCTAATATAGGAACTTGTCCTACGTAAAGCATAGCTACGAGTTCACGCAAGGCTCTTGCCCAACCTGAACGTGAATCACCTACTTTAATAACTGTAGTGCTGTCTTCAAAATGTTCATTTACCATAGGAAGCTTATCTACATTTTCTCTTTCAACAGAGAAGCCAACTCCTGTTCCACACATAAGAATATACATACATTCATCAAAGGCACGAGGGCTATCGACTGGAAGATAAGAACAATTATATCCTGCAACATGACATCTATCCAATGCTTTACCTGCTGTCATTAATGCTCTCATACTTGGCATCACATCTAAATTAACTATACTTTTATATATTTTATCTTGTAGGTCTAGTGATAAATCGAGTTTGTGTTTTTTAGAAACATGAGTTACCATATACTGTAAATATCTATTAACTGTTTCTGACCATTCCTCTCTTCTATTTTCTTCAGACAACCATCTTGCATAGCGAGATAATGCTATAAAATTCTGATAATCTGTTGGTAATTCATTTATATTTCTATTCATCTAGTTCTCCTGTATTGTTCTAATTTTTTTTATTTCTATTCCATATACATCGTGTATTAATTCTTGCATGGTGTCTTGAAAATCTTCAGCTATATTCCCATCAGAAGGAATTGGATATTCTTCAGGGTCAATTTCTAAGATTAGCATCATTCTAATCTTTACCATCTTTGATCTCTATTAATTTAGCTAAGTACCATTGGGCTTTCTTTAAATCCTCTACACCATTCTTATAATCGTATCTCCATAGATACTTTAGAATGTTTCCTTGTAGATAAGATTTAAAACCATCACCTGTACATGCTTGTATGGCATCTATACATTCAATACCATGTTGGTTATAGTGAGGTGGATGATTAACCATATCATTTTTTGTTGTATTTGTTTGATACATTTTTTCTACTCCTTTAGTTTGCATAAATAGCCCATCTACTTTAGATATATAATCCATAGCATTTTTATTCCAATCCACACTATCTTTTTTCTTATTATTTTTTTTATTTTCTTCCTTTGTTTTAGCAATAGCTTTAAGATAACTCATATTATGCCCTTCCCTTAATTTTTGAAAACCAATCTAGTTTTATAACATTATCATTTTTATCTGAAACAACTAACCTATCTTTTGGTGGTTTACTTGCATCAAATACTTTAACATATTCGTCTAATCTTTCTACCATTTCTGCATCTTCTTCCATTAAAGGTATAACACTACATAGCATTTTACATAAATGAAATATATGATTATAGTCTTTAACATTTAATGGATTTTTATTAGATGAAGTAATGTCTACAGCTACTTGACCGGTCCATTTACTTTGAACATCAGTAATAGGTGTAATTGAAATTACAAAATCTTCTTTATTGAAAACTCTGCTATATGATTTATCTTTATCCATAACTTAACTCCTTTTTATTTTTACATTTTTAAATTTAATAAATTTTTCATGTTTATTTTTTCCTTTTTCCTTTAACCAATCTTCAGGTATTATTCTATCATAATACTTAAAGTCATACTTTAAACACCATTCAGCATATGAAGACTTTGCACCTTTTCGTAGTTTTCTATTACTATTAGTAAACACAAATCTAATATCTAAATTAGAATGTTGTTTTTGTATACATAGATGCTTTCTTCTATCTGATACTGTAAATATACCTTTTGTTTCAATTATAATACCATTAGGCAAAATAAAATCAGGGGTATAGGTGCGATAAGCTAAATCTTCCCACTCTATTTTTACTTTTTCATATAAAAATTTTATTTTATTATCTTTTAGATAGGTGGCAATTTTATCCTCTAAGCCACTCCTATACCCATTTATGTGTGCCACTCTCCTAGCACTATATGCAGACATTTTTAAAAGTTATACCAACGAATGTTTGAACCAAAAGGTAAACCATCAGTATATCCTAGTGCTTTCATTTCGTCACGCACTAATTTTTCTGCTTCTTTACGTTGCTCCATAGCACTACGTAATCCTTCAGTTCTACGTTCCCTATATTCTTTTTTCATTTCATATAGTTCTTTTTCTTTTTCTTTTATAATTTCTGCCATTTCGTCTATACTAGGTTTTGTCATAATATTACTCCTTTCCCAATGATACATATTGAACCATCTTTGGTTCTTTAGCAGATGACTTTTGTGCAGGTAATACTTGTAATGTTTTCCAACACTCCTGCCTAAAGTCACAAAATGTACAATTCTTGTTTAACACCATATTACCTGTAGGTTTGCTTCTAAAATATTCAGGTTCTGGCTCAAAGCATCGTACCAATTCTTTACTTTCTACAGCTTTTATAGTTTCTTCCATTTTAGAAACTTCTTTATCTACTTCTATTCCTGTAGCAGGTACATATTTAAAATCGCCATTGGCTTTATTTACAACCCACCAACCACCAGCTTTAGTGTTGGTAGCTTTAGCATAACCTGCTAGTTGTCCTATATAACCAAATCCATCCCCTTCTTTTAGTGTGTCAAAAGATTCAAATTTATATCTATAAGACCAATTAGATGCTGATTTAATATCATCAACTTGATCATCCAATATGAGGTCATATGTACCCTTAATTGTTTTGTCTTTTAATTTTAGTTTAACTTGTTCTGAATTTTTAAAGTTAGCACCAGCTTCTTTTAAAAGACCTTTGAACACAGCTTCTACAATGTCTCCAAGCATCATATTCATTACAAATGTTGTCGGTTTTGGTAGTGCCTTATTAGGTAAGTTTTTTTCAAACCATTGTTGACACGATGGTCTCCCTATACTAGACATTCGTAATGAATATTTTCTTTTTTGTTTGCTATTGAATTGACGGTGCAAAGCATCTTTAATATCATTTGCTATTTGTTCAATGGTGTTTTCCCCCATAGAAACTTTACCTTGAACAGCATTTGTAAGATACTTATGCACAGCCAACTCTGCTTGATGTTGCATTAGGTTATTTCCTTATCTGATTCAATATCAATGAAATCATCTACAACATCTTTATCTACCTGTTTCATATTATTCCTAGTTTTATACTCCCATTCTTTTATAACAGAGTCGTTACAAACTTGTATAAAGTCTAAAAATAGAGAAAAAGACTTTTGATCTTCCTCACTTATATCAATTGTTTTTGATACATTTAAATCTGCAACAGGTAAAAAGTATACAACTGAACCACTACCACTTTCACCTTGCTTTGATGAAAGTTTAATATGGTGTTGAGGTAACAGTCGTTTCATTTCGGATAACTTAGCAAAGGGTACACCAGTTATTTTAAAAGCTTCTCTATTATCTACTTCCCAAATAAAAGGTACTTCATCTTGCTTTACCTTTGTTCCTTTCTCATTAGTTGGGTTATCTAGTTTTATTAATCCAAGTATAACACGAACTCTTTTTATCTCTTTAATTAATTTTTGGGTTGATTCAGGTAAACTTTTAAAGTCTTGTACAAAACCTGCTGGTTTACCACAATTAAACCCACCCATATTGTCCTTTAAATCTATATTAAGATTGTCAGACATAACAGTTTTACAGAAGTCACCTTTCTTTTCTCCTGCTTTAGCATTCATATTTTTGATAAATCTCTTATACATAAATCTTTGAATAAAAGGTCTTATCGTTACTGTCTTACTATAAATGTATTCACCATTGGGAAGTTCTAATCGGTAAGAACCTGCCTTTATAACTTCTACATTTACAGTTTCACCTTCAACAACTTTTTCACCCATAATTCCTGAATGAATCATTCTCAATCGTGGAAGATTGCTTCTTTTTTCTTTTGGTTGTTCTGCTACCATGCCCATTGCTTGTGCCATAGCAGTATAATTATTTGTATCTATTAAACTTACTTGATTACTCATATATTATTCTCCTTTCTTAATGGTTTTTCAGTTATATCACATTATTTCTTTCGTGTCAAGCCAATTATTACCTATTTTTGCTTCTAATAATAGTGGAACATTAATTTTTATATTAAATTGTTCATTAATGATGTCAGTCATATCGTCATTTACACTATTTATAACATTAATAATTTCTTCTACCTCATTTGGGTGTACATCAATCACAATTGAATCATGCACAGTATTGACAATACAAGATAAATAACTATTTAGCTTATCCTCTATCTCCATAAGAACAACAGGAACAATATCGGCTGTAGCAAAACTCTGTACAGGAAAATTCTTTATTTGTGTAAAATAACTTACCTTTCCATTACTTAGTCTCTTTACATCAGGAAATGCAAACTCCCTACCCGATGGTGTCTTAATTTTACCTGTTGTTACAGCTTCTTTAGCCAATCTGGTGTGCCATAGTGAGATTCCTTTATACTTGTCTGTAAATTGTTGATAGTAGGTTGCTTCTGCTTCTGTTCTACCAAACCCTGTTGCTCCATAGAGGGGTGCAAAGGTATGTGCTTTCGCTTCTTGCCTACTAATATTCTGACCCCCTTCAGTAATAACTTTGGCAGTATAGCTATGTACGTCAAATCCATCTTCAATCTCCTTCATTGCTGTTTCGTCTTGTGATAAATATGCAGCAGCCCTAAACTCTAATTGAGCAAAGTCTGCTTCTAATATTTTACCACCTTCCCATCGTGAAACAAAAACACGTTTCACAGGAAATGTACCACCTCTAGGCATATTCTGCATATTAGGGTCACGACCACTAAATCTACCTGTTGCTGTCATATGTTGTGTTAATCTTACGTGTAACTTACCATCTGCCTTTACATGAGTTTCAATACCTTCAACAAAAGAAGATAGATAAGTGTCTAAAGCAGATAATCTCTGTAGATTGGATAGAAACTCAACTGCTTCTGTCATATTCTTATTCTTGGCAATACCTTGTAACAAACTTAAATTAACTTTGCTGACCTTAAACCCATGATTACTTACCCATTTAGCAGAAGGTGCATTAAATTTAAGACCTGCTACTTTATCGGTTGGTATAAAGTTATACCCAAGACTATTACAATCATGGCATTTACTATTCTTAGCATATGGTAATCCATTCTTTTTAGTCTTTCGTATTTCTCCTTTACCATTACATATGTTACATCTAACAGCCTTTGTTTTAAATAATATAGATGACTTTTCTTTTACAGTTTTATTAAAGTCTGCTTTATTCATATAAGGTGTAAAACTATTTGCCCATAATTCTTTTTGCATTGGTTTTCTACTATATACAACCCAAGACATCTGTTCAGGACTATTTAAATTTATTGGTGTATCTCCCATGAGTTCCTTAACATACCTAGAAAGCTTTTTCGATACTTCATTCTTCTCTCGTACAAACTGTTCCTTAACTTCTTGTAAAGAATCCATGTTAACATTAAACCCCCGCCTGTATATATTAGCCAAAGTAAGGGCAACTTTGTTGGTAAGTAGCACAGTATTATTAAGACCAATGCTATCCTTCTCTTGTAGTTTTTTATAAATTTCATTACTTAACTCCTGTGTTGCATGTATGTCGGCAGATAGATACTTGGACAATTCTTGATGAGGTACTTCAGACATAAGTGTACCATTTTTAAAATATTCTTTCATTGAATTTTGTTTCTTGGTTTCTAGATTATATCTCTCAGCACATGCTTCAAGAGTTAATGGCTGTTTTTGTCCACGTTGCAATATGTATTCACCCAACATGGTATCAAATATTTCACCATCATATTTAAAACCTGTCTCCCATAGCCACATTAAATCATGTACAATATTATGTCCAATTAAAACTGTTGCTTTATCTAGTAACTCCTGTATCTTATGACAATCTTTGTTATCCATTCTAAATAGATGTTCTTCACCTGTCTCTGTGAGTATGCCTACCATCACTAATTTGTTATCAGGCTCAAAGGGGTCCATGTGTATTTTACCACCTCGTTTTACAACATCATTTTCTACGTCAATTGTTAGTTTCATTTTTTGTCTCCTAATATGTAAGTGTTTACAAAATGATCTACATCTTCCTTATGTAAATACCATTTATTTTTATTTTTAATTCTCCATTTATTATTAATTAAACTTACTACAAATTTATCATTTATAAGAACCAATCCCGAATTATATGCCTGTATATCTAGAGACTCATGCTTTCTTAAAGCTATTAATTTTTTAGTTCTCTCAACACTTTTCTCTGCTGATCTACCATACACATCTTTATGATAGTTTCTCTCTTCCGATATTCGTCTTCTCTCTTCTGCAGCGTCTAACTCTATATATAATAAGTCAAGTAGGGTCATACAAACCTCCAAGATAGTTCTTTTACTAATTTATTAGCACTATCTAAGGGCATTCTAAACCACTCTCCCTTTCTTTCTGTTGCTATTTCTTCAGCTTGTTTGTGGGCTTCTGCTTCTGCTAATCGTCTGTCTTTAACAGGCATACCTATATTTAATTTATAGTCTCTAAAAGGACTAGATGTTTGATAGCCTTTTAATCTATCTTCTGCATTAACTGCCATACCTATTTTAACCCACTCTTTCCAAGCAGGATTTGTAACAGCATATAAAAATCCCGTTGTTTGTTGGTCATATAAAAGAGTAACTATTTTACCTATATCAGAAACATCTGGGGCATTATATCTAATTTTTTTTATGTTACCACCTTGTTGTAAGTATCCATCAATAGTTCTATACTTTCTTTTATAATATATTAAACCTTTATTATTCATATGATGATTAACACCTACTTCTCTCCATGTATAGCCATCATATCTTTTTCCGTCTTCTCTAATATCTCCTTTATTAAATTTAATCATGCTTCGTACCTCGCTGTTTCATAGTTAAATTCTGAATGGACAATACCATGCCATCCTGTTAGTTTATTTTTGACAATATTAATATGTCTAAGATTGTCTGCTTCATCTTGTCCTTCTACAGGTGGGTTCTTGGCAATAAGAAGCATTAAATCTGCTTCTGCAGCCTTACCTGTACGACTTCCTTCCATCATACTTTGATTAAGTACAACTTTATTTTCTGCTTCAGCAGATAGCTGTGACATATAAAATACTGCACAGTTATAAAGTTTAGCTATCTGTCTAGCATGTATTGCGTTTGCCTTTAATGCTTCATCTGCTCTAGAAAATCCTGCACTTCTTGCAAACTTATCCCCCATGTCTAACACAATGACATCAGGTTTATATGATTTACAAACACTTTCAACCCAAGCCATATCTCTACCTGTAGAATCATACATCATAATATTTGGTTTTACCCTAGCATATAAATCTCTGGCTTTGGTTGGTTCTTGTTTGATTTCATTTAAGTTCATTCCTGTTGCTGAACACAAGTATCTAGCACCAACCCTATGACTCCCTTCTTCATTACATAAGATGATGCATTTAGCACCTTGTGATGCAAAACCATTAGGTGATGCAATTAAACTTGCATGAAAAGATGTTTTACCTGTGTTAGGTCTAGCACCTACTTCAATTAAGTGTCCTGCATTAATACCTTGTATTCGTCTAGATAAACTTGGTATATTAAACACATATTTAGCTTCTAAGTCATTCTTAGCTAATAATGTATCCATATCTAAATCTTCCCATTCAATGTTTAGATTGGGAATGAAATCATCATTATAGTGTTCTAGTATATTTCTTAATGGTTCTAGTGATGATATAGTACCATTGACATAATCAAATCCTAAATTGGCTATATCCTCTCCTATCACTTGTTGAAATAACTTTGATAATACTTCTTGTGCTACATCATTACCCATAGCATCCTCTCTTTTAATCTTACTGAACAAACCTCTGTAAACAGTTTTCTGTGCAGTAGTCAAAGAAGGGTTATTTGAAAAAAACAAGGCTTCAATCTCGTCAGGTGTAACTGACCTATTGTACCTATCTAATGCTTCATCAACTACCTTCTTTATAGTTCTAACATCTTTACTAAAAATCCTATCAGGACATTTAGCACCACGATGGTCATCGTAGAACTCCTTGTCCATAAGACTTCTTAATAGTCCTAATTCCATACTAACTCCTTTAAATTGTTAATGTCTCTTCTGTCTCTATATTTTAAATCGTTATTTAGTTTTAATACTTTTATTTCTTCAACCCATCCTCTTAGTTCTTTAGCTATTTGTAATGTTTTTGGTAAAGCATCTGGGTCTAATGCTATAAGAACTTTATTAAATCTTGAAAGAAACTCCCTATGTCCTTCTAGTAAACTTGTACCAAGTAAAGCTACTCCTGTACAATTTTCTTGGGCTTTACCTACGACATAAGCACTAATACAATCTTCTACAACAACTGCTATATCACCATTGCCATGAGAATAGGGAGTATTACTTTTACCATATCGTTTCCATTTAGGTAATATTTTACCTCTAGCACGACCTGTTGCATCGACAATTTTATGGTTATCCTCTACTAGAAAAACAACACGATGCTCTTTTATGTCATACATAATATCATCACGAGATACTGCTCCTGACCACTCGTGAAAACCATACTCATGCCCACGAAAATCTCGTGTGTCATGTATTGGTATAATGTATTCAGGTAATTCAAATTCTTTTTTTTCAACTGTGTTAGAGTTCATACTTTTTATATCATCAACAGACAATCGAACACGAGTATTACCTTTAACACTACAAGATGCTTTGTAGCAATTCCAAAGTAATGAACCCATATTGTTTGTGACCGTAAATGTTTTATATCCATTACAGTTAGGACAGTTCATTCTTTTACTATATCCTAACTTTAAGTCTAAGTCTTCTACATATTCTTTTATATCAATCATTACATTTACCCCTTCGGCAGTTAAGTGTTAATAACATGTATTTACATTTCTGTCAAGCATTTTTTAAATAATCTTTTCTTGTAGTCAATGCATTGTTGGCACTAGCGAGTGTATTTTTCATATAAGGCTTAACACTACTAGGGTTAGCATGACCTGTAACAGACATGATTTGACCCATAGAAACACCTGCTTCGACCATTTCAGTTGTACCTGTACGTCTAAAATCCATTAGCCATAAATTATTAGGTAAACCAGCTTGCTTCATTATTCTTTTTGCTACTACAGATACCCTTTGTAAGCTGTAGGGAATGAACATACCACCCATAGTTTTATAATAGGGTGCAACATACTCCTGAAACCCAAACTCCTCTCTCTGTTGCTCTAACATCGAAAAAAGGTCATCACTAATGGGCAACTCAACCCTTGCTCTACGTTTAGACTGTTGTAAATTTAACACACCATTATCAAAATCTATATTATCAAATTTTAATAATCGCATATCACCAATTCTTTGACACCATTCATATGCCATTTGAGCAATCAAGCCTACATTTCTAAATTTAAAATCTGAATAGGCTACATTTAAAAAGTCAAGCATCTGTTCTTCTTTCCATACAACTTTTCTTGTATCAGTAGTACGTCTTTTAAATGTTGTAAACGGATTCATTTTTACATATCCCATTTCCATACCAAAAGAAAATAATCTTCGTGCTACAGAGCATATATGGTTTGCCATAGATATGCCACGATTAACCCACATTTCATAAATTTCTTTTGCCAAAGGACTGTCCATATTTACTAGCCAAATATCTCCCAATGGTATATTTTTATGTGTAGAATTAAGAATTTGTTTAATACAATATTCATAGTCTACTTTAGTTTTATCTGCTAACATATTGTAATCATTAGATTTTTTATAATGATAGACGAGACCATTAACATCAGTACAGTCTATTGTCTTTTTTTGTTGTATAACAAATGCATCTATTTTACTGTTTAATTCTTTAGCTACTTGCCTTGCTTCGGACAAATTATTGCCAATATTAACACGAGTAACAATTTCTGCATCAACATACCTCTGAGGTGGGTTAAACCTATAAAAGATTTTCCCACCTACTAATTTTTGTTTTTGTACGTAACGAGGTAATTCCATATTTATGCCGCTATAAGCTGTTTAAATTCAGGTGTAGAAATCCATTTAGTTACTTCATGTTCTCTTGCCCACATGGATTGTGAAACAGTATCTTTACCTGTATTTCGTAGGTTAAAGCCATTCCTTTCGTCAGCATAGGATGCATAGTTAGTGAAAGCACTATACAAAGCAAACACATTTCTTCCACGTTTACTGACCTCTTGTTGTACAAGATGTATCATCTTCTTAGCCTTTTGGTCTGACTTGGTTATTGTAGACAGAAAATCTATCCAACCTTTTGTTGAGTATGTAGGTAATTCTTTTCTAGCCCAAGCTTGTAACATTGAAGCTTGTTTGTAGAAGTCAACACTACTCTGGTTAAGTTCTTGTATAAATCTATCCATACAAAAGTTAGATGTGTTCTTACGTCTAACCTTATCATACTCCCCTGTAATCATTCCATTAGTACAGAAGAAGTCAATAGCACCAAAGAATACTTGATTGGAACAAGAGCCATCTACACCATGTAAGGCTATAACCCTCTGTCCTATCTTTGTAGAGTGCTTATCTGTTTCAATCGTAGTGGTTACTTTTGGCAATGTTATATCCATCATTGCCCACGCATTGTTTCTAGCAGTTCTCCATGTAACTTTGGTATCTGTCATAGCATCCGATATATTATCTCCCATGACATTCTGCACACCTTCAAAGAAATCTTTGTGACTAGCACATTTAAAACCATCACCGACAATACCTAAGTATTCTCCTGTATCGTTGTTGATTACATATTTTTTATCGTGTACTTTAGTTGGTTCATATTCCACATCAAACTCTAGGTTATATGGTACTTGTGTTATAATTGGTAATGTATCATACGGCATAATAATTCTCCTTTTTGTTAACTGATATTGTGTTATATAACATATTTAAGTTTTTGTCAAGTGTTTTTTTAATATGCTCTTTTCCAAGCTGTTTCATCTGACTCTAATACATAATCACTCCACATATTAGGTCTGTCCTCTTCAGAGTCCTTCTGTGGTGCAAACTTTAATGAAGAGTGTAGGTGGTGCAGTAACTCTTCGAGCATAGCTACTTGAGATATTGTAATGTCCTTACATTCTTCTATGTATTGAACTGTTTCCTTTAATTTATTATGTAGCCTAAGAAACTCCATACGTTGCTCTTCGGTTACTAATATATCTTTATTGTCCAAGTTTACTTTAAAAGTATTATTTACTTTTGTCATTATCTTTCTCCTTTTTTTGTTTCATTTCATTGCGTATTTTTTCTAGTCTTATTTTATGTTTAAGACTTCTTGCGTTCTTTTCTCTTATCCACTCCTTTAGGTAGTGTAAGTCATTTCTACTCATGGTTATTTACTACTCCTTTGTTTTGTTCTAATTCTATGACAGTTTGCACATACAAGGTCACACTTTCTCATCTCTTTTTTAATCCTTGCAATGGAATTTGAATCCATTTCAGATATGTCCTTATATTTTTCTTTTGGGTCTCTATGGTCAAACTCTAATACCTCATAGTCGAGGTGTCCTTGCCACTTACATTTATCAGTAAGTGTACCTAAACACCCATGCAATCTGAACAAAAATTGTTTAACTCGTTTTCTATATTTCCTATTACGTTGTCTAAGTTTACGTTTAGATTCTACTGCTTTTTTAGGGTCTTTGTGTGGCATAATTAAATCTCCCCTTTCAACCATGTAGGTTTATCTGTGTGTTTATACCTTGCAAAACGTAGTTTATCTACAATATAAAATTGACGATAGGCATTGATAGGATAAAATTCATTTGTCTTTAAGTCATCATGCCCACTAAAACATTGAGGGTGTTGTGTTATCTGACCCTCAGGTATTTTTAATCTACCATAAAATAAAGGCAGTTGGTGTTTATTTGCACCATGAAACTTACCATATCTGTTAGTGTACTCATCTAACATAGCACTATACAATCTATAAGCAAACATATAATTAGTTCTATTTTCTATTGCCCATAGTGTACAAGGGTGTTTCTGATGCACAGGTTTGTACAAACCCTCTTGCTCTGCATACTGTGGTGCATGATGCCATAAGGCAGTACATAACATCTGTGCTTCTTCTAATGGCATCTTGACTATGTGTTGGTCACATAAAGACTTTGCAATCTTATGAGGTGATTCTTCTATAATAAATCTATTCATAATTAATATCCCATCTGTAAAATATGTGGTCATCTATTCTAGTTATATAAGTCTTACTACTTGCCCATGAGGGTCTGACATAGTAAGCATGGTAGTGTGTTGCACCTTCAACAAAGTCATCTAAGTTGCCATAGTACACACCATGAGCCACCATTACAGCAGTTTCCCATGCTCCCTTTTCTTTAGCCTTATCACTCTTGCCATCACAGTACCAACTGAATTGACATCTGTTCCGTACAGGATAGTCAGGCTTCCATGAATAAGTAGGTCCTTGTTTAACGACTTCACAAACTGTGTTGGGGTATCGATCATCTCGTACCCTATTCATCACAACTTGTGCTACTGCCACTTGCCCTATGAAACTTTGATTCTTAGCTTCGTGATAGACGTTTAAGGCTAGGCATACTAATGCTTCAGCTATCATTACTTATCTCCTCTTCCACTTCTTCAAGTTTCTCAGCAAGTTCTCTTGCATTCTCTCTAGACAGTTTACTTGTCGTTCCATTGTATACATCATACAATTCAAAGATTACTTCTTGTAATTTAGTTAGTGTTGAGTTCATTTGATTATCCTTTCTATTTTTCAGCTAGGTAGCTAAAAAGATGACAGATAACATCAACTGTCCACCCATTGCCTAGCATCTTGTATCTCTGTGTATTGGATACATGGTTGGTGTAATTATCAGGCACAGTTTGCAACCTCTCACACTCAAGAGGTGTAAGCTTTCTGTATAACTCTTGTTGTACCACAACATTGTCCTTTTGTACAGTAGTAAGACAATTAGATTTCTCACTATTGCTCACCTCAAGTTGTGTAGTGAAGGGTAACTCAAGTTGATTATCCTTTCGTGTACCACTCGCATCAAGTCTACGATTAACCAATCGACCTATAGCTACCTTTGGTTGTCTATGCCCACCTTGCATGGTTGTAAGTGTGGGAGATTTCCCACTAGGCGAATACACTCTCTTGATAATGTCATACCCTTTAATATTATTGGCAGTACCTACTTGTATAGGTTTCTTTACAAAGGTAGGTATCTGTCCTTTCCACATAGATGCAGTAAGACAGTTAGCTTTGGAATCATCTACGGACTTGACCATATCACCCCTACGTTTACCACACCATGTATTATTCAAGTAGTTTGGTATCTCATGGAAAGGTAAGTCTTCTAGTATGTCCTTGATAACAATACCTTTATCCTCTGTTGGTGGTATAGGTATCTGTTCCCACTTATTTGTATAAGGATTTAATTTACCAAACCAATACAATCTATTTCTATTTTGTGCAGACACATCAGCCGAGTTTTTTGCTTGAGGTGAAAAACCCATATACTCTGTGATGACATCTTCTGATTCTTTTTTCATACGAACATTTTCCAGAAGAACATATTTAGGTTGCAGTAAATCCCTTATCCTTATGAAGTCAAAGAACAGTTTACTACGAGGATCATCAAAATTTAACTGCTTACCTGCAAAACTAAATCCTTGACATGGACTACCACCCATAAGTAAATCACAATCAATATCCCATATACTTATTGCTCGACTATCAAACTTGGTAACATCACCTAGTTGTATAGTGTTTGGATAATTCGCTTGTGTTACTTGTATAGGGTACTTCTCCAACTCACAAGCAAAGTATCTATTGTATTTTATATTTGCTCTGTTAAGTGCTATCTGACCACATGACATTCCATCAAATAGACTGACTACATCTTTTAGCATAACTATTACTCCTCTATCTTTTCTAGTATTACATCATCATAACCTTGTGCTATCCATTCGTCATATGCTTTTTTTGCATCTAAATAGTTAGTGTAGTAATCGTCTACACCACCTACCCATACTATATACTTCCAACCATAATACTTTTTGTTAAAATAAAAATTCAAATCTATTTCTTTCATTTACTTCTCCTGTTCTATTGATACTTCTAAATTCCAAGAAAGTCCACAATGCTCAATATCCATATCAGCTAAAGCATCAAAGATAATCTCAGATATAATACTAGCATCATTACTACTTATGTGTTTATGCATTGCATCTATATCTACGTCTGATACAGTAATTTTATCATCACTATATGTTTCTTTTAGATATGTTTTATCCATTTACTTCTCCTCTGTTAAAAAACCTTTTAGTTTTTCTATTGGTATATCTTTTAATAATTCTTCAATAGCAGTATAATCTCCAAGATTTACATCTTCTTCTATTTGTCTGACTATTGCTTTTAGTAATTCAAAATTCATTTTACTTTCTCCTATTACTTTTCATCTATATATACACGAATATGTGTAGACTTGTCAATGGGCTGACCTCGTTCATAGTCTCTCCACGATTCACCCTTTGATAATTTAGACTTATCAAGGTACTGACCTCTTGCCCTTAATTTATATCTGTCTTTGTTCAGATACTTCTTTAGATTGTCCATAAACTCTTGCCCTTCACAATCGTTAGGTATCTCATAGAATGTGTAGTAAGGTGATGCTTTCTTTGGTATAAGTTCCTCTATACGTTCTTGTAGACGTTCACACTTATCAAAGAGCATTTCATATACATCTGCACTAACAGACTCAGCCAATTTTTCTTTTAACTTAATCTTTGATTTAACTAACCTCTGATTTTCCTCTAGTAATTCAGACACTCTTTCTTCTAGTTTAAATATCTGATTCGTTTGGGATACAGATTGTTCCAATCCCTTATCATAGGTGTATATCTTAATGAATGACCTTATAAGATGTATAATGTCCATCTCATCTATAGTGTAGTCTTTATTCTGACTCTCTGATGTATAGAATTGTTGGTCTAGTTCTTCCATGTCATATGGAAGTCTTTTTCCTGAAATAACTTTTATTATTTCTAGTATTTGTTTAACTTTCATTTTCATTCTCCCAAACTGTTAGTTTTTTGTATAATATAAAGTGAAAAAATGCGAATCCTATGAATATTGGTATGCACCATTTAGGAAATACCATACCTAGTACATAAGGTTCAAAGCATAAAGCTATCCAAGTAAAGATGCCCAATATATGGGCAATTTTATTCTGCATTTTCATAGAGTTTCTCCTTTTCATTTTCTAGCTAGGTAGCTAAATAGTTGCTTTTACCCGTACCATGTGCGGGAATGAATATACTCTTGGCTTTTATAGTGTTGCCACTACATAGCTTACATTGTTTACAAGTAGTACGTCTACCTGCTTCTTCTGATGCAGGACAAAGTATTTCTTTACCTTTGACCATATCTTGTAACGTCTTACCAACTCTAAAGGTACGATTGCCAAGTGACCAATGATATTCTGCTTGTTCTTTGGTATCGGCACTAATCATGCACAAATCTGGTCTAACATTTGCACCTTGTACATTGTGCTGATGTGTATAACCTGTACGACCAGTAGACTTGGACAATAAGCTATCCCATATATAACTAGGCACAGCACTTGGGTCTCCATAAGTGCCTAGCCGTACTTCTCTATCTTCGCCTAGTTCTGCTATGGTATCATGTCCTTGTATAGTAGGATAGTTACCTTTTTTATAGGATTTATAAACATTTAAAGGTGCGTGTGCTAAAGTAACATAACAAGGTCTTTTATCAGCCGTTCCCTTATTCTTTTTGAAATTGGGAATACCTTTGAGTGGACATTCACCACAGATAGCAAAGTCTTCACCTCGTCTGTTGGCAGTTATAGGGTCAGTATCTTTGACGAGTATAAAAGTCTGTAGCATAGCCCCAGTTTTACCATTATTAGACTTTCCCACTAAAGCAATAGCTAAAATGTCTGTTTTGCTGTCTAGTGCTGATACACCATCATATATAACATAGCCAGTTGGTTTTTTAGGCATAAGTTTGCTCCTTTTCCCAAGTTCTCTCGGCACTTGTACATAGTTTTCGTGTCATTAAATAGGTAATTAATTGTTCAGCAGTTAGATGTTGTATAGGGTCTTGTTCCCCTTCTATCCACACATCACATAAGGTAGCACTATGTTTAAAATCATAGCTATTCCTATCCTGAATAATACTAACTTTTCTGCCATCTTCTAGTCGTAGCAGTATTTGATGCACATTTTCTACACTCATTTTATTTACCTTTCTTTATCCAAAATGTTTGAGTAAATTGCTTGGTTTTACGTTCTTGCCTTCTCTTGATATGCCAATCACGATTCCTCTTTGTGTCTCTTGATTGCATTTCTTTTCTCTTTGTTGCGTTCATAACTTCCCTTTCCCTTTTTAGGTTTAACAACTTGAGTTGCATATTTCCTTCTAGCTAGAGCCAAAGCCCTAGCTATAGGATTGATTGGATTAATAGTCACTAAACTGTTCTTTGAATAAAGCTTCAGCTTCGGCATCTGAAAGTTCATCAAATTCTTCGTCTAGTATTTCGATTTCTTCTTCCATGAGAGTTCTCCATTTTTTAGCTAGGGTAGCTAGATTGTTAAGCTACTTTCTTTTGAATGAGATTGGTTTTAATAGCTACATAATCATTTTGGCTATGTCTACTCTTGCCATTCCTATCGTAAGCTTGGAATGATGAATACCATTTGCCAAAGTTAAAGCGAACTAATGGCTCACCTGATTTTCCACCACTACCTTTGCGAACAAACCAACCTTTTTCTTGCTTGGCTTCCCTACAAATAATAGGCTTGTAGCCTTGTAGCTTTAGCTTTAAAGCAGTTAAAATTATTCTTAAAGGTGTTAATCCACCTTGCACTTTATCCTCTTTTACGAGGTCATTAAAATTAATAAACATAATTAAATGCTCCTTTTCTATTGGTTAAAGTTTTCTAGTTCTAGCAAGGAAACTGCAAGATCAAGTTCATCTAATAACTCATCTTTTTTCTCTTGCTCCTCTTTCCATTCCATATAGGACTGAAAAGCTTTTGCCCTTCGCATAGAAGGGAATTGGTTTAGTGTTGCTTCTCTATCGGAATGTATAGACATTCTCATAGATGGGTCTAATGATCTTCTAGGTCTTTCTAATCTAGAAGGGTCTATAAAATATATTTTAGTCATATTACTTTTCTCCTTCCATTTTTTAGCTAGTCTAGCTAGTTTTTGGAATGTTTCCTATATAATTAAATGGTATAGTTCGCATCTATAGACTATACCACAAAATGCGTATATAATCAAGTGTTTATTTGAGAAATCCTAAATTAGTTTTTTGCATTTCTAGTGGCTTCTCTGACCGTAAATTTGGTGTAATTCTTTTTTCCAGATGATTTTACATTTTAGCTAGGTAGCTAGAAAGTGGAACTTATCTTACATAATTATATTTCACTTCTCTAATTCACTTCTCTAGTATGACCGTAAATTTGTAAAAAAAAATTTAAGTTTGGTAGCTGAACTGAAGACAAAAAAAATGCCCATCAAAAATGATAGGCATTTTAAAAGTTTTATTTAAGTTTTAAGAAGCAGAAGCTTGCTTATTGAAATTTTCAATTTCTTTTCTATTTTGAACTATTTTACGACTATTAGCCGTTTCAATATTTAAACCATTTTTACTTAAACTTTGATTTAAATTCTTATTGGTTTTTGCTTTTTCTAATCTTTCTTTTTTAATTCTTTCTTGCTCTTCATGGTAAGCTTTCATTTCAATTGATTTAATATTTAAACAATTTCTGGATATGACATGAAAATATAAATTTTCAGTAATTCTATTTTCTAAAGTGAAAATATTATTTTCATCAGCTTTTACAATATCGTATAAAACCAAGAAAGCGTTTTCAATTTTCTTTTTTTGCTTTTCAAAAGCTTCTCTTAATGCTTCTGCTTTTTTTATTGGATTGTTTTTTAATTCTTTTTCTTCACTTTTTTTGCTTCTTTCAGCTTGGAATTTTTTAATATTGTTAGCAGTCACTTGCAAGCTTTCATTTAAACTCAAAGCTTTCTTTCTATCACTTGCAGAAGCAGAAGCATAAACCATTAAATCGCTCATTCTTTTTTGTGGTAATAAATATTTGTCAACAAATACTGTTTTTTTACCTTTTTTATTGGTTTTAGTCTTTGTGGTAATAAATTTCATTTTTGCAAGTGTTAGTTTATCTTTGCTTTCATAAGCTTTTTTATATTTTGATAAAATAAAATCAAAATGAGTGATAGCAATATTTGAATTTTCAATTTCTGTTTTATCAATATTGTTTAAGCTTTCTATTACTATTGAAGCATTTTTTATGTCTGTATTTGTAATAGTCATTTTTTTATCTTTCTGTAAAAGTTAATGTTTGTATTTTGTAAGCTTATAAAAAACAAAGCTTACATAAGAAGTATAATTCATTTTTGCCTAAAAATAAACAATTATATTACATTTTATTAAAAATAATTTTTAAGCCGTTTTTCAGCTAGGCTAGCTAAAAAATGAACATACATTTAATTTTTATAGATAGCATTATCAGAAGTGTTAAATCATGGATATATTAAACTGTAAAAATTTTATACTACTAATAACTGATAGCATGACAGTTAAAACAATCGCTGTAATTATTATATGTATTCAAATTAAATGCATAATGTGAATTAATCATAAAGAATGACACCACATTATTATTTTTTTGTAGAATTTCACGACTATGCCACCGAAAATGCGAGGGTACACGCCATCGCCACCCCACTAGGTATGGATGTTATGTATGGAGATATACACAGATGGGTATTTTTAGGTGTTAACCACAATAGTAACTGCCCCATTAACATATACGAGCAGCAATGTTGCCTAAAAAATAGGCATATTAAATTAAATCATATAGATATGCATTTTTTTCTTGACAAGGATATTAAAATCGAGTATAATTAGTCTTTAAGAAAGAAACATACACTTAAAGTGTTTCACTTAAATAACAATTAAAGATGATAAATACACTTAAATGTACATTTAAATGTACACTTAAATGAGTAATTAGAATAAATATCCGTACAAAAGAATTAAATCCTTGACAAAAGTAAAAAAATCCGTAAAACTATACGTACCAGAAGACAATATTCTTGGAGCATTTTATAATGCTGTAAGAAATAATACAGTTCATAGACTTCATATACCCCATAGTTCTGTGTTTTATGTACGTGCAGCCATAGAAGCGAAGACAGGAATAAAGTACACATTAAGACATGTAGAATCGGCTATGTTGGCAGAAGGAATGATAGATAAGCATGATTGCATTTAAAAGGGAGACATAAAGATGGTAGCACCGGTAGCAGCAGGAGTTTATTACGTAGTTGTAACCATAGCAGGTACAGCTGCTCGTCAGTTAATTAAAGTAAAGGGCAAAGAAGCCGCACAAAAGCTTGCCACACAGGTAGGTGGTAAAGTATATAAAGATGGCACAAAGCGTGTTGTTGAAATGTTAAGGCATGCTAAAGATAAAACTAAAGATTGGGGTAAGTTTAACAAAGTAACAACACAAGGTTCTAAGGTAATTAAAGACCTAATTAAGAAAAAGCAGTCTATTACACAAAAGGTTAAAGACAAAACAAAAACATTAAAAGATACAATAACAAGTGTGTTTAAAAGGAAGAAGAAGTCCAAGCCAAAGGTAGTAGAGAAAAAAGAACCCAAAGTTGAGGTAAAGAAGACATCTACAAAAACAGATGGTGGAGGTCCAAAATTAAGAACGCAGAAAGAGTCTGCTGAATTAACTAGATTATTAAAAAGGCAAAAAGAATTAGCAGCAAAACTTAAAAAGGCAAAGACTAAAGCTGAAAAAGACAAGATTAATAAGCAATTAATGCCGATTGCAAAGAAAATACATAAAATAAATCCTAATCAATTTAAACCAAAACCTAAAACAGATAAACCTAAATGGAGTAAGACTAAGAAGGCTGGAAAATTTCTTGGGCTTGCCGCTTTAGGTGGAGTAGGTTATGAAGCAGGTAAAAAGATTCTAAGTTCAATGAAGACGGATGCTGATAATACACAAATTAGATGGCAGTTAGATGGTGTAGTGTATAAGAACTATGAAGATTATAATAAAGCATTGAAGAAAAAGAAAAAAGAAGAGAAGAACAAGACTGTAGTTAAAAAAGATGATAAGAAGACTGTAGTTAAAAAAGATAAATCCTCTAAAACTAAAGTAATAAACACTAAAGGTGGTCAAAATGATCGTGTCATCAAAAAAGAAGACGTTAAAACAATAGATAATAAAAAGACTACAAATAATAATCAGAAAAGTAAAAACATAGCAACATCTTCTAGTTCAGGTGGTACTGCAAAAGGTACATCGTGGAAAGACTACAAAACAATATCAGCTGCACAAAGAGCAGGTTCACCATTTTTTAACAGAGATGGTGTTAAGAAAGCCGCTGTTACAGCAGAACAGTTAACAAAATCAGGTTTAACTTTAAATCGTTATATGAATATAAAACTAGGAAAAACAGCAAGGAAAAAATAATGGCAAATAAAGATGAAAAGATGGTAACAACACCTAAAGATAAGAAGTTAGAAGATTTAGCTGTTATGTATTTAACAGGTATGATACGTATTGGTGATCCAACTCCCAGTAAATCTAAAAAGTATAAATCCTTAGAAAATAAATATAATATGGTTTTAGATCAATTGGCTCAAGCAACGAGTGGTGAAGGAAGAGCACGTATTAAAGATTTAATTGGGCAAAGGGCTATGAATATAATTAGAAAAGAAGACCCGGATTATGATACTCCAACATTGAAGCTAAAAAGAGAATCAATGCCAAAACCACCTAAATCTCCACCTGATAAGTCTCTTAAAGAATTATTTAAAGAAAGATTAGCTAAAGGAAGAGGGGCAGATAAATTTCCATCTCTAGGAGAAGCCATTGTAGCAGGTGCTAGTGCTATAAAAAGCAAAATTATGGGTGATGATAAAAGAAAACTATATGATGCTAAAGGTGGACTTGCTAAACCTAAGATGATGGGTGGTGGCATGGCATATGGTAAAAAACATATGTATGTCGCAGGTGGTTCTGTAACGGAAAATAGAAAAAAGAAATAATAATGGTCTTTGTTCGTAACTACGCTAAAGAACGTAAATATGATTCACAGCCACATGTAAAAAGAAAACGTGCCAATCGAAATGCAGCACGATATAAAATGATGAAGGCTGGATTAGCAAAAGTTGGTGACGGTAAAGATGTTCATCACGTAGGTGGAAATGCCCTGAATAGGTATAGTCCATTAAGGGTTGTTTCAGCTAGTTCTAATAGATCATATCCTAGAACAAGGAATGCTCGTAAATTAAATAGAAAATCTTAAAGGAGATAAAATTATGCCTAGAGTTGGACAAAAACACTTTGCATATAATAAGAAAGGTTATGCCGCTGCTAAAAAAATGGCAGCACGTACTGGACAAAAGATTAAGTATAAACGTGGTGGTGTAGCTACTAGAAAAAAATAGGAAATAATTATGTCAGAGAATTTTGAAGATGGTGGTGACAGTTCTTTTGCAGGTTCAATAGGAGAAGAAGACCTACAAAAAATAAATGTTGCTTCATCTGAAATTACACAACCGACTCAATCTTTTTTTAATTGGTTAGATAACGTCACTTCTAAGGAAAAGGGAAAAAGTTTTTTTAGCTGGTTAAATTAATTAAATAAACTTTTAGGAATCCCCCATGTTAGACCCTATTACCCTTTCAGCAGCCGTTACCGGTGCGACTACAGCTTATAATGCTATTAAGCAAGCTATAAGTGTAGGCAAAGAAATTGAGGACATGTCATCTGAACTCAGTCGTTGGATGACAGCCGTAAGTGACGTAGACAATGTGCATAGAAATGCCAACAGTCCGTCAGCATTAGATAGAATATTTAATGGCTCAATAGAAGAAGTAGCCATAGAAAGTTTTTCAGCCAAAAAGAAGTTAGCTAAACAACGAGAAGAATTAAAGAATTTCCTAGTAGCGAACTATGGTACTGCAGCATGGGATGATTTAATTCGTGAAGAAGGAAGAATAAGACGAGCAAGGCAAGAAGCTGTTTATGCACGGGAAGAACGCAATAAACAGATAAGAGACTACACTATAATGGGAGTTGCTTCTCTTGTGGGTGTAGGTGCTTTAGGATGGATTGTTTGGATAATAAGTCTTTCCTTTTAGCCATGACAATACTCATAATCTTTATGTATATTGTTATAGCTGCTGTAACAACAAATGCTTCTCATGCTTACGCAGAAGATGATTCTTCTACAAGGGTAATGACTACATGCCGATTGGCTAGTCAGATATTAGGAAACAACCAGCGGGTTTGTGTATTTGTAGGAGCAAATAATACACAGTACAGAGAGTATCTTCCATATGATGCTGGTGTATGTCCTAGAGAGTATCAATGTCCTTACAGACCCAATGAAAAACCTTTTAGTTTAAAAAACGCAATTAAAAGTATAAAGAAACAATTTAACGAATGAATGATAAAAATAACTTTTGGAAATATCTTATTTTAAATTGGAAAAGAATAGTTAAAAATTATTCTTGACAACTATTTAAAAATATAGTATAATAGTATGAAATTAATCTGGGTATTAGTAGTATTTTTACAGGGAACTGATATTCAGGAAAAAGTTTACTTTCAGGATTTAGATACATGTTTAGAATATTCTGAAAGAATGAGAAAACAAGATCATCATCAAAGGGTTGCAGGAGATAAGATATATATAAAAGCTTATTGTATACCTAAGAAGGTCGAAGAATAGAAAGAGGAAAAAATATGATTAAGAAATTTTTACTACCAATATTAATAATATTACCATTTACAGCAGCACAGGCTGGTCTATTAGGTTTAGATAGTCAGATTAAAGGCGAATATAATATAGACACAGATACGTCAACCCTAACTTCACAGATAGGTAAAACAATCGGAATGTATGGATTGTCTGTTACAGGAGATATAGACTTTGACGTAATGGAATTTGCTTATGATGGAATGGATGTTAAAGCTGAGTATGATGTACTGCAACTAAACAATGCATCTATATATGTTTCATCAGGTTTAGATACTAATTGGGCAATGGAAGATATTAAAGTAGGAATTGAAATTAATTTCTAATGTGGATTCCTGTAATAATTATAGCGTGGAACTTAACAGGTTCACCTATATGGGTTAATTTTCCAATGGTTAATTTTCCGTTTAGTGCATTAGAGTCTTGCCAAGACTACATAAAAACAGTTAGGTCGCAAGTAACTAAAAGTGACAAATATGTATCAGGGTACAGCGTATGCGTAGAAGTACCAGAGAGACAAGGATTACCGACATGAGTTTAAAAGATTGGAATAAAATAAATTTAGATATGTTTCAAAAGAGGTTTGGCGAAGGAACATCTTTTGACTTAGACTATGGTAAGCTATTAATAATTGGCTTACTTGTATATCATATATTCTTTCAAGGCTAATGAGAAAATTACTTTTCATTCTTCCTTTATTGGCAGCGGCATGTTCCTATATGCCTGAACCTTTAAATGACCCAGAGATATCAACATTAGGTAAGAAATGTAATGGACAGACTTGGAGTTATATTTGGATATATAAAAAGGGCGAGAACCTAACAGCTTCAGAAAAGAAGTGTAAGATACCTATTAGGAGATTAGATGCTACATAAGCTATTTAAATGGTGTGAAAAGTATTTTAAAGTCAGACAAATTAAATATTTAACTGGAAAAAAATAGTATGGTTTTAAAAAGGCATCAAAATCCTAAAGGTGGTTTGAATGAAGCTGGAAGAAAACACTTTGAAAAAAAAGATGGTGGTAATTTACAGCGACCATTAAAAACAGGTACAAGTCCAAGACGAGTTTCTTTTGCTTGTCGTTTTGCAGGTATGAAAGGGGCTATGAAAGATTCTAAAGGTAGACCTACACGTAAAGCACTGGCATTGAAAGCATGGGGATTTGGTAGTGTAGAAGCAGCATCTAATTTTTGTAAAAGACATAAGAAAAAGAAAGAGAAAAAATAATGTTAGGATTAAGTACAATATTAGGTCCAGTAACAAATCTTGCAGGTACATGGTTACAGGGTAAAATGGATAAGGCTAAAGCCGAGACAGACGTAAAGGTTGCTCGTGCTAAAGCTGAAGCAAAAGTATATGAGACAGAAGCTACATCAAGTATGCTGATGGAACAGAATTTAACACAACAAATGGCAGGGTCATGGAAAGACGAATTTTGGACAATTATTTTTGGTGGCATACTTGTAGCATGTTTCTTACCTTGGAGTCAGCCGTATGTAGCAGAGGGTTTTACCTTCCTAAATGAAAATACACCACCTTGGTTTAGTACCTGTTTGTATATATGCATAGGCAGTAGCTTTGGATATAGGTTTGGTAAAACAGGTCTTCAACTGATGAATAAAAAACAATGACTTGTGCGTGTGGAAATGAAAACTGCAAATGCAGTACAGATGATTTAATACCTGATAAACATGCCTATCAAGTTAATAAACGTAGAATGGCATGGGTATTAATTTATTTAATGGCTATCACAACAATATTAACTCTAGCTTTTCCAGATAGACTGGCAGAAGCTGAGAGTATTTTAATGACACAGTATATTAGTATGTGTGGGTTAGTAGGTGCATACTTTGGTTTTAGTGCTTTAAGTGGTAAGAAATGACCAAAGCTAACGGATGGGATAATCACGAAGATAGTTTTGTAGAATCCTTACGTAGAGAGTTACTTGCAGCACAACAGATAATACTTTTATTAAAAGAAGATTTAAAACAAATGACAGAAGCCTACTATAATGTTTTAGATGATGAAAACAAAAGGAAATTTAGAGCAGGACAATATTATAAAGATATGCTACATTGAGAAAAGGAAATGATAATTATGTTATTTTTAGATAGACTAAGAGAGGAGTTAAAGATTGATGAGGGATGTAAATATGAAATCTACTTGGATCACCTTGAGTTACCTACGTTTGGTATCGGACACCTTATTACTGAAAGAGACGATGAATACCAGAAAGAAGTGGGAACGGCTGTTGACGAAATACGGGTTAATGAAGCCTTTGAACAAGACATAATGATAACGATACAGGACTGTAAAAAAGTCTATGATGATTGGGTTCATCTTCCTGAAGAAGTTCGTTTAATATGTGCTAACATGATGTTTAATCTTGGCTATCCTCGTTACTGTAAATTCAAAAAGAAAATACAAGCTATCAAAGATGGCGATTGGCTAGAAGCAGCAGAACAAATGCAGGATTCAAGATGGTACAAACAAGTGACAAACAGAGCCGACAGACTAATCTCACGGATGCGAGCAGTAGGCTTGAGTTAAGAAGACAAAGAGAAAGAAAAAAACACATCAAAAATTTAATTGAGTGTTTTAAACCTAAAGATAGAAAGTTTATAAAATATGGCTAGAAAATTAACAGATCGTCAAAAAAAGTTTCTAGAAGCTTTATTTGCAGAAGCTAATGGAAGTATAAAAGATGCTAAAATTATTGCAGGATATTCTCCTCAATCAAATAGTAATGAAATTATACAATCTTTAAAAGAAGAAATACTGGAAGCAACTCAAACTTTTATGGCAGGAAATGCTCCTAAAGCTGCATTTGCTATGTTAGCAGGTATAGATGATCCCACACAGCTTGGTATACGAGATAAAATGGCAGCAGCTAAAGATTTACTTGATCGTTCAGGTTTAGTTAAAACAGAAAAATTACAAGTAGAAAGTTCTGGAGGTGTTATGCTTTTACCACCTAAAAACGAGTCAGATGAATAGAAGTCTTGGTAAATGGAAGTTGCCACAACCAACAGATATTAAAGAAGATGAAGAGTGGAAGCAAATACCGAGAATAGCAAGAACAGTTCCTTTCGGTTATAAAGTAAACAAAGAAGATAATACTCTTCTTGACCCCATAGATTATGAATTAGAAGCATTAGAATTAGCAAGAAAGCACGTAAAACAGTATTCATATAGAGAAGTAGCCAATTGGTTGACAACAAAAACAGGCAGGTCTATTTCTCATGTGGGATTAAGAAAAAGATTGGTACATGAAAAACAACGTAAGAACACGGCTAGAACTCTCCGAAAATGGGCTGAGTATGCCACGCAAGCGATTGAAAAAGCGAAAAACTTTGAAGTCAACAGGACAGGGGCAAAAGTCCAAAGTTGAAGTTGAAAAAATTCAAGAAGTTGAAGAACTTCCAACAGAAGAACAGAATGTAATTTTTGCACCTAATAAAGGACCTCAAACAGAGTTTCTTGCCGCTGCTGAAAGGGAAGTTCTTTATGGTGGTTCAGCAGGTGGTGGTAAAAGTTATGCAATGTTAGCAGACCCATTAAGATATATGGGGCATTCACAATTTAGTGGATTATTACTGCGACATACAACTGAAGAATTAAGAGAACTTATATTTAAATCTCAAGAGTTGTACCCACAAATATGGAAAGGCATCAAATGGTACGAAAGAAAGATGCAATGGGTAGCACCATCAGGTGCAAGACTATGGATGTCTTATCTTGATAGAGATGAAGATGTTATGCGTTATCAAGGTTTGGCATTTAGCTGGATAGGATTTGACGAATTGACACAATGGGCATCTCCGTTTGCTTGGAATTATATGCGTTCACGTTTACGTTCTACAGCACCGGACTTACCAATTTATATGAGAGCAACGACTAATCCGGGTGGATTAGGACATATGTGGGTTAAGAAAATGTTTATTGACCCTGCTCCCTACGGAAAGGCATTTGATGCAACCAATATTGAAACAGGGGAAGTCCTCAAATACCCATCAGGACACCCTAAAGTTGGAGAATCTTTATTCAAACGGAGATTTATTCCTGCAAGATTATCTGACAATCCATACCTTGCCAGATCAGGTGATTATGAAGCCATGCTTCTCTCCCTACCAGAACAACAACGAAAGCAGTTATTGGAAGGTGATTGGGATATTAAAGAAGGGGCTGCTTTTACCGAGTTTAATAGGGATATACATGTCATTGAGCCTTATAGTATCCCTAATAATTGGGTTAAGTTTAGGGCTTGTGACTATGGGTATGGCTCTTATTCGGCAGTTGTGTGGATTGCTGTTTCGCCCTCTGAACAATTGGTTGTCTACCGAGAACTCTATGTATCAAAAGTATTAGCTACAGATTTAGCTGATATGGTTTTGGAAATGGAGGAAGAAGATGGAAATATCAAATACGGAGTTTTGGATTCTTCTCTGTGGCATAAACGTGGCGATACTGGTCCATCTTTGGCTGAACAAATGATTATAAGAGGATGTCGTTGGAGACCCTCTGATAGAAGTAAAGGTTCTCGTGTATCAGGTAAGAATGAAATACATCGAAGATTGCAAGTTGATGAATTTACAGAAGAACCAAGATTAGTATTTTTTAATACTTGCACTAACTTAATTGCACAAATACCGTCTATACCTTTAGATAAGAAAAATCCTGAAGATGTAGACACAAAAGCAGAAGACCATTTATATGATGCCCTTAGATATGGTGTTATGACACGACCAAGGTTTAGTGTTTTTGATTATGACCCAAGAGGTAAACCTGCAATGGGAATGCCTGTAGCAGATTCAACATTTGGATATTAAAGGATAAATTATGGCTGAAGATGAAGTATTTATAGAAGATGAAGCATTAGCACTGGATGATTCTACAGATGATCTTGTAGATGATTTAGGCTATACTAATCTTGTAGGTTTTATACAAGGTAGATATAAACGAGCAGAAGACTACCGAGAATTAGATGAAGATAGATGGACAAGAGCCTACAGAAATTATAGAGGATTATATGGTCCTGATGTGCAATTTACAGAAGCTGAAAAATCGAGAGTTTTTATAAAAATAACAAAAACTAAAACTCTTGCAGCATATGGTCAAATAGTTGATGTTTTATTTTCAGCTAATAAATTTCCTATCAGTATTGAGCCTACAGAATTACCAGAAGGAGTAGCAAAAGATGTTCACTTTGATCCTAAAGCACCTCAAGATGCTGAAGCAGAACCTACAGAAGAACTACCATCACCTTATGGTTTTAGTAATGACGGTAAACAATTGCCTAAAGGAGCAACTGAAGAGAGTTTATTACAAAATCTTGGACCTCTTGAGGATAAATTAAAAGACATAGAAAACTTAGAAGGTGGAGTCGGAGTAACTCCATCTGCAATTACATTTAGTCCTGCCATGATTGCTGCAAAATCAATGGAAAAAAAGATAATGGATCAGTTGCAAGAGTCAGGAGCAAATAAACATTTAAGAAGTACAGCATTTGAAATGTCATTATTTGGCACAGGTGTTATGAAAGGTCCTTTTGCAATAGATAAAGAATATCCAAATTGGGATGAAAATGGTGAATATAATCCTGTTTATAAAACAATGCCACAAATATCTAATGTATCAGTTTGGAATTTTTATCCTGATCCTGATGCAAACAATATGGATGAAGCCCAATATGTTATTGAAAGACATAAAATGTCTCGTTCACAATTACGTGCTTTAAAAAGAAGACCATATTTTAGAGAAATGGTTATTGAAGATGCAATTGATCAAGGCGAAAATTATAATAAAAAATCTTGGGAAGATGATTTATCCGATTATGCTCCTGAAGGAACAATAGAAAGATATGAAGTTCTAGAATATTGGGGTATGTGTGATATTGAAATGTTAAAAGATCAAGGTGTTGACGTACCAAAAGAAATAGAAGATTTTGACGAAGTTCAAATTAATGCATGGATTTGTAATGGAAAACTTTTAAGAGTTGTTCTCAATCCATTTAAACCTGCAAAAATACCCTATATGGCTGTACCCTACGAACTTAATCCTTATTCATTTTTTGGTGTAGGATTAGCAGAGAATATGGATGATACACAAACTCTTATGAATGGGTTTATGAGAATGTCTGTTGATAATGCTGTATTGTCAGGAAACCTACTTATAGAAGTCGATGAAACAAATCTAGTTCCGGGGCAAGACTTATCTGTGTATCCCGGAAAAATATTTAGAAGACAAGGTGGTGCTCCGGGTCAAGCTATCTTTGGCACAAAATTCCCCAATGTCTCAAATGAAAATTTACAGTTATTTGATAAGGCAAGACAACTTGCTGATGAATCAACAGGATTGCCATCATTTGCTCATGGACAAACAGGTGTATCAGGTGTAGGTAGAACTGCAAGTGGTATATCTATGTTAATGAATGCAGCAAGTGGTAGTATTAAAACTGTTATTAAAAATGTAGATGATTATTTACTTAGACCTTTAGGAGAAGGTTTATTTAGATTTAATATGCAATTTGATTATGACCCTGATATTAAAGGTGATTTAGAAGTTAAGGCACGAGGTACTGAAAGCTTGATGGCTAATGAGGTACGAAGTCAACGTCTAACAGCTTTTCTTCAGACAGCAAGTAACCCTGTTCTTGCTCCTTTTGCTAAATTTAATTATATTATTCGTGAAATTGCCAAAGCAATGGACCTTGATCCAGATAAAGTAACTAATAATATGGATGAAGCAGCATTACAAGCTGAAATATTAAAAGGATTTACAGGACAGCAAGAACAACAACAGCCACCAGCAGGAGCAAATCCCAATGATCCAACAGGTGCGGGTGGGGGAACAGTAGGAACAGGACAAGTGCCAGTTCCGGGTGAACAAGGATTTACAGGAGGACCACAGAACATTGGACAACAACAACCACAGCAACAACCACAAGCAGGTGCTCAGTCACCTCAAGCCCCTAGTGAACAACCACCAACTCCTGCAAGCATTCAATAATTATTTAGAGTATGCTATTTCACAACAGCATACAGTTATGGAACAAACACAGGATGTCGTTGCTTTACATAGATCACAAGGGATTATTGCTGCATTAAGACGATTAAAATTACTAAGGGATGAAGTAAATAAGAATGGCTAGTCTGCAAGAACAATCTGCTGATTTATTTGGAAAGAATCCAGAATTAAAATATAAGACAGTAGAAGAAATAAAAGAAAATGTAGGACAAACACCTTACAAACCTACACTAAAAGAATTAGCAAAAGATTTATATATTCCTGCATCTTTTCTTCCAGTTATAGGTACAGGTATAGCCATTAAAGAAATGCCTGAAGTTGCCCAACAAGCATACACTTTATTAAAACAAGGCAAAAGTGAAAGTGATTTAATAAAAATGGGTCTTGGAGCAGGACTTGGTGTATTGGTAGCAGCCGATGTGCTTCCTTATGCTAAAAAAGTTACTGATCCACTTAAATCTAAAATAAAAAATGTGGCAAGTCAAATGTCTGATGCCCTGACACCACAAGCTGTTACACCTGAAGGTATAAGTGCTGATATACCTAAAGTAGATTCTAAAATATTAAAAAATGAAGTTGTCGATTATTATAGAAAAAAGGGTGGTACATCAAGACAAGCACAAGAAGAAGTAGACAATAAAATATTTTTTAAAATAAATGATAAGCATCGTATTCCAAAACATGAATTATTAAAAGATAAAAAGGGTGAACCTTTAAAGTTATATATGGGTTTACAAAATCCTACTAAGTTAGGAGATAAATTTAAACATACTTTTGGAAAAGACCCTTTCGATAAAAAGCGTATTATGGTAGAAGGTCAAAAACCTGTTGGTTTTGCATCATCTAACCCACTTTTAGCAGATGGTTTTGCATCAAGATATCTCCGTGCTGAAGATATGAAATATAATGTTTTTAGTGGACAGAATGTTGTTCCTTTTTATGTAAAACCTAAAAAAGTTATTGAATATAAACCATTTTATGGTAGACGTGGTAATATGGAAGTTGCTAAAAATTGGTTTGAGTTTGATAAACAAGCATTGACTTTGCCTGAAGGTCATGTATTAGTTTGGCGAGATGGTATAGAACAGCATACAAGAGTAATACCAGAATTGCAAGAAGCAATACCAAATGTTAAATTTAATGAAGGAGATGTCTATGCATTTGGAGAAAATGTTCCGGTTTTTTCTGCTATATCAGGAGAAGAGTTAACAGATATAGCACCTAAACCTATTCCTTCTTGGATGTTAAATCAACCAGATAGAAATAGATATGTAGAATATCTTAAACAAATGAAACAAGATAGTCCTGTTTTAAAAGAACTTTTAGATAAAGCAGAAGAAATTACTTTTAAAGATATGGAAAAAATAATAAGTGAAGGAATTAATAAAGGATTAGATAGAAAAGGAATAAAGCAATTATTACAGGATAAAGGTTTTGACGACAATATGATTCAATCATTTTACAACAGAACATATTTAGGTGTCAAACATTATGATAGACCAATAGATGTAAGAAAAGAAATACAATCATATGCAAATGAAAAGCCAAGAGAGAGTTTTTTTGATAAAGATGATATTAGAGAAGAATTTACAGAACAAACAGGAACAAATCTTGAAACAGGTTATGCAGATTCCAATAAGTTTTGGGATGAATTTGCTCCAACAAAAGATAAAAAGCCTGTTGTAAAAACTAAATCGCCCTCAAATATAAATAAAATAAATAATGTTCAATTATTAGAGGACTTTCCTAGATATGTATATCATTCTTCAAGAGGTGTTAGAGACACAAGTGAAGGAATTAAAAAATATGAGCATAGAGATTTTGGAGAAAAAGGTTTAAACTTACCAAAAGGAAAAGGTATATATTTGTCTCAAGAACCGTTTCAACCTGATGCAATTAAAATAGATATTACTAAACTTCCTATAAATAGTAGAAAAGATATTAGCTATACAGGTCAAGCTGAAGGTTATATATATTCTACAGTAGATATACCAAAGGAAGCTATTGTAAAAACTAAATCACCTTTACGTGTTATCTTTGATAGATTACCAGAAGATGTAAAAAAGAGTATACCAAAACAGAAGGATAGTACAGGTTTAACAGGTTATCATGGAACAGCATCATCAAGAAAAAAGGGTGAGCCATTTTTTGATAGAGATTTTATATCTAAAACTGACCAACTTCTTGATGAGGGTTTTTATTTTACACTAAATCCTAAAAAAGCAGCAGAATATGCAAATATGCGTGGTATTAAAGGTCAGAGTTTTCTTGAAAATGATGCCATGTCAAGACGAAGAATTTTATCAGGCGAAAATGTAAAACATAACAAACAAACAAATCCTACTACAAAACCAGCTTTTTTATTAAAAACAAAAGATGGTGAAATTGCTACAAGTGCTAGTCTTTTAAAGGGTGAAGATATTTATGGAAATCCTATATCTGCTGGGCAAAGTATATCACGATTTGATTTATCTAATTTAGAAAAACCTTATATTGTAAAACATTATACAGGTTCTGATAAAAAGTTATTAGCACAAGCAAAAAGGGATGAAATAAAATTAAAAAAGAATATACAAAAAATAAAAGAAGATGGATATGATTCCGTTATTTTTGAGGATTTTAAAGACGGATCAATGCAAATTATGGTTTTTCCTGAACATATAAATAAGATTAAAAGTTTTAATAAAGGTGGTACTATGAAAAATGAAATGAAAAAATTAAAATTAAAGGGTGGTGCTTTAGTTTCTTCAACTGCCTTACTAGGAGAAATACTTCCCAGTAAAAGTCAGTTAGGAGATATGATAAGAGAAACTGCTCCGGGTTGGTCAGCCAATGCAGATTTTGTTCGCCAATTAAGTGATAACGAAATATATGATTTATTAGAAGCAACTTCAGTATTATTAGGTCGGCAACTTAAAGCAAAAGCAAAAGGTGGTTATATAGCAAAAAACTTTGCTGAAGGTGGTCTTCAAGATGAGGGTGGAACAGTAGACCCTGTTTCAGGAAATGAAGTACCATCAGGTTCAACACAAGAAGAGGTTAGAGATGACATACCTGCAATGCTTAGTGAAGGAGAGTTTGTATTTCCAGCTGATGTTGTTCGATTTATAGGACTAGAAAAGTTAATGGCTATGAGACAAAAAGCTAAAGAGGGTCTAGCTAAAATGGAAGCTATGGGTCAGATGGGCAATTCAGAAGAAGCAGTATTACCTGATGACATACCTTTTGATATAAATGATATTGAAATGGAAGATGATGAAAAACCTCAAGGATTTAAAGAAGGTGGTGGGTATATGTACAATCCAAGTGGTGAGCCAAGTGATGTCTATAATCCGTCTACAGGTGCTGATCTTTTGGGTGATTCAGCGACAGGTGCTCCAAAAACTTTTAATAAAAGATATGTAAATCCAGAAACAGGTGAAGTTCGATTTATTCCATTTTTAGGTGAACCACCTGAAGGTTCAGGACCATTATATCCAATTGATGACCTTTTAGCGGCAGGATTTGTGCATCAACCTATAGCTGAAGAAACAGATGTAGATGAAGAAGTTTTAGATGATTCAAAACAGGAAGATAAGGAAGATAAATCTATATTAGTAGGTGGAAAATCAATTCGTGAGGGTCAAAGTCTTTCACAGGCTGATTTAGATAAAATGGGTATAGTTGAAGATAAAAACTTTTTAGGAATGCCTTATCTTAAAAATGCTCCTCAAGGATGGAACTCACAAAAGCAAAAAGAATTTAATGCCATGAAAGCAGAAGGACTAAACCCAAAAGCCCAATGGACAGGTTCAGAATGGCGAATTTATTCAAAAGCATTAGACGGTACTGAATTTGGTACTCCGGGTAAAGCAGACAGAGATAGTATTTTTAAGAGCACCTATGCAGGTTCTGGAATGGGATTAAAAAGTGTAATAGATAGTGTGACAGGAGAAGTAGATTTTGATAAACTATATCAACAAAATTTAATGTCAGCTATGCAGAAACAAGGCATGCAACCTAAAACTGTATCCGAAAAATATGGTGATAGGGGTTTTACAAAGAAAACTTTAGAAGCAGACAAAATACAAGCAGATTTAACAAATGTAAATGCTAGTAGACCAGAGGTGATTAAAAATGAACTATCTGGTGATAGGATATTAGATATAGATGAGGAAAAACCAGCTGTAGGTGATGGATCATTAGAAGCTGCTATGAATGTCAAAAAAGCTAAAGCTGAAGAAGAAGCAAAAGTCAAAGCTGAAGCTGAATTAAGACTTCAAAAACAATTAGCCGATCAAAAAGCAAAAGCTGAAGAAGAAAAAGCAAAAAGAGATGCTCAAATCGCTGCTCAAGCAAAAGCTGAAGAAGAAAAAGCAAAAAGAGATGCAGAAATTAGACAGGCACAAGCATCAAAGTTTTCTTCTATGGGTCAAAGTGATAAATTTAAAAATGTGCCTGCCTATGTTGTAGATGCTGGAGGTAAATCGAGGTCTGCCAAGTCTCAAGGTGGTAAAGGTGTCACAACTAATTTAAGAAGTTTTGAAAAAGGTGGACTATTAAAAAAAGCACCTAAAAAGAAAAGAGTTATGAAGCGTGGTGGGTTAGCTTCTAAAAAATAACCCGCATGTAATGTTGGCTACTCACACCCCCAAAGTGGCTACTATGACCCCAACAAAGGAGAAGTAAATGTCAGAAGTAATTATGACAAAGGAAGCAACACCTAAAAAAGTTGCATTTGTGAGTAAACCCTACTCACAGGAAGAAAGAATAAAAAGGGATGAAGAAGAACTAGAAAAGTTAAAAGCAGAGCAAAAGGGTGAAACCGAAAAAGTAGAAGAAACTGAAGAAGAAAAACTTGAAAAGGAAAAACCTGCAAATGCTGAAGAAAAGACTTTTAAAAAGAGATATGGTGATTTAAGAAGACATACTCAACAAAAGGAAAAAGATTTTCAAAAGCAAATAGATGAACTTAAAAATCAACTAGATACTGCTACAAGAAAAGAAATGAAGTTGCCTAAATCGGATGAGGACTTAGAAACTTGGGCAAAAGAATATCCAGATGTAGCGGCTATTGTAGAAACGATAGCAATAAAAAAAGCTAAAGAACAATCTCAAGTATTAGAAAAAAGAATAAAAGAGATTGATGAAATGAGCATTGAAGCAAGCAAGGAAAAAGCAGAAGTTGAATTATTAAAAATGCATCCTGATTTTTCCGAAATTAGAGAAGACGATAGTTTTCACGAATGGGCAGATGAGCAACCAAAATGGGTTCAAGATGCTCTTTATGAAAATAACGATGATGCAAGGTCAGCAGCTAGAGCAATTGACTTATATAAAGCTGATAAAAATATTACAACTAAAAAGCCTAGAAGTAAAGATGCAGCAAAAGCTGTAAATGCAAAAAGTGAAAGACCTGCATTAGATAATGATACATCTGGAGCAATTAAAGAATCAGATGTACAAAAAATGTCAGCACAAGAGTATGAAAAGCGTTCTGACGAAATCATGGAAGCCATACGTGGTGGAAAATTTATTTATGATTTATCAGGAAATGCTAGATAAAGTGTTGACAAACAAAAATTATTGTGTATAACTATACAATAGAAATTAATATAACCTTATATATCATACATATAACAACTTATGTTAATTCAATCCAGCAGATATAAAAGAGTATTGGATTACTCTATATACTAAAAGCCCAGTTTTATCCGTACAATAAAATTGCACCTTTGAACAATAGACCTCAAATATAATTTAATATTTTGCATTTGTTAGTAGTAAAGGAAAAGGAGAAATATTATGGCGTTCCAAACTGCTGCTGGCTATGGTAATCTGCCCAATGGTAACTTTTCACCAGTTATCTATTCAAAGCAGGTTCAAGTAGCCTTTAGAAAAGGTTCTGTCGTTGAAGGCATAACCAATTCTGATTATTTTGGCGAAATCTCCAATATGGGTGATACCGTTAAAATTATCAAAGAACCGGAAATCACCGTCAAAGAGTATGCTCGTGGTACACAAATATCACCACAAGACCTTGACGATGAGGACTTTTCTTTAGTTGTTGACAAAGCAAATTATTTTGCGTTTAAAGTTGACGATATTGAAGAAGCACACAGCCATGTAAACTTCCAACAATTAGCATCCGATAGGGCTGCTTATAGGTTGGCAGATCAGTATGACCAAGAAGTTCTTGGTTATCTATGTGGCTTTAAGCAATCTAGTTTAAGTTCAGTTGCAGGTACAGCAAATACCACAGTTTCAGGTACAAAAGCTGTTTCTACTGCTGGTTCAAACGAATTGCTTGGAAGTATGTTAGTTGATGCTAACGACTTTAATGGTGGTACAGCAAACAATTCTATTGTTGTAGTACCAAGAGGACACGGACAAGCTGTTGATTCTACAACTGCAACAGCATCACCTATGTCTGTGATTGCTCGTATGTCACGTAAGTTAGACCAACAGTTTGTTGATAAAGACAGTCGTTGGTTGGTAATTGACCCTGTTTTTGCTGAATTGCTTCAGGATGAAGATTCTCGCTTAATGCAAGGGGATTGGGTAACTGATTCAAATCAAATCAAAAATGGATTGATTATCAATAACATACATGGCTTTAAAGTGTATCAATCTAATAACTTACCATCTGTAGGAAATGGACCAACAGGAGCAACTTCTACTGGTTCATCACACTATGGAGTGATATGTGCAGGACACAATTCTGCCGTAGCAACTGCTGAACAAATCAACAAAACAGAGTCTTATAGAGACCCTGATTCTTTTGGCGATATTGTCAGAGGTATGCATTTGTATGGTCGAAAGATACTTAGACCTGAAGCACTAACTCGTGCTTTCTATGTATCTAAGATATAAGGGAGGATAACTAATGGCTACTTATGATATGACATCATCGGATACCACAGGTGTATCCTCTAACTCTATTGCAGCATTACCTTCACAAACAGGTATGGGTGCAATGCGTATGATTCAAGCTTACTTGGATATTGATGCATTGGTTGCTAGTGGATATTCAGGATCAGATGGAGATATTTTCCAACTTCTTGAAGTTCCAGCAGGAACACTCGTTCTGTTTTCAGGTGCTGAAGTAGAAAAAGCGTTTACTTCTAGTTGTACTCTAGACATGGACTTTGCAGCAGGTGATGACATCATTGATGGTGCTGACATCACTTCAACAGGGTTCTGTGCCGAAGGTTCAAACGGACAGTCAAACGATGTAACTACAGGTGCAGCTTCAACTTTTACACAATTCGTATCAACTACTGATACTATTGATTGTAAAATTGCAGGTGCTGCTCCAGCTACAGGAAGATTACGAGTGTATGCTTGTGTAATCGACTGTAACGATGTTGGTGCATCAGGAAAAGCTGATACGGTTGATAGAGACCAATTAGCGTAACTTAACATATGAGGGTGGACTAAACTCCATCCTCATATAAAACATATCAGATATAATAGGGAGAAATAAATGGCTGATACTGTAACAAGTCAGACAATAATGGATACACCTTCAAAACTTGTAATGAAGTTTACTAATACAAGTGATGGTACAGGAGAGAGTGCAGTTCAAAAGGTAGATGTAAGTGCATTTACAGCAGGTCAAGGAGGACCTCATTCAGATACTTCTGCAGCTACTTGTACTGAAGTAACAATAGATAAAATTTGGTTTAACAATAGTGGTATGTCTGTCAAACTTCTTTGGGATGCTTCTTCTGATGTTGAAGCAATACATCTTAAAGACGGTGATGGCTATTATGATTTTAGTAATTTTGGTGGATTAAGAAATAATGCATCATCTCCAACAGGAGATATAATGCTTACAACAGCTAGTCACAGTAGTGGTGACTTTTATTGGGTTGTACTAGAAATGACTAAACTCTCTTAATACATAGAAAGTTTTTAATACATGGCTGAATCTTATCTAACATTAACAAATAAAGTTATTGCACGTTTAAACGAAGTTGAATTAACCTCATCTAATTTTGGTAGTTCTAGAGGTATTCAAACTCAATGTAAACATGCTATTAATGAAGCTGTTCGTTATATTAACCAAAAAGAATTTAATTATCCTTTCAACAATACAACAGCAAGTAAAACTTTAACAACAGGTACTGTTAGATATAGTTTACCTTCAAGTACAAAAACAGTTGATTATAATACTTTTAGAGTTAAAAAAGATTCTGACTTAGGTGTTGGGGGTGGTCGATTAGCAACTCTTGATTACCATGAATATATTAATAACTTTATAACACAAGAAGATAACATAACAACTAATAATTTAAATGGTTCATTAAATGATTCAGCAACAACAATTACAGTAGATAGTACAACAGGTTTTGATTCTACAGGTACAATCTATATTGAAAATGAACAAATAACTTACACAGGTACTTCTTCAACAACATTCACAGGTTGTACTAGAGGTGCTAATTCAACAACTGCAGCATCACATTCTGATGATGTTCAAGTTGCACAGTTCACAAGTGGTGGTGTTCCCCAATATATAGTTCGTACTCCTGATAATGGATACTTATTATATCCATTTCCAGATAAAGCATACTCAATAAAATTTGAATACTATACATATCCTAGTGATATGTCAGACCATGATGACACAACAACTATACCTGATAGATTTGCTGCTGTTATTATTGATGGTGCAACAGCTTTTGTCTATCAGTATCGTGGAGAAACTGCTCAATATCAATTAAATATGGAAAGATTTGAACAGGGTATAAAAAATATGCAAACATTACTAGTTAATAGATTTGATTATGTTCGTTCAACTTATATACCTCGTTCTGGATATTCAAGTACGTTTGATAAAAATATAAGGACTATGTAATGCCTGACCAGTCTCAGACTTCACCTTTTAGTTTTTCATGTCAAGGTGGGTTAGTTTTAAATCAACCGACATTTAATATGCAACCCGGTCAAGCATTAGAACTACTAAATTTTGAACCTGATATTGATGGTGGTTATAGAAGAATAAGTGGGTTTAGAAAATATTTAAATCATAT
>VTLG01000569.1_pt1 | contig 51201 bp, 75 predicted proteins | sample 4694571 | NCBI WGS metagenome assembly VTLG01 (sample SAMN12604809, study PRJNA352737) | marine metagenome | biome: ENVO:00000447; feature: ENVO:00000209|ENVO:00000569|ENVO:01000036; material: ENVO:00002151; isolation source: viral sequences binned using virsorter ... | reverse complement strand
AATTTTGAAAAAGAGTTAATTATAGATGGAGAATATGATGAGACAGACCCAGAAGATTCTCATGTATGGAAAGAATATCAAAAAAGCTTAGGAGAGCAAAGTGGTGGAGGTGCGCAATCGCTACAAGAGCCTTCTCAAGTTGACCTAGGAATATCTTCCTCTGCTGTTGGTAGTAGAGAAGAACTGCAGCGAATGCTTAGTAGTTATACAAGTAGAAGTAGACTTATACAGGGAGCTAGAAGACAAAAAGCTATATATACTATTGACAGATTTGATGGCGGTATTAATCTAAATAAATCTCCTCGTGATTTAGCATATTGGGAAGCTTTTCAGATGGATGAACTTGCCCCATCAAAAGTAGGAAGATTAATACGTCTTGGAGATTTTAGTGTTAATACAGATTATGCAACAGGAGTTGCATTTGTAGATACAGAAAATTATGGACTACATTATTTTAGATTATCTGATTCTGTTAATGATGATGAGTCTTTAGATGGTGGCACTCCTTCAAATTATTTTGCTTATAATTCTGGGGATTCGGATGTTGATTTATGGAATCTTAGCGATAGTGCTGGTGCTCATAAAATTGATAGCGTTATTTCCTCGCTTGGCCCATCTAGTACTGCTGGTTATGAATATATTTTAGCTACAGTAGACAGAGATTTTAGTGGTAGCTCTGCTTGGGCTAACGCAGCAGGCTCAAATGCTTTTAATGCTTATAATGAGACAGGAAGTGGTGTACTAACAGTTACTCCTGATGATGATGGTTCAAATAGGCAATATGCTACCTTAGATGGGGCGCAATGGGAAACAGGTTTGGTTGCAGGTAAGACTTATAGATTAACTTATACTATAACAATTAGTTCATATACAAAAGGGACATTATCAATTGGCACTTGCGATGATTCATTTGCATTACAAGATGTGCATACATATACTGCGACTCTTACACAAAGCACAAAAACTTTAGATTTTACATATGATACTGATTGTGATAAAATAATAATAAATGCTGCAACAAGCACAGTTTTTACAGCTGTATTTGATAATTTTAGTTTAAAAGAAATAAAAACGAAACATGTATATCATAGCGCAGATAATAGGGTTTATGTAAGCGATGCATCTCTTGAGGCTAATAGGTCTTATATGTTTGGAATTATAGATAGACCGACTTTATTTCCATATACTGATGGTACTAGTGTATCTTATAATATATCTGGAAGCACAGCTTCAAAATTTTTAAAAAATAAAAATCTTTATCATGCAGCTCCTATAAAAGGGCATGATGCTGGTGAAATAAATGTATCTGATAATTCACAATGTATTTCAAGAGCAGCTGGTGGAAGTAATGGTATATATATAAATATTGCATTTGCAGATATTACAGCTGAGAATTTAGAAAGTATAGGGTGGGGTGGCCCAAGCAATGCAGTTCCTAATAATATAAAATATTATCAAATATATGCATCTTTTTTATATGATAATGGTTCTGAAACTAAATTAACTGGTGTTTCTGATAATGCTATTAATGGAAATGATGAAACTATAGATACTATTGAAGTTACGACTGATTCTAGTACTAATTATCAAAAATTGGTAGTTAAGCAAGTGTATATAGATGCAACTGAATTTAGAACTAATTTCCCACGTGTTCATGGTGCAAGATTTTATTATTTAGAAACAAATTCTGCTGGAGCTTCAATAGGTCATGATAAATATTGCTGGGCAGAATTAGATTTTAAACGTGGATTTAAAGTTATGACTGAAGAAAGTATTTGGAATGTATTTCTTGAAATTAATGATAGTGATGGTTATTCAACAGATGAAACCTCTATACAGGTTTTAAATGCTAATAATAATGGGACAGATACAGCTGGTGATGGAACTCTTGCTCTATTAGACCCCCCTACTCTATATAGTTATTATGCTTTAAATCTATATAACCCAGAAGAATTAAAAGATGATTTACTTTGGAAAGTTTCTGCTATGGGTAATGGTATTGTATTTATAGGAAATCTAAAATATGATGGAAGGGAATACCCAGATGCGATGTTATTTAGTGGTGCTGGCGAAACTGATGCTGGCTCAGCTTATCCTATGTATGGAACATTCCCTGTTGATTCTAATAGAATTGATATTCCTGGTTCTAAAGGCGCAATTACTGCGTTAATATGGGTTTCTAATAAGGTTCTCCAATTTAGACAAAATGCTTTATATGTTATAGATGTTCAAGATGTGTTAAATCCTAATATTTTAGGAGTATATCAAGGTATGGGAGTTCATGGTCAGTGGGCTGTAACGCCAACCTCTTATGGAGTAGCTTGGGTTAATAGTGATGGTGCTTATGCATATAATTCTGATTCTGGTAGAGTTCGCTCTTTAACTATAGGTAGATTAGATACTGAAGATTTTGGAGCAGATAGCACTTCAAAAATAGGTTTTGATAATAGAGCTAAAATGCTAATAATAGGAAATTATACCCAAAAAGCTACAGATGGTTATCATTATGCTTATAGTTTTGTGACCGATTCATGGTGCACTTGGAATATTAATGCTAATACTCTTAATTCTGTTTCTAATTTTGCAATAGACCATGATGGATATTTAACAGGAGGAACACGTGCTAGTAGTAATATAAATATTAAGAAATGGAGCGTTCAAGCTCAAACTGCTGTTGCTGTTGATTATATATCAAAAGATATTGATTTTGGAACTCCTAATCTTGATAAAAGGCTACATACTTTATATATAAGTTATACAGGAGGAGTTAGTCAGGAAAATATGTATGTTTATTTTCGTATTAATGGAATGAAAGGTTCTGAGTTAACTGATGGTTGGACTCAATTAAAAACAATACAAGATTATACTGACCCTTATGGTTCTACAAATGGCACTGCTTGGGGAGGCTCTGATGGTTCTCCAACTTCAGGCAATCCTACTATTGTAACTGACCCACATTTAGATTCACAAGACCAAGTAGCTAGTGTTTCAGGTAAATATGAACAAAAGCTTGCTAAAATTAATTTAAGACATTTAGTTGCAAGTAGTGGAAATCTTGATGATACAGTAGTTGACTTTACTAGTGATGATGATAGAACTGCCTTACCTAAAGATTATTTAAAATTTGCACGTTCAATACAATTTAGAATAAAAGGAACTGCAGCTACAACTTTTGAAATTAATGACATATCTCTTGTTTATAAAGATAAGAGGATTAAATAATGCCTATTGGAAAACCGCTAAATAGAAGGGGCTCAAAAACTTCTTCAGACGTAAGAATAGGTGTGCTTAACGGAATTCCTTCTCTTCAAGTAAATTGGGGAGGAAGGATATATTCTACAAAATTAGAATTAACTGGTTCTAGCGGTTCTAATATTCATAATAGTATAAATGCAAGAAATATATTTGGAGATAATATTTTTAGTAGAGGAGAATTAACAGTAAGCTCTACAATACAAGCAATACCTTTTAGTTTTAGTGCAAGTCAAGAAGAATATGGATTAAAAATACAAGAAGATGTAGATGATTTATCTATAGCATATGTTAGACCTACAGCAGCAAATAATGAATATGGATGTGATATTTTATTTAAATTATGGAGAGGTATTAGCATAATGACTACATTAACACTTAGAGGAGGACATAGTACTACATATCATCCTTATGTGTTAGTAGGAAATACTAGTCTTCCTGCAACAATATGTATGAAGCAAGCAACAACTACACATAGTGATACAACCATTATAAGTGGTTCAGGAGTTCATGATACTGATGTAAACTTTAGGCGAGGCAATAAACATTACTTATCATTAGCTGATGATATAGAAGATTTAAACCTAGTATTCCCTGAATACTCTGGAAATTTTCTATTATTATTACATCATAATGGTGCTGGAAGAGATATAACGAACTATAAAGTATATAAAGCTAACGCAACTGCAGCTACTGTTACGACAGTTAGATGGCCTGGAGGAGATGCTCCTACTTTATCAAGTGGTTCTGGAGATTTTGATATACTTAGTTTTTATTGGGATGAAGCTGGGGAAGCAGCTTATGGTGTTGCTACACTTGATTTTGAGACTCCATAATGGAATTTAAAGAACAAGAATTAGTGTTTCAAGATGATAGAATAGTAATGAAAGAATATTCAGATAAAGTCGTTATGATGAAATGGGAAGATGAAATAATGAAGAAAAGTGCAGAATATATATGCCAAAGTAAAGGTGATATACTAGAAATAGGATTCGGTATGGGTATATGTTCTGATTATATACAAGCACAAGGAGTTAAATCCCATACAATAGTAGAAATACATCCACAAGTAATAGAGAAATTAAAAGTATGGGCATCTGATAAAAACAATGTTACCATTATTGAAGGTGACTGGACAGATGTAAATATAGGGAAATATGATGGAATATTATTAGATACATTTTGGGAAGTATATTGGGATAAGTATAAGGAGTTTGTTTTAGCACGAGCAAATAATAATGCAAATGTAACATATTGGAATAACTTTGAGAAAGAAAATAATCCTCATAATTTTGATAATATATCTTTTGAACAGGTGGAAGTCAATCCAGATGAGAATCCTTATACAGAGATTAAAGAACATTATTATATGCCAAAGGTGAAAATAAATGTCATTAATTAAAAAAGTCTATGGAGAAACAGATGATGGATATGTTAAAGGGCCTATATCTACTTCATGGAGTACTGCTAAAGGTACTTCATTAACAAATGGTAGTTTATATAGTAATACTGCTACATTTTCTTCAAGCATTGGGGCATGGGTATCTAGTGGAAGAGGAGCTACTTCATATTATGTCTTTAGAGCTTTCTTAGTTTTTAATGTACCAAGACTAGGAACACCAGTTAAAGGAGCTACTTTATGGATACAAACATCTACCTCTGGTGGTGCTTCATCTCTTCCAATTGCATTTGGAGTGGCTGATGGTTTCAATGGAGCAGTAAATGCTACTTCTGATTATAGTAAAGTGTTCTCTTCTGGAACAACTATTGTAGGTCAATATAGTTCAAGTACTGAAACTCCAGCAGGGAATTGGACATATATGCCGCTAAATAGTGATGCTATAGCTAAAATAAAGATTCAACAAAAATCAAGTAAGCCTTTTGACCTTGCTGTTACTGTTTCAGCAGACCTTTTAGCTTTAGGGGCGCCAGCAGCAACAAGCAAATTTACAATGTGGTTTGCTAGTTATTCAGGAACAAGTAGAGACCCTTATTTAATGGTAGAATATGAGGATAATGCAATATTTTTTGGAACAAATTTCTAATATATATGATAAATAGAGATAAAGGAGTTGTAAAGAGAGCAATAATAACACCAGACAAACATTTCCCTTTAGCTGATAAAAAGGCGATAAGTTGTTTGTGTCAGAGTATAAATATAGTAAGACCAGATATATATGTAGATTTAGGTGATTTAGGTGAGTGGTCTAGCGTAAGTCACTGGCAATGGAAAAGAAAAAAGAGACCACCATTAGAATATCAAACACCTTTTATTAAGAAAGATATTAAAGATGTAAATAGAGGGTTAGATATAATAGATGAGGCTTTAGATAAAGTAAATTGTCGTGATAAGCATATGATAGAAGGAAATCATGATGACTGGCTTAACAGATTTGTAGATGAACATCCATATGTGAAAGGATATAGGTTTAACGAATGCATAGAACTAAAAAGAAGAAATTACAAATACCATTCTATCGGAAAGTATTTAAAAATAGGCAAACTTACTATGTATCACGGACACCATTTTGCGGGTATCAATCATACAAGGAATCATTTACTGAGGCTGGGAGCAAATATTATGTATGGACATCACCACGATATTCAGCAGTCTTCTGTAACGCATCTGGATGGGGTGAAGTCAGCGTGGAGTATAGGATGCCTGAAAGACATGACATCGGAAAAGAATGATTGGCTTGGAGGAAGACAGCATAATTGGTCACATGCATTTGCTATTGTAGATTTTTATGAAAAGGGCTATTTTACAGTGCATGTAATACAGATAATTAATGGAAAAACCTCTTTATGGGGTGAGCTAATAAAGGGATAATAAAATATGGCAAATAATAATAATAGACAGACAATAGCGAATATGATAGCTCCACAAATATCTGAATCTGATGCTACTATGGTAGATGTATATGGATTAAAATCACAAGCTGCAGATAATATGGCTGGAACACATACTATGTTATCGGGTTTAGGAATGATTCCTGCGGTTGGTAATATTGCTGATGCTGTAGATACTATGCTTTATTTAACCGAGGGAGATATAGGAGGTGCTGGATTATCTGCTCTTTCAATGATTCCATTTGCAGGTTTATTCGCTGGCGGTTTAAAAACTGCTAAAAGTGGCGCAAAAGTAATTAAAGGTACTAAGAAGCTTGACCCTTTTAAAGAGTTTGGGCCAGTTCCAAGAACCACAAAGAAAATGCCAAAATCTCAATATCAATATGAAAGGCCAGAATTTAAACCTAATCCAACTGGGGTATTTAGAAATCAAAAAACTGGAATGCTTACAAAGGCTGAACCAACTTATGATAAGCTATATAGAGAATTAATAAGTGGCGATTTAGATACATTTGAATTTCAAGAAAAATTATTTAAATTAGAGCAAATATCACCAGAAAAGGCAAATAAAGTATTAGAAACATTAGGATATTAATAAAGGGATAATGAATAAACAAGAAGATACAGGCGCAAGGTCTTATAAGGGTCAAATACTTGGCGATTCTATGGCAATCACTATTAATTTTAAGTGGCTGCTACAAATTATTGCAGGAACTGCTATAGTAGTTTATGCATTTTGGAAGTTAGAAAGTAGAATACAAGAATTAGAAAGAAATATGCAACTTGCTTTAGATGAAATAGAGCTACATGAAGCAGAACGTAAATCTGCAGAGATAGCACATATTGCTCAAATGGAAGAACGTATGGAATGGTATGAAACAGAATTGAATCTTAATCCCTTTAGTTGGGGAAAAAAGAAAGGTAATTAATGGATATAGTGGGACTGATTGGTGATTTAGGTATACCTGTAGCTGTAAGTATAGCATTAATGTATGGATGTATATTTTTAATAAAGTATATAACAAAAGATTTAAGGAATGATATTGATGAGCATTTTGAAAGACAACAAGATATTATTATTAAGCTTATTGATTCAAATAAAAATGAGAGGGAGGCAGTTAAAGATATGAGAGCCTCTATGGATGCTATTTTAACCTTTATACAAAAATTAACAGGAAATGGATTAGCAAGTTATTTAAAGAAAAGGAAGAGAGATGAATGAAGCAATAGACACATTGCGTGTTAGTGGGGTTGGAGTTGGTGGATGGTGGTTATCTGCTAGTGGTGTATTATCAGATGTATTAAGTATATTTGTAGGTTGTGCTACACTTATATATATGATAGTAAAAATAATTAAAGAGATAAGGAGTATGTAATATGGCAACAGCTAAAGATGTAATGTATGAAGCTGGAAGACAAGGCGCTCAAGTAAGAAATCTTGAATCATGGCAAAATTTCCAAGATGCACTTATATTTAATCAAGAAAAACACGCTCAAAAAGAAATGTTTGGAGATATGGCAAAAATAGGTCTTCAATATGGTTCTAAAGCCTTACCAGGTGGGCCACTCGTATCTACTGCTGTAAATTGGGCTGGCTCAAGTATTATTGATAACTTAGTTGGAACTCCTAAAGTTCCAGAGTTAAAAGGTTTTTCAGCAAGCCCATATGGGCATACTGGCGCTTCTATAATGGAAAGGGAACGTAAAAAATTAATGTCAGATATAAGCTTAGAAAAAGAATTAAGTAAATCTGATTGGAATTTAATGGCGCTAATGTCTGGAGGTATAGAAGGAAAAAAGCAAGTTAAAGACTTACCCGAAGACGTAAATATGCAAAATTTATTAAATTGGCTTATTATGGGAAATACAACTTCAGGTAACAGCTCTCCAAAGGGAGATACTAGTATAGGTCTTTCAAATTATTATAACCCACCACCAATAGGATAGGAGAAATTTAAAATGGCAAACGAATATACACCACCAATAGGATACCAAGATTGGATGTCTACAAGTCAATCTAATGCCCCAGATGAAGGGCTTATGGAATTTTTATATAACACTTTATTAACTCGAAGTGGGTTTGGAGAGGCTAAGGAGGGTTCATGGGCACCAGCTCAATATGGACAACATAAAGAAGGAGATTATGCACAAGAAATGTTGCCATATAATTTATGGCACAATGAAGGCTTTGACCCAAAACAATTTTTACCAGAAATGAGTACTTATTCCGATTACGAGGATGAGTATAACCCTAATTGGTGGGGAAAGTTTCTGGGGGGTAAAGATACACCAGAAAGTTCTGCAGACTATGAAACTGATGCTAAAAGGCTTGAAGATATGTCTAACATGATGAGGCTTTTAAAAAGTGAAATGTTAGGCCCTGAGCAAATGCAAAAAAATATTGGTAAAATACAAACAACTGGACAAAAAGGGCAAAGAAATTTATTAGCAGCATATAATCCTGTAGAAAGACAATCAAGATATGGAGTTTTACAAGGAAGAGAGTCAGTTGGAACTGGTGAGGCAAGAGAACAATCTTTTGAGACAGATTATTATGGAATACAGAAAAAAATAGGACAAGGTATATCAGGTGAAAGAGAACAATTTGCATCTGATTATTATGGTAAAATAAATGATTTATTAGATGATTATAACAATCCAAACCTTTCTTAGGTAATAGGAGAGTAATATGGCTACAAAAAGAACTAGGTTCGACCCAGCTGCGTATATGATGCAGAAGTTGATTGATGAATTAATGGGTGGTGGAGATGATATTTCAAAGCAAAATTCATTAACTCGTTATACAAATACTATAAACTTGCATGCTGGAGGTTTTCAAAGCAACTATGACATTTCAGATTTGTCTAGTAGAATATCAAAGATTAAATCTTTTCATAATGGAATAAAAAAAGACATTAATTATGACCCTATAATAGATGAGCATGTAAATATTGTAATCGATAAAATTAATAATCAATTAATAAAAACTGGTAAATTTAATGTTGAAATAGATAATTTAAAAAATATTAATGAACAAATACCTGATGTTGCTAGAAGATTAAAAGATGCTCAAGATGGAAATAAATCACGAGGAGAGATACTATCTATAGCTGAAGAAGCTAAAAATCTTGTTCATTCTCGTTCTAAAGCTTCATCTTCTCTAGAAGGTTTAGATTTTACAAGATGGAGCAATTCTCCAGAATTACGATTTTTAAGTAATTCAGCTCGAGTTAATAGTTCTTATTTAGTAACTTCTATGCATAGTGATGATTTATTTGATGATAGAGAATATCGAACTTTATTACAATCTATAGAAAGTAATGACCCTAATATAGCACTACAAGAATTAAAATCAAGACGAGACCAGGCTGCTACTTCTGATGAAGGTTTAGTTGAAAATATTATAGCATTAGGAAATGATGTTAATTTACAATATGACGCTTACCAAACTTACCTAGGACAAAGTAATCTTACTGAAGATAAAAATCACCCGACTTATTTGACATTTATAACAGCTAAGTCTGAATATGATGCAGGTAGAGAAAAAGCTGAAAAATATATAGGAGCAGGTGTTCTCGCAAGAATAGATGACGCTATAAGTCCTTCGGGAAAACCTCCATGGGCAACAGATGAACCTAAAGAGCCTGCGACTAAAGAACCTGCAGTTGAAACTAAAACATCAGTTATATTTGACCCTGAAACTGGTGAACCAATAAAAACAAGTGAACCACCACAAAAACAAAAAAAGAATAAAGAGAGAATAGAACTGCAGACTAAATATGATATTTCTGATGAAATATATTCTCAGTATGAAGAAATCTATAATAGTAAAAGCGAAGAATATCGGAATAAGACTACATTTGATAGTTATTTAAATATAAATGTTGTACCTAAAGATGAGATTAATTTAAATACAATGGTAGATGATTATGTCGATAAATTTACTAATACTGGATTTAATAGAACTGAAGAAGGAGAAGCTTTTAAATCAGATTATAATCTCAGTGGTTGGAATGGAAATAAAATTATGAATCTTATGAGTCAAATTGCAATAAGTAAAAAATCTCCTTCTAAAAGTGAATCTAAAATGCAAAGTATTGAAAGGAAAATGAATCAGATAAAAGATTTATTAGATAAAATTAAACAGAATAAGAGACAGAAGAAGAAGAAGGGATTGTTATAGTCTAAGGTAGATAATAAAAATATATTATAGAGAAAATTATGTCGCAATATGAAAATTTAGAAGAACTATTATTAAAAGAAAAACAAGCTAAGCCATGGTATATAAGCAATAATTATTCTGATGAGGATATTTATAAATTATATAGACATAATAATCCAGCTTCAAGAGCTTTATGGCCCAATTTAGATAAAAGTTTAGATAAGGGAATATCTGGTGCTTCATCTCCAGATGCAATGAATGGTCTTGCTAGCACTTTTGATTATATGATTACTGAAGATTCTTTACCAATGTTTAAATATGCTTATAATAAGTCTCTTACTGGCCTCACAGAGAAACTGATTACTGGAAAAGAAAGGTATAATTTAGACGATTACAATCCAAATGTGGCTGAGGATGTACTTTCTACTGTTGTTAGCTTTATGATGCCATTAGACCTTCTTACATTTTGGACAGGAGGAAAATTTGCACAATATCCCGCAGGATGGTTAGCTAAAGGATTAGGATATACAGCTCAAAAAATTGGAACAATAGCTGGTGAAGATATTACTCTCTCTGCTGCTAGAGTTATGGCTCAAAAAACATTACAAAAGTCTGGGCAAAGAGCTTTACTACAAGGCATTAACCAAGGAACTACTCTTGGTGTATTTGAAGGAGCTGTAGGTGGAGTCCAAGCTGCAATTAATGGAGAAGATATTTTGCCTTCAATTGTTGGAGGAGTAATTCATGGTAGTATTTTAGGGGGGATAGCTGGTTTTGCAGGTGGAGGATTAATGGCTAAGCATGCTAAACGCTTTGGCTTAACTACAAAAGGACAAAAAATTTTAACAGGTAAGCTTGAAACTGAAATGAAAGGAAAATCAGCAATTCAACAAGGATTGCTAAAAGCTCAGTATGGAATAATAGGACAACTTGCTACTGAATCTGCTATTTTTACTGCTCCAACTGTTTATGAGCTTTCAAAAACAGACCAGCTTACTGTTGGTAATGTTATGACTGAATATGCAAAAAATATAGGCTTATTTGGAATATTAAAAGCAAAGCATCGTGTTTGGGAACAAGGTAGTAAATTTTTAGATGACCATTATTCATTATCTGGAAAACCAAAAGACCATAATCTTGGCGATACAGTTTTTAAAAATGTAAAGGATAAGCTTGAAGAAACGTCTTCTAGTACAATAGAAAACAAAGAAGTAACTCAAAAAAATATTGATAGAATAGAATCAGAGCGTTCCTTATTATTTGATAAAGCTAATATTAAAGAAAAAGATTATAATGATTTAAAGGCTGATATAGCATGGTTAAGAGCTGGTCTCGATAAAGGTTCTTTAAGTTATGAAAATATAAAAGATGTAAAAAGAGCTATACAGACTATTATAAAGCTTAAAGGTCTTGCTAGTGAAATAGATGTAACCAATAAAGAAAATAAAGAATTTAAACTTCCTTTAAAAATAGAGTTAGATAAATTTGAAGGCTGGCAAAAAGAGATGCATAATCTCAATGAGCAATTAAATAACTTAGATAATATTAAACCTAAAAAAGAAACTGATGCAGAGCCAACCATAGGAAGAATGAAAGCCTATCTTAAAGGCAAAGGCATAACAGAAATAGAAAGAGATGTAAAAGGAAAAACTCAACGTATTTCTTTAGCACAAGCTAAAAAACAAGAAGTGCTTGATGAATATACTGCTCAAAAAGAAATATTTGGTGAAACCGAAAAACTAGAGAAAGCAAAGTCTGGTGTATCTAGCGTTGAAGAGATTGCTGAAGCTACTACACAACAAATGAGAAAAGAATTTGGATTAGCTGATATAGATGTAGCTGAAGCCAAAGTAACAGAAATAAAAGAATCAACTAAAGATATTCTCCCAGCATCTGAAAAAGATTCTAAACAATTTTTAGATAGACAGGAATTAGATTCTTCTCATAGTTTGCATATTGAGCCTCAATCTAAAAAAACCAATATGATTATAGTGGATTGGCTAAATTCATTATCTTCTTTAAAAAGTACTCAAGCTATGCATATTACTAAATTTTTAAAAGAATCTGGTAAAAAAGATATAAGCGAAATTACTATGCAAGATATTAAGACATGGGTTGAAAAAAAGGCGAAAAATAATGTAAGAATTACTAGTGAATTAACATCTATGTCAGGAATATTGCAACATGCAAATGAAAGAGGATTTATAAATAAACTACCTGCTACTCGTAAACAAATGAAAAAATGGTGGAATATTGCTAACGAGCAAATAAAAATAAAAGGAAAAGAAATATCAGAAATTGCAGGAGAGTATTCTAAGAAACATGGAGGTGTAGAGAAGTCTCTTTCAAGTATAGAAAAAGCTTCAAGAACAGATGCAGAAACAAATATAGTATCAAAGCTTCATATGCAAGAAGGATTTGGTTTAAGGACATCAGAAATAAATAAACTAACACCTAAAAATATTAAAAAAACTCCAGATGGATATGAAATTGAGTTAACTACCTATGTTTCAAAAAGTGTTGCAAGACCAATACCTATCACAAAAGAAACTTATAATTCAATACAAAAGATTATAAAAAAGAAAGGAATTAAAGAAGACCAAGTTATTTTTGATAGCAAGATTCCTTCTAAAATAGCTGAAGCATCAGGAATAAAAGACTTATTAATATCTAAAGGCATACAACCTAAATTAGAATTAATAACAAGAAAACTTGTAGAAGGCATATGGAGAGTTAAAGGTTTATCTGAGACAGGAATACGAATATTTAATAATATTATGGGTCATGCAACTTGGTCTGAAAAGATATATGGAGTAGTAGCAACTACTGGACAACAAAGAAAAATAAACAACCTTGCATTAAATGTTCTCCGTGGAAAAATATCTGGTAAACAATTTGAGCAAAAAGTTCGTGATGTTTTAGGTGTAACAACTGGAGAACAATTACAGGTAGAGCGTCAGACAAAATTAAAGAAAGTAAAATTAGAAGAGCAAAAACAACAAAAAGAATTCTTTATTGATATTGCTAAAGATAAATTACCAGATTTTAAAATAAAATTAAATCAAAAGCTTGGGAAAAAAGATGGAGAGAGGATTTTAGGAAGCGCATCTGAATATACAGCAAAAATAGCAGAAGGAAAGGTTCGTGAAGACACAGTTCCACATGAGGTCGCCCATGTATTTACAACAGTTTTAGAGGCTTCAGGAAATACTAAATTATTACAAGAAGGGTTAAGGGCTGTAAGATTTCATTATAAAAAAGAATTAGCAAAGCTTTCTCCAAAAGAAAGACAAAAACAAGAAAAAGAAATATTGAATCAGATTGTTGGAGAAATGGCTACTGAAGCTATGAAAACTGAAAAAAGATGGGAGCAAATTTCTGGAACAAAAGCTCCATTATATAAAAAACTATCAAGAGTTATAAAGAAGTTTTGGAGTCAAATGAAAGTATCTCTTGGTATGGCAAGTGAAAGAGATATAGCAAGATTGATGGCTGAGGGATTTGTAACTGGAAAACTTGTTCCTAAAGTAGAAAAGGGAGCTGAAGTATCTAAAATAGAGTATTATCAAACTGAAGGAACTTTTAATAAATTACAAAAGCAGATTAAAGCTATTGAAAACAAACATCTTCGCTTAAAAAATATAACTCGTCAAGAGATAGAAGATGCTCGAAAGTTTGAAGATTTTACAATTCCTAAAGGAAAGGGTAGTTGGAAAAAGGGAAAGGAAGATGGAAGCTTAACAGCTGAAATGCTTGACCAATATAAAATAAGATTAGATGAGCTTACAGCAGGTAGAAAGCTTGTTGCTATAAAAATTAATGAAGTTGATAGACAATATAATGTAAAAGAACAAGAAAGAAAACTTATTTTAGATAAAGTATTTGGTGTAAAAGATGGTGAAACAATTAATATTAAAAATAATAATTTATGGAAATCATATAGAAGGGTTATTACAGCTTATAAAAATGCTCCATCTGAAACTAATACTGCCTCAACATTAATATTATCTGGAAATAAAGAAAAATTAGCATGGTCTACTCTTAATAAAATATTTGTTGACTCATTTCATATTATTAGAAAACACTTTTCAGAAAAACTTGCTCATAAATTAATAGCACATGACGTTTCAAATGCTGAATTTAAAGGTAAAGGAGATTCTGCGCTACATAGTATATTAAAATTAATAGGTAGTGATGTCAAGAGACTTAATCTATATGATGCAGAAGTTGTTGCTCGTAAAGAAAAAGCAGGAACATTAGATAAAAGAGATAGGAAATTTATATCTCAATTACAAGTAAAAAATTCTAATGAAAGGAAGGCTTTAGCTGAACATAAAAGACTATTTAACTATTATTGGAAACAAATATTTACTGAAATTAAACAACATTTACCAGAAATATCGTTTAATGAGTTTAAAAGAGATTATGGAGAAAAATATATAGAAAATTATTTCAATAGGTCAATCAGACGTGAAGCTGTAGAATATTTAGACCTAAAATCAAAGCATTTTGATAAGATGGTCAATATAGCATTAAGAGATGCAGCTTTATCAAAAGCAAAAAAAGAATTAAAAAATAAAAAGAATGTAACGAGTTCAGACATAAATAAATTAAGAGATAAACATTTAAAAGATAAAAAACTAAAAGATAGTGTTTTAGAGCAAGTTTTTGATATAATTCATAGTCCACAATCAACTAGTCTTCAAAATAAAAACTTACTTACACGTGGAGTCATGTTACCAGAATATATTGAGGTTCTTAAAAATGGAAAAACAAAAAAAATAAAAGTACATGAAGATTATGGAGTTAGTTTAGAATCATATATTCTTAGTATGTCAAAATTTCTTTCTACAACTAGACATTTCCCAGAATTTACTAAAATAGGTCAGAAATATAAAGTTCCTGGAAAAGAAAAAGTAAGATTAATTGAGAGTTCTTGGGGAAAAGGAAGAATGGGTGAATTACAAGGCTATGCATATCAGGTAATTATGGCTCAAATTGGCAAAGATATAGTGCAATATGACCCTAAAGGAAGAAAACTTGCATCAGCTCTTTCTAGCACATCCGCAGCAATGGGTCTATCTTCTCCAATGGCTGGTATAAAAAATCTCTTTATTGGGATTCCAAGGGCTTATGCTACTTTTGGACTAAAGAATACTATAAAAGGAGTAAGAAGTCTTTGGGATGCATCAACTTGGGATATTGCAAGGAAAAAAGGTATTTTACAATATGGCGCTCATACTCTTGACCTGAGAACTAAAGAGCTTCCTCTTGTTGGTGTTCCAACATATAATAGACAAACTAAAAGATTTGAATATAAGCCTATATCTATGGCAGATATATTTAAAAATGTTAATTTAATGACTCATACAGAAAATATTAATAGAATTGTGTCTGCACATGCAGGAACTTTATTTTTTGAGCAAACTCTTAATAGATATAAGGGTCAGTCAACAATGTTTAATCTTGGTGGTAAAAAAGATAATTACAGGATATTAAGAGAGGTTTATAAATTAAGCAAAGAAGAAATTAGTTGGCTAGAAAAAACAGATACATCTCTTCCTAAAAACTCAATAACATATAAGCTTATACTTGAAAAAGTTATGCATGAGGCACATATATCTACTCAGGGAGGAACAACAGCTATAAGGCTTCCTCTATGGATGTCTCGACCTCACCTAAAAGAATTAACATTATTTCAAAGAATAGCTACATCTGTAACTTTAGATACTTATCAAAATTATGTTAAACCTGCAGTAAAACATGGAAATGTAGCTCCTTTATTTAGAGCATTAGCAGGGCATACATTATCTGGTGCTGCTTTATATGCTATGTATGATACAATATTAGACCAAGAACCTCCCAAATCTCAAGGAAGTAATTTTGATAAAGCAATTATGTATTTATGGAGAAGTGAATTTCTTGGAATGCTTGGAGAGGTTATTAGTCCTCATGTTGGCTATAGAGATAGAGAAAGCGTATTTCCAGTATTAAATTCTGTAATATTAAGGAATCTAAATGAAGGAGCAGATAATATAGCAGCATATTGGATGAATACAAAAACATTAAAACAAGCGACAGGAGACTTTCTGTCACGTACTCTTGTTATATATGGACAAGCTCAAAAAGCTCAATTAGGCAAAACATTGACATCTCCATTTACAGGAAAAGGTAAATCTGAATTTTATACAAAGGATAGAAGGATAGGGACTTTAATAAGAGAATTTATGAATAATAAAAATTATACCAAACCAACTACTTATGCTGCTACAGAAAGATTACCTTATTATAGAAATTTATATGATGGTCTTATGTTTGGTAGCGATAAAGATGTTGTAAAAGAATATTGGAAAGCTATGGATTATGTTATATCTGAATTAGGCAATCAAGGTATAATTGATATTACATATGCAACAAATGAAGCTCATAAATCAATAATGTTATCTGTTAAAGGAAGAATGAATCCATTAAATATATCTGACCAAAAAATTGTAAAAGGAAAGCAAGTGAGAATATTTTCTAAAAAAGAAGAATTTTTAAATTGGCTATCTCCAGAAAAAAAAATAATGGCAAAAGCATTAGAAAGAGAATATCAATTTAAATTAAGAAGATTTGAAAAAATTATAAAAAATGAATATTATAAAGAAAAATACTTTGTTTTCCCATATCATTCATTTTCTAGGTAAATAAATCTTTCTGTTTATTGTTTTCTTGTTTAAATAGTTCTGATATAGGAAGTAGAGCTAACTGAGCAGCATTATCATCTCCACCCATAATAAGTTTTAGTTTTCCATCCTCTTGTCTTTTCTTTATCTTTTCTTTTAAATCTTTTACAGGAAATATAAAGCCACCACCTCCACCATCAAGCATATGTATCCATGTTTTAGCTTTTGTAATAGATATACCAGACAACTTTCCTCTACATCTAATCTCTACAGCTATGTTCCCAGTAGTTTTCCATATATCTCTTTCGGTTTTTACCTCAATCTTACCATCCCCTTCAAACATTTCTTCTACTAACTTTTCTCCAACTTTTCCAAAGTCAAGGTCTATATCAAACTTATCTTTTATATAATTTTCTGTTACTGGCACCCAAATACCCCTTTCGTCTTGTATACTACAATCACCAAATACCCTGATGATTTCAGTAAGAAAGTGTTTTAATCTCTCACTTTCCGTTATCTTTTTCTTTACCATAAGCTGCTATTAGAATCGCATCAGCGGTCTTTAAAGTGACTTTTTTTAGGCTAGGATACATTGCCCTAGCTTTATCCCTTAAATAGCGTTTACGCCTAGTTTTGTCCAATTTAGGGGTATTATAGTATTTTATCCATACCTGCGGAGCAACAGCTATTAAATCAATTTCATATGCTCCCGCTATCCCTTTCCAAGAACCATAGTTTTCTGCAAATTTCCATATTGAACCTTTTGCATCAGTTGGTCTTGCCCACACTTTCTCTATATAAGCAACTACTGTTTTTGTTTTATTAACAGATATAGCCATAGCAAATAGCAATGCCATATCTTTTACATTATCAGGACATGCATATGCTCTGATAAAATCATCCTCTATAACGCATAGTCCACCAGATTTTCCTGGGTCTATGCCGATATAAACTTTAGAATGGGAGTTCTTCATCATCATCTTGTTTCACTTTCATATTAGTTTTCATATCATTTGCTAGGTCATCAACAGAGTTATAGAATCTTGCTTTATCGCCATCAAACCCTAAATCAATTTCTCCAGTTTCTCCATATCTTACTTTTCTTGCAACGATTGTAATGCAATTTTTACCTTTACTTTTATTACCATTAATTTTATAGTCATAGTAAGTAAAAAATACATTTTCAGCAACCTGCTCTATTGCTCCACTTTCTGCTAAATCGGATAGTTGGGGTTTTGCTGACATACTTCTTGTTTCTAGCGCCCTGTTTAATTGAGATGCCAATACTACTACACATTTATGTTCCTTTGCAAGCCATTTATAGTCATTAACAAGTGACTCCAATTGTAATCTTCTTTGTTCAATTTGTTTAGTCGGATTTATTAATTGGATATAATCATCAAGAATAATATCAGGTTTAAATCTTTTAACCTCTGCTGAAGATTTGGCTAAATCACGTATATTATCAAACATACGTAACTTATTTTTATTATATTTTTTAATGATAAATTGTTTTGCTTTTTCTAACTCTTTTATTCCAGCTTCATCATATATACCTTTTCTAATCATAGAGTAAGAAAGTCTTCCAGATTCAAGAGCAATAAGCTTTTTTAGCAGTTCTGAATTAGGTAATTCTCTATTAAACATTATACATCTATAACCTTTACCAACCATATTTGCTAACATGTTGACAAGGAATGTGGTTTTACCATGTCCAGGTCGACCACCTATTACTGTAATTTCACCCCTTGTTAATCCACCTGCCAAAGCATCAATTTCAGAAAAACCTGTATGAATCAGTTTTGATTCCTTATCTCGTATAGCTTCTATTGTATCATCCATTTCACTAGATATACTAAAAGTGTCACCTGGCTTAAAAGATATTAACTCTCCAAGATTGTTATGTGCACTTATTATCTCATTATAAGCATCAATGTTATTACCATAAGCTTTTTCCTGTATCTTATGAGTTGCATTAATAATCTCTCTTAATAAATATTTTTCATAAGCTTTTTGAGCATAAGGCTCTAGCATACTATCTGTTGGAGCAGAATTTGTAATATCTATTACATAAAATCTATCTAATCCACGTCTCTGGTCTTCTGAGGTAATAGATGCACAAACTGTAGGCATTGATATATCTTCTCTATTGTATTTCATCCTCTTTAAAAGCTTCCATAATAGCTTGGCTCTTGTTTGATAAAATACCTCTCCATTTAGAGAATACGACTCTACCTTACTAAATGCATTAGGATACATTATTAGTCCAGATAGAATAGCATTCTCTACCACCTCATCATAAGGTGGAATATTAACTGTTGTTTTCTCCATTTTAAAATAGCTCCCCTTGTGCTGTTTTATTTTTTATAATTTCCGCATACTTTTCATTCAATTCAAATCCTATCCATTTTCTACCTAGCCTTTGAGCGACATATGCAGTTGTTCCTGAACCCATGAATGGGTCAAGCACTATATCGCCTTCTCTACTTCCAGACTTAATACATAGCTCTGGAATCTTTGTTGGAAATACTGCGAAATGTGCTTCGTTTGAATATGCAGTATTAATGCTCCATACATCTCTTTTGTTTCTAAATTCTCCAGTAGGTTTTGAACTTGAAGACATTCTATTTGCTAAAACATCATCTCTCCTACTATCTTTTCGAGAAGCTCTATTGTCACCAGCGTATATGGCTGGCTCTTGAATAGCTTCATGGTTAAAATAATATTTTGGTTTTAATGAGAATAAAAATATATACTCATGCGACTTAACACATCTATCAGTTACTGCCTCTGGCATTGGGTTAGGTTTGTGCCATATAATATCTTGTCTTAAATACCATCCATCTTTCTGCATAGCTATAGCAAACATCCAAGGTACACCACATAAGTCTTTTGTTTTCAGGTACTTATGTTTAGGTGGCGCTTTACGTGCAAGCCTGTAATTATGACCAGTCTCGTTACTTGTTATAGAATTTCCTCCGTCCCAGTGCCCACCTTTAGCACCGAAATAAGTGTCTCCAATATTGACCCATACAGTTCCATCATCTTTTAATTTTGGCTTACAAAGACGAAAAAACGCAACCATGTTAGTTACGTAATCTTCTGGGGTGTCTTCTTGCCCTAGCTGTCTTTCTTCTCCCTCATAATCTCTAAGACCCCAGTAAGGAGGAGATGTTACGATTGTTTGTATTATGTCATTTTGTATCTCATTAATTAACTGTAAAGAATTCCCCGTTAATAGCATTATCGTTCCTTATTAATAACTCTAAATACCTTCTTTTAGTATTTTTTAATAGTTTTGGTGTAATTTTTACTCCATGTATTGTGGTTAATCCCATATTCATAGCAAAATATGTCATTCTATCTATATAAAATGAAATTACCCAGTGCTCTAATTCTCGTTCTGACTCGAATCGTCTTGCGAGGGATTGGGGATGTGCTCCTTCCATAACTCTTTTAAACCTTCTTTCTCTAGTGTTGATAATTTTTCGTATACTGCATCTGATATTGATTCATCAGATACCTCGTTGATTTTAAGTAATGGTGTATCCCCTTGTATTTCTAAAGATTGCATAGGTTGGCTTTTATAGAAAATTCCCCATCCGTTTTCTTTTAGTATAGCTAATAATATATCTATTGTTTTTGCCATTTTAACATTCTTTATTCTTTTTTCATCTTTTTTCTTCTGTACGTTTTGTTCCTCACTAATTGCATCCACCTCGTTAATGTGCTTATTCCCTTTCGAGGTAATATATATTCTTGCAAGTTCTGTTTTAATTCTTTCATAGACTTCATCAAGAACTTGTAATTTTTTTATATCTTTTGTCTTTCTCACTGCTTATATTCTTCTTCGTGTGAGATGTTTCATGTTTCTTTTCAATTTTTTTAATCCTACTGTCTATATATTCTGTAAACTGTATTTTATCACCTTTGTATTCCACATAAAGACCAACATAACTATCCAGAGCTTGGAACACTTTCCTTAAATGTGTAACTTCTTGAATTATTTGGGTAATGACTTTCTCAAGGTCTTTTCTAGTCGCTCTATTCGCCTTGCCCATGCCTCTCCTTTAAAATAATCTCTTATTCTTTGTGCTATTATATCAGACCTTTTCTTTAACCTGTTTCTTCTTCTTGGTCTTTGGTTTGTCAAGAGAGATATTCTCCTTTTCTTTAGCTTCAACAGTTGACGCTAATCCATTAAATGCTTTTTCTAGTGTATCTACTTTTATTTTTAGCATATCAATATCTCTTTCCATATTAATTGCTCTTCCCATATAACCTCCTAATTAATAATTAATAATAATACAGCCATAATTATCTTATCAATAATCCACAATACGATAAGAAGTGTTAGTTTACTATTTACAGAGAAGTCATTCTGTTCTTTCATCTATTTCTACAATTTTGGCTGCTAAATATACACAACAATCCAGAGCCTCTTCAAGTGATTCTTTTACAAAATCTCTGCCATCTTTAGTAACGTTTTCGTTACCATACTTCTGTTCCCCAATTAAAAGTCTTTCTTCAATCAATTTTAATATCTTCTTATTCATAAAAAGTGAGCAGGCAGCTAAGGGGTATAGCTAGGTCAAGCACTCTGTTTGAGAAGCGTACCCGCCCACATAATTAAATTTCATCTATCTCTATAGAGTTGTCATCTCTATTCATAAGGCTTTCCCAGTTATCAATCATAAATCTTAATTGGCCATTAACAGTTCTATATTCTGCTGCTGCAATTTTTCTTATTTTAGCTTTTTGCTCTCTACTTACCCTTACTCCTAGATGAGTTGTATTTTTAACACTAAATTCCATTTTTATTTCCTTAAATTTTAGGGAGGAATCAATTACCAGATTTATTAACCCCTCCCTTTTTCCGACATATTTAAAATGGTAGGTCTTCTGGGTCTACAGTCATTTTCTTTACAGCACCACTTTCCCAAGGTTTAACATAGGATACTCTCCAAGAGTAATTCATTTTCTGACCCTTATTGTTAACCCAAGAATCTTTATACCTACGTAGAACCGCAGTCACAGGCTTTCCAACCATATCATCTTCCGTTAATACTGGTAATAGTTTCACTTTGGTTTCCTTGCCATCAACAGTTCTTGTTTCTTCTGTCGGAGCTAGTCCTAGTGTTTCACAAAACCTCATATATTTTAAGTTCTCTGATGAGTTACCCTCAAAATCATCACCTTCAACTGGGTCTAGGAACTTGAATATACCTTTAGCTATTAACTTTCTATTAGCAAATTGTTCACCTGTAATATTAACACTATCACCAGCTATATCTTCATATGAATAATTCATCTTTTTATTTTCATCAGAAACTATAACGTCATAGTTATATATGCGAGCCTTATACTTTTTAAGAACAGGTCTTACAACAGAGCGAACATTAGAAATATGTCCTAAATACTCTCCTTCAATAAATCCCTGTTTCTTTTCAAACCCACTATTGTTACTTGGTTTTTTAGGTTCACCATAAAATGTTGATACCTCTTCTTGTTTTAAAGCTTCCTGTACAGTAGCCATGTTTTGACTCCTTATGTTTTAGTTTTAGTTTGTTTAGGTAGAAACCCATTTCCAAATTCAGAAAGTGATGGAGGATTCCATTTATGATAGCTACCATCAGACATCTTGGCTTTATATCTACCACTATCTGTAAACTTTGCCCAAGTATCTGGTAGTCTATATAAGTATCTTGCAATACCCCATTGAACTCCCGCTCTTTTCATTGAATCAGATAAGCCACCTTTAATGGCTTCTACTTGTGTATTTTCAGCACCATCTGTTTTATATATCCATGCATCCCCTACCTTGATTCCAATAGTACATAAGATACCTCCATTTGGTGACGCTGTAAAATCATTAGTCCAATTCTCAGCACCTACAACAGAATCAAGCCTATCCATAATAGTCCTATTTTCTACATAGGCAAGTATCCTTCCATAAGGAAGTCCATTATGAAGACCTGATTGCTGTATTCTCCATTTTATTTCTTGTTCTGGAAATGGTTCTTTTAAGTTTTGACTCCTTACAAAAAATGGTTCCCCTAATTTATTATCTTTAAATAGATTTTTACTCATTTATACCCCTTCCACAATCATGTGTTTGTTTATGTATCTGCCGTATGGCATAGGTGGTTTACAATGTGAATAAAACTGACAGTAATCACATTCCCATTTCATAACAGGAGATACACCATCTTCAAAATTAGGAAGACCTTTTTCATGTTGCTTGTTTATATTCACCCAGAACATAAAAGCTGAGCTTAACATGGATAAAGGAACTTCCTTGTATTTCATAATAGATGTATTTTTATTATAATACAGTAAGCTCATACCATCAAGCCTACCATATTTTTCTTTAACTGCATACCCATAAGTAGCTAGTTGTAGTTCGTGAAACTGTGACCTACGTTCATCACCAATTGAGTTAAAAGCTTTCTTAAAGCCATAATCAGCAGCCGATTTAATATCGTACAGATGAACATTCATATCATCTTTACCTTCATTATCAATCTGCACAACATCATAAAAGCCTCTGACATTAAGCTCCTCAATAATAATCTCACTCTCAATATCAAAATTTGCTATCTCTATATTTAAATTATACTTGTTTACATTAATATTATTATTAATATTATTATTAATAGTATTACTATTACAAGTATTACTTAATAATAGGGATTTTTGAATATCTTCATGGATTATAGTCCCCAGTCTCATTACTCTCATACCAGCTGGTCTTGATGGATTAGTAGGCGCAACTTTCCCCACAGATTGAAAGTACAGCTTCCTTGAACACAAGCCAGAGCCACTTGCATGGTAATAGCTTTCTTTTCCTACATACCTTTCTTCAGTGTTCTTATCGTTTTCTTTCTGTAAGAAGTCAGCATAAATGCTACCTATCTTATGAACCTTTTTCAAGATGAACTATGCTTTCTAACAGTAGTTATGTCACCTTTACCAATCTGCTTGATAATGTCAAGAAAAGCTTCATCAAGATTTCTGTAATCATTCATTACTCTCCATTTTACAAATCTCTTCCAGTCCGTTGCAGGTATGTGTTTTATCATATATGATTTAAAGTTAAGTTTCGGCATTAATTCTTCCCCTAATTAGTTGTTAAATTTAATAAGATTTACATTTAGTAACAAAGTATTATTTTAACTAAATGAAAATAATTTTAAACCTAGTAATATCAATGATTTATATACTTACTAACATTTAGTAAATATCTCTAACTATCCTCTTGTAATTTTTGAATATCTCTTTCGTCCAGAATATCCTGTCTAGTCTTAATCATAGCAAAAGCCAGTGAATAGCAGCCTTTAGCTACCTCTAAACACTCATCATCTCTTGCAGCGTATGACAGACCATCCCTTATATATCCAGAAAGAGCATGTTTCGCAAACATATCAAGAAGCTCTATTGTTGGTTTTTCCATTATACAAACCTTACTAAATTGTTTTTAGTACATCTGAAGTTATACATATCTTCTATTGCCTGTTTATGTCCTTCTACACCACTTGCATTTCTAAACCTATCTGATGCCATTTGAACTTTATACATCATATGCCCGTGACTATATTTACCTGTATCTACAACTCTACACATTGCCCATATGAATTTAGTATGATTCCAATGTTCTATATAGTCAGAAAAATCTTTAAGATATGATAAAACTATATCAGCGTATTCTGGTCTAGTTGCTTTAAATGCCATTCCTTTAAATACCTGGGATGACTGGCTTCCACTAAATAGACATATAAGTGAAGATATTTTAATAGCTTTAGGTTGATTATATTTAATAAAGTATCTGTTAAGCAGTTTATAGTCAGAAATTCCTTCTCCAACACCAAACTGAAGATAATCTGGAAGCTTCCATGCAGTTGTATTTTTATTAAGCTCAATCATGGCTCTTAAAGGTACGTTATCATAATGTGCATAATTTACAGGCACTTTTAAAAGCTTACAGGCCTCTAAGGTGTGCTGTCCATCAAATACTTCCTTTTTACTTTTAGCTATAATTGAATCTCTTGTTAAAACCATACCACAGTTCCCAAACCTCTCAATGCTTCGTGCAATCACCTTAATCTTGCGTGGTATTAATGCTCTGTTTTGAGGGTGATATGAAAATGATGCATAGTTTTTTGTAGTGTCAGCATAACGAAATTTTGCTTTATCAATTATTCCATTCTTATTAAGCAATAGTCCCTGCCTTTGCTCGCTATCCCATAATACACCATCTTTATCTACTGTAGTATTTTTATTTATTGTACTAATTTGACTCATTTTATTGCCCCTTTATTATGTATGTTTTGCCTTGAACTTTTATCTGTTCAAGTGTTTTTATGTTTATGAATCTGTAAGCCTTTGCAGGGTCTTCTTTTCTTGCGTAAGCCATATCAAAAGTTTGAATATAACCATAGTCATCAGGCTCGAACTTATGACCAACTCCCTTGACATATTTACCAACGCCCTGTTTACAGACCATCTTTCTTTTTTCTCCGTTCTTCTTTATAAAAACAACAGAGAAAATTTTTCCATTAGTTTTGTAGATATATTTCTTTGCTGTGTCTCTGTTTATTATTTTCATTTTAACTCCTTTCTAAAATATAAAGTCTAGTATTGTATACCAAACAGCTATACCTACAACAATCATTACAAGCCAGACTACAAAATGTTTTATATAAAAGTATTTATCTAGCATATATCAAATCCTCCTGATTTTTCACAGAATCTTTCAAACTCTCGAACATTTTGTACGTTAAATGGATAATGTCTATTCCAGTCTTTATCACCCATCTCTTCTCTTTTATTGTCGTGCCAACCTGTATATGCATCTGTGTGCCCCTCTTTAATTAATTTTCTTAATATTCTAGCTATTGATTTTGCTTTTGTTTTACAAATAACATGCCCATCATTATAGCTTCCACGTTCAACATCTTCTGGGGTTAGTATATCTTCACAGTTATCACATACATACTGCCATAATGGTCGCCACCACCATACGTTATTTCTAAAGTATGCTCCTTCTGTACTATCTTGCCACTTTATTTTATCTGCTATATATTTATCATATTCTTTTTTTAACTGTGGGTTTAGCTTGAAGCTTTTAGCGCTTGCTTCATCCCAAGGGTCTTCCTTCTCCCATATAGGTTCTGGTGTTGCTGATTTTGGATTCATTCCATGTAAATCAAATCCCATTTTATTGCTCCTTTCTTTTTAGTTTATCTATGTTACTTAATTGAAACTGATACTCGTCCCAGTGAATCAGTATCTGTTGTAACTTTTTATTTGGTATAGTCTTATATACAGTAATTATAGACTCACCATCTTCTATTACAATATGACCAACTGAGGTCATCACATTTTTATATAAAAATATAAGCACCTCATATTTGTCAGAGGCCTTATTGTATTTAAACTGAACCATACTATCTCCTTATATCTATTATTATTTCTATTATCATTATAACTATGAATGCGAAACAGATATACTCAAACATTATGTGTTCTCAATAGAATTATAGCTATCACCTATCAGCTTACCTATTAGAATATCTCTTTTCTGTGCACTAGAGCCACCTGTAGCATATACTAGAAATATATCTCCCAAGTCCTCATCATAATGCCCTTCTACTTTTATACCACTACTCCAGCCCCTAGTATGACTAACAATACCAGTGGTTTTATGTCCTACTCTAGTGACTCGTCCTCTGTTACCTTTTATTTCGGCTATAAACTGTGCCATTTTATTCTCCTTTCAATACCCAACTGGGTCTATTTGTTTGCATATACTCAAATGCTCCACTATACTCATCTACAAGCTCATCATAGTTAAAGCACTTATTAAGTATATATTCTATTTCGTCAACAGGTGTATCACAATCATTTATAATCCATCTTGCAATGTTTCTAACAGCCTCTTTTCTTGTCATCACCATAATTGGATGCCCCATTTTATTCTCCTTTTTTATATGGTTTAGGTGTTAAAGTAAAGTTTCTTTTAACAAAGCGAAGAGCCTCAAGCCAGCCCTGATTTATATACATATCTGGCTGCTCTGTATTTAATCTTTCATAATCTCCAGCTACTCTCTCGCAATGTTCTATTACTTTACCTAGGTTTAACATATCTTAATTCTCCCAAGGCAGATTATCATCTGGTTCTAATCGTTCACCAGCATACATTGGGTCATGATATCTATCTTTTCTGTATGGATACTTATCGCTGTCATAACATTTATCACAATAGATACCAGTAAATATTCCATAAGCATCATTTCTTGCCCATCTATGTTCAGTAACTGAAGGACAGTTATGTACTGTTTCTCCAACCTCATAATCCTGAAATAGTTTTGGAAAATCCTTGTCTGGCTTACGACATCCCTTGCAATTAAATCTGTATTTGCTATCCATTATTTATTCTCCTTTCTCCTGTTCTGATACTTTAGTTATCATTGAGAATGGGACATTCCACATTTTCCCATTTATATTTACTACTGCTCTTGATATATTCACCTTCTTGATAGTTCCAGTTTCTGTTTTATGACTATTCTTCCCACTCGTAACATTTACTAAATCGTCTCTGTTAAGCGAATATCTCAGCATAGAGCTTAAAACTTTTATTCTATCATTTATTACAGACTTTAATATTCGAAGGTCTGTTTTGTCATGTATTGAGTTTATTTCTTGTATTAGTTTATTCATCATATTCTCCTGCTTCTATTCTTTGGACAAACCTGTTATATCTACCAGCACCTATTTTAGACATACCATTACTATACACCTCCCAATTACTAGGTAAATCATGAAGGTCTTGCAGTTTACACCAAAACGGATAAGGAAGGTTCTGATAATCTTCTTCCAGATAGTCATCAACATCAAATTGAGAGACTCCTGTATCTGCATTATATTCCCAATCTATATCTTGAAATTCAGGTCTTAATAGTCTACCTATAGCACAGTGATTACCATGTTTATCAGTATAGATACATTCTCCGTTTTTATCTACTGCTCTTCTTTCTGTATCTTCTTCATAGTATTCTTTTGTTTCTTTGAGAATACCTAGCATTCTCTGTCTTAATTCCTGTTTTACTTCCATTATGACATACCCCTTTCTTTATTTATTGATACCAGAATCTCTTCTAGCTGTTTTAATACCTTCTGTCTGTTGCCCTTAATGTTGAGTTCTTCTTTTATTATTGAATAAGCTGACTTACCCCTTCGCTTCATTCCTAGAATCTCCATTTTAAGAGCAGACTTTAATACTAGCAACCTATACAGCTCTATCTCATGCTGGCTATCTATTATCATTATACGTGTTTACCATCATTTAACTGTTTCCATACTTCAATAGCTTTCATTGGTTCAAAGTACAGGTCACGTTCAATAGGCAGATTAAATGGTTTCAACTTTACTTTTTGCAGTTCATTCATACTAAACGAACCCATCTCAACTGAAACTCCATCAACTATGCCCCAGCAATAATCTCCATCTTCAGCTATATTCATTAAATACCAAGTCCAGCTTCCACCAAAAAACTTGGCTACTACCATTTGCTCCATATCAGAGCCTTTATCGTATTGCTTCTGTGCTTTATCTTTTATCTCTTTTGTTAATAACTTCATCTGTTACCCCTTTTTATTTGTTGTTTAACTTCTCTCATTACTTTTTCTACTTCAGTTACATCCTGATTATGTTCTTTCATTGTCTCCAGTGCTTGTTCTGGAGTATTTCCAAATCGTTTCATAAGGTATATAAACAGGTCTAAACCTTTTAATTGTACAGTATTACTCATTTGTTTTTCCTTTCTTTTATTATCTCTGTAAAATCTAGCCAATTGTCAGGATATTCTACTACTTCAAAGTCATCATCTATAGCAGATATTGTTTCCTCTCCTGCTTCATCTGTTTTCATTCTACATAGTACCAGCTTTGATAATGTATCTGGGTCATCTACTGATATTATTGCTTTTATTGTTACTCTCCATTCACTCATCTTTATCCTCCTTTATAGGATATTTATCATTACATATATCACAGACATATATATTATCATCTCTTCTTGTCCCTTCTGGGCTGTCACACAGTTCGCAAGGCATATCTTCTCCTTTCTATTTTGCTAATAAGCTGTACTTATCTAGGCTACTATGTAGCATTAACTAGAACATCAGCACAGCTTATAGCGTTCACCCTCCAGTCCCGTTCAAACTATCGGGTCATTTTCTAGGTCTGTAAATATATGTTCGTGAAATCCTACACCATATACTTTCTCTACAGCAATCAATATGTTTCTACAGGATTCATCTATTTCTTCAGCATGACCCCAGTTGTCATTAATTGCTGGATTCTCTCCAAATGGACACCACATTAACCACGCTGTACCTTTATAAAGCAACTCATCAGGAAGGTATCTTTCTAGCTCCTTTTCTACATCTTTAACATCATACCATACACTCCAGTAACAACTTGTTTCACTATCTGGTATCATTGTCTTTTGTAAATGTACCCAATGGTCTGGGAGTGTATCCATTTCTTTTGTTATAGGTGATGCAGGCATTATTTACCTCCTTCTTTATCTAGTTCTGTAAGCATAGTAGACCTTACTCTTTCTATAAAGACTACCAGCTCAAATTGATGTTTTTTAGGAAATTTATCCATTACAGATTTATATGCCTCTTGATATTCATCCTTACTATGAAACTCTGCAAATAGATAGTTCTTATTCTTACTGATTACCTTAAACTTAGTCATCAAGTGCCTCCTTTCCATAAATAAACTCTGTTGCAGTATCTCTGTCCATACCATCATCATATAGCCTATCCCAACAACAGTCCTTTGCTACATCATTTACAGCGTCATCATCCATATCTTCATCTATCCAATCCCATACAGAATTAGTATCAGCTAGGCAATCCCAAGTCATTCCCATTGAGCCTAGTATTCTATTACATTCTGTCATTACTTTATTATATACTACTTGTTCTTTATCTGTCATAGCTACCCCTTTACTTTTATTTATTATATTACTCTTCTAACTTCATTGTGACCAAGCTGTAATGCTCTATTTCTTTCTAATCTTGTTAATTGGCATATTTCGTGTTCTGTTAATGGCTCTACAGCATCATCATCTAAATTGTAATCAATAAGCTCTAGCCAAGTAGTTAATATTGGTGCATCATCTACAATATATCGTCTGTCTTTCATTGCTTACCCCTTTTTAGTTATATTTTAAGTTATTTAGTATTTCCATTACAGATGGGTAACAAGTGCTACATACTTTCTTTGTTATCTTGCTTCTTCCCATCTCTCTACTTATTATTGGGTATGCAACAACTGTAATGTCTTTCCTTTTCTTTACAGAGCCACATACATCACAACTTTGTACTTTCTTTATTAAAGTAATTCTAACTGTATCAGCATCAAGCCTTTCCTTTACTATATCATATTGCTCTATGTCTTCCAGTTGCATTACCTTTGCTATATCTTCTTGCTTAATGTTCTGTAATTGCATAACTTTACCTTTCTATTATGTATGGATATTGAACGTAAAAATAAACCCCAAATGATTAAAATCAGATGGGGCTATTTTGTTTTACTAGCTAGTATTAGTTATTAGTGACTTTAGTAATATCTAGACTTTCACTATCTAAAATAAAAGTATCTTTGTACACATTTAATTTAGTAGCCGTATGTGTACCATCACCATTATCATCTAATATGTAATCACCTATTAACCTTTTAGACTCATAATGCTCTATAACCTTTTTACCTAGCTTATCTAATAATATCTTATTATTAGAGTCTCTTTTATAAATAGGTAGTAAGTAAGCACCACTTATTATAGTAGTTTTACTTTTATAGATATTATTCATTAATTGCCTAGCATTTTTAACGTTATCGGTATCTATTGTTTCCTTACCTTTAGAACGTGCTTTAATAGGTGCTACGACTTGACTTTCTTTAATACCTAGCTTTTCGTATAACTTATTCATAATTACCTCTTATTTAGTTATTAGTTTACTTTCCATAATTTCAAAAAACATCACCCCAATGGGCAAGAGAATATATAAAAACAAATAAATATAATACAATAGTTAAATTTACTAAATGTTATTAATAGTTATTATTATATAGGTATTATATCCTATATTATACCATTAATTACAAAGGGGTATAAAATGAAATTATCAATGAAACATTTAAATGATATAATAAATTCACTAGAAGATGGTATGATATTAAAAAAACATTTAATAAAGCTATATGATGAATGTAATGATACTTATCATAAAGGAAGTTTTACTATTAATATAGATAGAGAAGATAATAATAATATTAATATGCCTAGTGAAATATTTAATATGGTTAATGAATTAAAAGATAAATTTAGTAAATTAGAAGATAGAATTGATGATATTGACGATATGGTTAACAATATAGATGATGAGTATGTTAGCAAGGACGTGTTTGATATGAGCGTTAAATTGAGTAATAAGTTAATTAATAATGTAGGTTTTTTAGAGAAAAGACTAGAATCAATAACTATGATAAATAGACAAAATAAAGAACGTCTTGAGAATAGCATAGAACGTGCTTTTAAAAAAATAGATGCATTAGAAAAACTTAATAATAAAATGGCTCGGGCATATGTAACAAGAGACGTATTAAAAATTATGATGAAGAAAATATATCAAGAAGGTTTATAAAATTTCCTCCTATCCTACCGAATAACCTACCGAATAAAGCCCTTATGTTTAATTATATAGGGGCTTCTTCTTTTATATGATGTGTGTTGTGGGTGTAATGATATGATACCTATAATATATATATATGTGTGTTGTAATGGTTACTTACTCACTCACTCATTGAGTCACTCACTTAATCACTCACTCACTAACTTACTAAATGTTATTAAATATTATAGGGCATCGAATGGATGCCCGTTTCCCTTTGTTAATTTATAGTGTGAAAATAATCAAATATTATAATCAACGTTTTCAAATGAGAATTTCAACGAGTCTCGAGGGGTATGGGGGAACGATTTCGGGGGGGTGCGTGTAATAGAAACCCTCACACTCATTCTAATCATATTTTTCAAAATTTTCCAAAAAACCCTATATTTAAGTAATACTTGTATCAGTAATATTATTATATATATATTATATTAATATTATACAGTAATATTATACAGTAATATTATGTAAGAATTATGGAACATTTCCCAAATTTGCAATTATAACCTATATTTCGTAAATTAATCTAATGGACTTCAAAGAAATTAAAGGAAAGAAACATTATCTGTATGACTCTGTTGACGAATATGACTTATATGGTAAAGTACCAGCTAGGAATAATTGGCGTGATGGCGAGGAAGGTGAATGGGTTATAGCAGATGATGGTTATGTATGCCAAATACTTAAATCTTTCAAACTTGGAAAGTCCGAATGTATTAGAACTGTTTGTGGAACATTTAGGCTCACAAATAAAAAACGTAAAATGCTTGGGTCGGAAGGTATTGCTGACCATATATATTCATTCTCTGGGACTTATGTTGCAAAAAAAGATAAAAAGATAAATAATAGGCATTTCCTCTTTGCTAAATATATAGCCAAAGGAGAAGATGTTATAGATGCTTATAAGAAAGCTTATCCAAATGCTAAATCTGATGAATACATAAAGAATGAATCAACCAGTTTACTAAAAACGGAGAACATACAGAAAATGATTAGAGAAGAAATAAAAGAAATACTTGACGAAGAGGGGGTAACACCAAAATATCTTATCCGTAACTATAAACAAGTTGCTGATATTGCTGAAAAAGACACTGATAAGCTACGTTCATTAGACAGTTTATCAAAGATAAGTGGTTTGTTTGATACTCAGGACAAGAAAACCGAAGAATTAACAGTTTGGGCTGGTTTTTCCCCTGAACAACTTGAATCTATAAAGACTGGAGGCTCTATTGAAGGTGGAAAAGCACAGTTACTCGCAAAAGGAAGAAAAACAACAAAAGAAATTCCAAAAGAGAGTTAAAAAGACTAAAGACCCATGCCTTGTATGTGATTCTGAGCTAGATATGAATGCTGAATACACACAAAGGATAGGATTAGTAGACGATGATGACGAGGTATACGCTTGGATGTGCCCATTTTGCAAATCTGAGTTTAATTTAGATGGAGGAATCATTATGATTCATGGAAATGGTAATGAAAGAGGTGAGGCGTAGTGCTTAAAAAAGAAATACAAAGAGGGGAAAATAGATGACACAAGATATAGTTACATTAATCAAGGAACTTGGTTTTCCAATAGCAATAGCAATATCTTCTTTGGGAATGCTGGCTTGGGTAATGAGATATATACTTCGTGATAAGGTTGAAGGCACATTAACTCGCTTTGATAATAGACACGACCATTTGCTAAAAGAATTAGATGAAATTAAAAAAGAAATGCACACAAGATTTGACCAAGAAAGAGATGATATAGAGAAGATAAAAAAGTGGTGTAGTGAGATTAAATCAGATTTAAAAGTATATGTAGATTTAACAATGAAAGGAAAGTAATGCCGAGATTTGGAAAAACATCACGAAAAAGACTAAAAACCTGTGACGAAGACTTACAAGTCCTGTTTGAAGAAGTTGTAAAATATTTTGATTGTAGTGTTATAGAGGGTCATCGTAACGAGGCTAGACAGAATAAAGCGTTTGAAGATGGGAACAGCAAGGTTAAGTTTCCTAATGGCCGGCATAATTCTAAACCATCCAAAGCAGTAGATGTTGCTCCTTATCCAATTGATTGGGAAGATAGAGAGAGAATGACTTATTTTGCAGGATTTGTAAAAGGAATTGCCTATATGATGGGTATTCCTATCAGATGGGGTGGAGACTGGAATAACAATACAATTTTAAAAGATAACAACTTTGATGACTTACCACACTTTGAATTAAGGGAGTTTTAATATGAGTGAAATGAAAAATATAGATAAATTAATTATTATGAACGATTTACAGCAAATAGCACTACCTTCAACAACTGCTGTTGGGACTACTGTACCTTCAAGTGAAGATTTTGCTAAAAAACGAGCCCAAAATCTCTTAAACTATACTGGCTCGATACAAGAAACTCCTTTTGTTCAGACAGAAGGGATGCAAGAAATTTTAGAAGGTTTATTGATGCCTGGGAGTGCAATGGGGGCTATTAAGCCTAAAGGCATATTCTCTGTTTTAAAAAATTTACTTGGGAGAACTAAGTCAAAGACAAAGATTCCTTCAACAGTAAAGTCAATACAAAGCGAATGGAAGAATAATTTCTTTATTAACAAGCAATTTAATGAAGTGTTGGCAAGACTTTCTAATCCTAAGCACTTTAAAAGAGTAGATAAACTTCTTGAAAGAACTCCATCAAAGAAAATTTCTGATTGGATGAAATTACAAGAAAGTCTCGACCCTGGTGTTCCCAGCTATTTAAAAGGAACTTTACCTGGGCAACATAGTTTATTTTCGACAGGTGAAGATTTAAATGCTTTAGTTAAGGAGATTGCTAAAAATAGAGCTGCAAGGTTAGCTTTGAAAAAAGTTACAGATAAGCTTACAGATACAGCATCATCCATAAAGAAATAAATATGGAAAATGCACATGAACGAATAAATTCATTAATATTAATGCATGAATTGAGTGGATTTAGTCCTTCTTCTACATCTGTGGATATATCTGTGCCTTCAAGTGAAGATTTGAAAAATCGAACCATAAAAAATTTCGCCAACACAGTTGGCTCAATTAGCCCCCAACCACAATATGCTAATTTAAATGAAGAAGTAGGAAGTATAATTGAAAATATGTATTCTGGTGGAGCTATTAGTCGGCAAGCTGCTAAAATGCTATTAAGCGGTGGGATGCCTATTAAATCTGCTAAAAACCAACTTTATGATTTAGCAAAAAAATATAGAATAAAGCCAGACTCTCCAAAATCACAAAAAAAGATTCTTTCTGATATTAAAGCTAAAAATATAGAGAATAGAGAAATAATGGAGACACAAAAACTTTTTAAAAAATATGGATTAGATTATCCTGACGCTGATGCAACTTTTGATAAATTTATTAAAATGATAAATAAACTAGGATTACTTTCACCAAAACAAACATTATATAAAAAATAGTGGCTAACCTAAATTTACATGGGAATGTATCAAATAATGAAAAAGCTCTACAAACTGCTTATTCAGACTTAATTTCATTTGGAAAACTGTTTTCCCCACAGGACTATTTAGCTTCATCAAGCCCAGCATTTCATTATGAGATTGGTAAATACCTCCTTGATACGCAAATAAAGCAATTGGCATTGGTACTTCCCCGTGACCATGCTAAATCCACACTTGCTGCGACTGCAATATTGCATCGTATATTATTTGCATCTAAAGACCAACCTGAATTCATTTGCTGGGTAGGTGAGGCTCAAGACCAAGCTGCTGATAACTTGGCATGGGTTATGAATCATTTATATGAAAATCCTGCTATTCATTATTATTTCGGAGACCTTGAAGGGAACAAATGGACTAAAGCTGAGTTTACAACCTCTAATGGCTGTCGTATGATAGCTAAAGGAACATCTCAGCGGTTAAGGGGAAAAAAGCAGTTATCTACGAGGTATACAGGGATAGTTCTTGACGATTTTGAATCTGAGCTTAATACTAAAACGCCAGACTCTCGTCAGCATATAAAGAACTGGGTAACTGCTGCGGTGTTCCCAGCTATTGATTTTGATAAAGGTGGCTTTTTATGGTGCAATGGAACAATTGTTCATTACGATAGCTTCTTGAATGGTATTGTAAGTGGAAAGGCTGAAGCAGATAATAATGGTGAAGAGTTTTCATGGGATGTAATAACCTATAAAGCTATACTAGAAAATGGGAAACCTTTATGGCCTTCACGATGGCCACTAGAAAAACTTGAAGCAAGAAAAAAATTTTATATAGATACTGGGACTCCTGCGAAGTTTTATCAGGAATACATGAACCAAGCAAAGTCTCCAGAAGACCAAATATTTACAGAGGAAGATATAAATGATGGACTTTACAAAGGTAGGACGATATTTGATGATGTATCCAATTCATGGTATATTGCATTTGATGATGGCAGCAAAAAATACATCAATATTTATGTGGGTGTCGACCCTGCTTCGACACTTGGTTTGCGGAACGATTTTAGCGTTATTATGGTTATGGGTGTTACTGCAGAATACGATTATTACATTATTGAATATTACAGAGAAAAAGTGCTCCCAATGGATTGCGCAGATAAAATCTTTGAAATCACAGATAGATATAAACCAATAAAAAGAATTAATATTGAAACAATAGCATATCAGGAAATGTTGAGAGACTACGTTCAAAAGCGTAGTAAAAAGGAAGGTAAGTTTCTCCCTGGGATACAGCAAGGTATAAAGAATTATGGGAACATTAAAAAGAAAGATAGGCTATGGGAAGGACTTCAGCCTATGTTTAAAGCTGGAGCTGTTCATATTAAAAAAAATATGCATGAGCTTATAGGCGAATTACTTGATTTTCCAAAAGGTTCACATGATGACTGTATTGATGCTTTCTGGCTTGCATGTCAGTTTGCAAAAGGTAATCCTAAGGCTGGTAAAGAAGTTAATCAAAAGAATAATCTTACAGGTGAATGGGAGAGAAAAAAGAAAAAAATGTATAACTGGATAACAGGAGCAAGAGTGTGATTTGTAAAATTAATAAAAATTTATTAAATTATATATAATGATTCCAGAAAATAATAGAACAAAAGAGTTAAAAGAGCGCTGGAGAAGGTGGTATAATGCCCGTTCTGATTGGGATATACAGGCACGAGAAGATATAGATTTCTATCTAGGAAATCATTTTACAGCCGATGAGGCTAAAGTGCTATCAGAACGAAATCAATCCAATACTCCTATTGATAGGTTGTATTCTGCTATAGAGCAGTTTAAAGCTATCATGACATCTAAACCTCCAAAGTTTAGCGCAGTCCCAAGAGAGGATTCTGATAACAAGTTGGCTGTTGTATGGAAAACAATATTAGAATATATATGGGATATATCTGATGGTGATGAAGTATTTAAGCAAGTTGTTCATGATTATGCAGTAACTGGCTTAGGTTATTTTTATGCTTATATAGATAGAGAAGCAGACTATGCAAGAGGAGAGGTTAAATTTACATATGTAGACCCATTTCGTATTGTTGTAGACCCAAACAGTAGAAATAAATGGTTTGATGATGCTGCTGGAATGATGTTATCTACTATTCTAACTAAAGCTCAATTATTAAATTTATATCCTCAATTAGCTGAAGTTGACAAAGAGACTGGCGAAATGATAATAGATGAGGTAGATTCAGTAGATTATACAGATGGCGATTATCCTGAGTCAACTCAACAATATAATAATAAGTCATTTACGCCAGATGTAACTAAAGATTATGATTACGGAACTTCATCTCAAGAAAAGTATAGATTAATAGAAAGTTTTGAAAAAGTAAAAGTTCCATACTATAGAGTGATAGATATGCGAAGCGGACAGGAAGCAATTCTTGATGATGCTGCTTTAGAAAAATATCTTAAAGACCCAGACATAGCAAAAGCATTTGAAGCTAAACTTGTTGATTTAGTTCAAGTTATGCAAACTAGAATACAAGTTAGTTGTTGTGTAGGTCAAGTTATGTTGTATGAAAATATTCTTGATACAGATACATATCCTATTGTTCCAGCTCCAAATATATGGACTAATACTCCTTACCCTATGGGTGATGTAAGAAAGAATAAAGACTTTCAAAGATTTTTAAATAAAACAATGTCTCTTATAACGTCTCATGCTCAAGCTGCATCAGGCTTAAAGTTATTAGTTCCTCAAGGTTCTGTTCATGATATGGAAGAACTTGAAAGAGATTGGGCAAATCCTAATGCAACGATAGAATATGATTCAAGTTTTGGAGAACCACATTTCCCGTCACCTCAACCATTAGCTGGTTCAATATTACAATTACCTCAAATGATTGAACATTATATTGATTTGAATATGGGTATATTTGAAATGCAACAAGGAAATGCTGAAGTTGCCCCTCGAACATCATCTGCGACAATGATGCTAGAAGATTTTGGTCAAAGGCGTAGTAAGTCAAAATTACGTGATATTGAGGCAAGTTTAAAGAGGTTAGGCAGAGTAATATATAATCTTGCTCAATCTCATTATAGTTATCAAAAGACATTTAGGATAGTTCAACCTAATAATGATTTAGATGAGTATACTGTAAATAAAAGATTATTAGATGATAAAACTAAAGAATTACAATCAATAGAAAATGATATTAGTGTAGGTCGCTTTGATATAAGAATTATTGGTAATAGCACGATGCCTTCTAATAAGTGGGGTGAATGGAATGTTTATATGGAAGCATATCAACAAGGATTAATAGATAGAGTGGAAGCATTGAAGAAAACAGATATATTTGATAAACAAGGTGTACTACAAAGAATTGATACAATACAACAACTTGAAAGCCAGCTTCAATCTGCTCAAGAACAGATTAAAAAGCTTAGTGGTGATTTACAAACTGCTACTAGAGAATCAGTTCATGATAAGAAAAGAGTTGAAGTTGAGAAGTTTAAAGGTAAGCTTAAAGAGAGTGAACTTGAATCTAAGAAAGGCTCTGAGCTTGCTGTTGGCAAGTTAACAAATGCGGTGAATTTGGAAAGTGAGAAATTACGTTTACGTAGTCAGACTCAAGAAAAAATCCAGAAATCGCAAAAAAAGGGAGAGTAATCTCATGGCAGAAAATGACGCATATCAAAACGAAAATCAACAGGAAGCCCCTGAAGGTCAACCCGTTAATGATACTGTAGGGCAAGATATAGGAGTCGAGGGTACTGAAAATTCTGAAACAAATTGGGAAGAATCATCAAAATATTTCCAATCTGAAAAGGATAAATTGAGTGCCGAAAACGATAAACTCAAGAAATATGAAAAGGTTGGACAATTACTGGAATCACGACCTGACTTAGTTCAAAATATGATGAACCAAATGCAGAATAATAGTGGTCAACCACAACAACCTAAAAGTATTGAAATGAGTCAAGACGAATTTGACCCTTGGGAAGCCTTTAATGACCCTAAATCTAAATCGTATCAGTATAGAGAACAGCAAGATGCTGAACGCATTGATGCTCGTGTAGAAGCAAGATTAGGTGGGATTCAAAAACAAATGGGGCAAACTCAACTCCAAAATCAAGTCGTTAATGATGGTTTGGTTACAAAAGAAGAGTTACCACAGTTTATGGATTTCGTTAATCAACATCCTTCAGAATACGGACTTCAAAATGTAGTTAAAATGTTCAGAGCTGTTAATGCTGATAATCCAGCTTCACAAACACTTAACCCATTAGACCAAGTACGTCAGAATCAGCAAGCTCCAAAGCCTGCTGGTATTCTTGCTGGTGAACAACCACAAAGAAAATCTGAAACAGACGCTATGTGGGATAGTATCGTGGGCGCTGGTAGTCGAAGTAGTATATTAAATAAAACAATAAAATAACGAAGGAGAAGTAAATGGCTACTTATAATAGTGGGCAAGTGAAATTTGGAACTCCTGGTGCAGTTATTGATAGTACAGTCCCATCAAGACGACTGTATGATTTTAGCGATAGGGTCGCTGATTTAGCTCCAGAAGAATCTCCATTTTTTGTATATTTGTCTAAAGTTGGAAAAGCGCCAACAACAGATGCTCAATTCCGTTTTTTAGAAGATAGAACTAAGGTTCATATTACGGATAGAAGTTTCTTTATTGATGGTGCGCAAACACTAGCTACCGAAGGTGGAACAACTAGTGTATTAGTAGAGGCAGCAAAAACTAGTACTACTAGTACTGGTAATGTAAAATGGCTTATTAAAGGTATGGTTGTTCAATTTGCACAAAATGTAAATAAAGGTGGTGGAGCTGATACAGAAGCTATAACACAAGCTACAGGAAGAATAGAATCAATTACACATAATGCAGCTGATACTACTATTAGTATTAAAACTATTAATTCATCTAGTGGTTCTACAACAACGCTTGATGATGAAGGTGAATGTGTAATAATTGGAACATCTTATGAGCAAGGTTCAGGTGCTCCTGATGTATGGTCTCAAGAGCTAGATAATGATTATGGGTATACCCAAATCTTTAAAACAGCTTGCGAAATGACTAATACAGCTCGTGCAACTGTATATCGTGGTTATAAAGATGAATGGCAACGTATTTGGAATCTTAAATTACGTGAACATAAAATTGATATTGAAAGAGCTATGCTTTTTGGTATGAGAGGTTCACAAGGTGGGATTCAATATACAGAAGGTATAGTTGGCCATATCATTAAAAATGGTGGCACTGCGTCAGATGGTACTATTGGTGACTATTCTGAAGGCTTGCCTTATTTAGCTACATACGCAACAACTGAATTAACTTATGATGGTTTATTAAGTGCATTTGAAGTTATGTTCGACCCTGCTAGGGGTGGCTCATTTAACAAGTTATGTTTAGCATCTCTTCCAGTTGTATCTCATTTTAATAAAGTGGGCTCAGGAAGTTTTGTTGGTGGTTCTATGACAACAGACTTAGTTAATTATAACTTTGAAAAAAGTACTGGAGCATTTGGTCATCAAGTTATGAAGATAGATACTGTTCATGGCAATTGTAGCATTATAAAAGAACCATTGTTCAGAAATAATGCTTCAGGTCATATGTGTTTTGTTGACCTTGACCATGTTTCATATCGTCCTCTTGTTGGTAATGGTGTAAATCGTGATACATCTATCACAACAAATGTGCAGCAGGCTGATGAGGATTTACGTAAAGACTTAATTCTTACAGAAACAGGTCTTGAAGTATCTCTTCCAGAAACTCATGCACTTATTAACTTGGAGGGTGTGTAAAATGAGAAGTGATGTATTAAATCAAAATAGTAATGCTTATGATGGAAGAACTAAGCCTAAAACAATATTTTCATGGGATTATATCAATTGCGCAGCACCTTTAGTGTCAAATCTTGGTGTATCAGCAGATGGTGTAATGGCAGATGGAGATAAGTTTAGCATGTTGTTTCCTGGAGAGAATGGGCAACTTCAACCAACTCAATGTTGTTCAATAGCTGCCTTTACAGCGGTTGGAATGTCTCCTACTGTTCAAGGTACTATTCCAGCAACAGATACAAATGGTACAGCAGCAGGTTTGAATCTTCAAATGGATGCTGAAACTAATGATAATACTGGTATTGAAATAGTTTGGGGTGGAAGTCAATTCGGCAGTAATTCTAATAAATTTATTGTTGGAACTCATTCAGGTTCTATTGATGTAACATTCAATAGTGCAGATTGGACTGATTTTGACGCTTGTTTTATAGGTTTTAGAAAAGTTCAAGAGTTTGCTCCTGGTCATGCTACTGTTGTAGGAACATTAACTGGCGACCCATTATATACTGATTATGTTGCCTTTGGGTGTATATCACCAGATGATGTTCAAATCTCAAGTGATTTGAATGATTCTGGAGATACTAATGACACAGATTCAACTGAAGTTGCAGGTGCAAACACAGGTAATCATAGGTTCAGAATTGACTTATCATCTGCAGGTGTTGTAACGTATTCACATGAAAATGCAGGAGTAATGAGAGGTGGTGTTATGGCAGCTCCATCTACAACTCAAGCATTTACTTTTGATGACAGCGATATACTTGTACCTTATATGGTAGTTCAAGGTACAAATCAAAATAGTGCTGTTTATCTAAAAAGTGTAGATATAAAGCGTTCACCAGCTATTGATGGTCATAGTGTTGCTTAAATCATAATAATCCGAAATAATAAGGATTAACAGTTTTGCTTACTGTGGGGCAGGTCGTATAAAGGGCTTGCCCCCAACAAGTTTTAACTAAAAAATTTTAATAGGAGAAAATAATGAGTAGTGCAAATATGCATAAATATACATCTCAAGAGACTCAAAATATAGGATTAGGACAAACGGGTTCTATTCTTGTTAGTGGTACTGCTGAGGTAGAATGTAAAAAGGGTGTATTTATAGCAATTACATTTTTAGAAGAAACTAAATTTGCAGCTAGTGGGGGTTTGGTAGCTGACGTAGAAGAAGCTTATTTAAGTGATTCTGGGACTGGGACTGCAGTATCTTCTAGTGGTGGTGCAGCTATAGATAATGAAGCTTTTCCAAAAGGTGTAACTATATATGGACGATGGACTAAGTTTACCCTAGCTGAAGGTCTTGTAATAGCGTATAGAGGATGATATGTTAGGTTTAGGTTATAGTTATATTACTCAAAGCAAGAATAGAAAACCAATATCTTTAGCATTTTCTAATATAAAGTCAGTATCGCTTGATGGTGTAGATGATTATGTTACTGTGCCTGATGATGATACATTAGATGTAACTTCTAATTTTACAGCATCTATATGGGTATATTTAGGAAATATGGATGAAGCAGAACAAGATTTAGCAGGAGTTTTGTTTGAAAAAGAATCTATATATGTATTTTTTAATCGACCTAATACACTATCACAAGTATGGAAACTAAAAGCCAAATTAGAGGGTGCTAGTGGAAATGGGTTTTTGGAAAGTGACCAAATAACAGAAGTTGGTTCAGATGCTTGGGCGAATTTTGTTGTTAGTTATAAAAAAGAAGGTGCTGGAAGTGATGAACTAAGAATTTATCAAAATGGTTCAGAAATTAAAAGTGTTACAAACTTAACAATTGGGGATTTAGATAATGATACTGGTACATTACAGTTAGGTAGGTATCGTACAAGTGCAAATGTTTACTTTTTTGGAAAGTTAGATGAATTTGCCTTATGGAATGAAACATTAGATGCAGATGCAATAAGTGCTGTCTATAATAGTGGAGTACCTTTTGATTTAACTGAAGATAAGGGTAATTATGATGAATATACTGATGGTTTAGTGTGCTATTTAAGATTTGAAGGTGACTTTAATGATAGTTCTGGAAATGGAAACAATGCAAGTGCTGGGAATCAAGCATCAATTGCAACAGCAGCACCATAGGAGAAATATATGTTTGAAAATAGAAAATATGTTATTGTAACAAAAGCAGAATTAGATAATGTAGATTTTAGTAAAGTAATGCAAACATCTAAAACTACTTGTAGATATTCTAAAAATGGTGGTAAAGCAATATTAAAATATGAGGGGAGTCAACCATCATTTCTATCAGGTAAAACAGAATATACTAATAAAGAAATATTAACTAAAATAAATATTACCGATAAAAGTGAATGGGAATCAGATGAGTAAGAAGCGATATGTTAAAGGTGGAACAATTTCTGGAAAGTCTCACAAGCAAGGAGGAGTTCCTATCGAAGCAGAAGGTGGAGAATTTATAATTAAAAAAGATGCTGTTAATGAAGAAACATTGCCCGTATTAGATTATGTAAATGAATATGGGAAATTACCAATAATAGATTCAAGAAAAAGGAGAAGATAATGCCTAAAGGAAAAGGAACGTATGGGAGTCAAGTAGGAAGACCTACTAAAAAAGATAATAATTATGAAGGTGGAGGTATTATTGCAGAGATTGGAATACCTTCTCCTCAAGAAGAGTTTCCTGTAAGTGATGCTAGTCAACGTATGGAAATTTATCAAGAAGGTGGTTTAATTAATCCACGAAGACCTACAAAGCTATAATATGATTACTTTTTATTGTCATAGGTGTAATAAGAAATCAGAGTTTGAGAAAAAGAGAGATATGTATTGTGATTGTGGTAAATATGTAAATAAACGTATTACCACAGGTGATTTTATTAATATGAGAACTACTTGGTCTGGGACGACTAAAATAGAATTTAGTCAGACTACTATGGATAAAGATATAGCACAAAGGAATAGTAGATAATGGCTAGCTTTAGTGCACAGATACAAGCTTTAGTTGGAACTGTAACTGAATCTGAATTAGATGATTGGTGTGCAGAGGGAGCAAAAGAAATAATTAATGTTCTTCCTTCAGGTTTATTAAGATTATGTACTTCTGAGCAAACATTTACATCTCAAGCAGTTGGAAGTGAAGCTTCTGCAGCGACATTAAATACTGGTAAGATATTATCTGTTTTTGCTGGGACAAGCGCTCAGTATGAAGCAAGAAAAATACCTTCAAGATTAAAACATGAGGCTAATGCTTCTACTAGTATGAGTTATGCAACTGCAACTGACCCAGTTTATTATATTCAAAATAACTATTTAAATTCACTACCTGCAGGAATTTCTTGTAAATATGAAGAAGTTCAATATCCATCTGTTAATGCTGATAGTGTTAGTGCTATTGCAAATTTCCCAGATGAGGCTGAATATCTTGTAGTTTTATATGGAGCAATAAAAGCCTTGCAGAATAAGATGAATGAGAAGTCTAGTGACTTACCATCTGCTTTAGTAGTTCCAGTTTTAGAAACAACATCTGAATCTCTTCCTACATTTACAGTACCAAGTGATTTTATAGTTCCTGTTAAACCAAGCGCTCCTAGCGTATCTGCTCAATCAGTTACAATAACAGGAACAGCTCCTATATTTGTAAAACCAACAAGAACTGTTCAGACAGCATTTAGCTCATATACTAGTGGGTTAAGCGAAACTGACCCAGGGGTATTTTCTATTAGTTCAGTTGCTCCAGCAGCTCCATCAATATCAACAGTATCATATACTGATTATACAGCAAATTCTATTAATGTTGCATCGGTATTCCAAACAACGGATTATCCTTCATATACATCTCCTACTATTGGCGGTGCTACTGAGTCTTTAACTGCTTCGATGTCTGCTATTGATAATGGGCAAATAGGAACGGATGCTGAATTTCTAAATTTTAGATATTGGTATACAGCTTTAAGTGAGATGATTGAAGATGATGAAGATATAGAACTTGCTGGTGCGCAGATAGAAAAGATAAATTCTTATGTAAATTCTTATAATGTTGCTATGCAAGATGGATTAAATACATTTAATGAAGCTGTGGTAAAGTTTAATGCTCTTGTTCAAAAATCAAATACTGAATCTAATTATCAAATGCAAAAGAATATACAAGAAGCACAATTATTACAACAACAACGTGGGCAAAAAGCAGTTCAAGATTTACAAGCATCTATAGAAAATAATAATAGAAAACTTGCAAAGTTTCAACAGGAATCTAATTTATATCAAGCAAATGTAGCTAAAGAAGTTCAGCAATATACTAAAAAATTAGAACATTATAGATTAGAGCTTAACACTAGTTATCAAGCTTGGTCTAAAACTGAATCTGATAACATACAAGCATATCAAGTAGATATTCAAAATGAATTAAATAAGTTTAATGATGAAAATGTAGAATATCAAGCTAAATTGCAGAAAGATATACAAGATGCTCAATTAAGTGATTCTAATGAATCAAAGAAACTCCAAAAATATCAAGCAGAAATAGGAGAATATGGAGCAGTATTAAATACTAATGTTCAAAAATTTACACAAGAATTTACTAAGAACAAGGCTTCATTTGATACAAGTCTACAGAAGTATCAATCTGAGTCTCAAAAAGTAATATCTGATAACCAGTTGAAAGTTCAAAAGTTTACATCTGAAGTTAACGACTATACTGCTAGACTTCAAAGAGAGACAACAGATTATCAATGGTTGCAAGGTCAATATATGCAATTAAAATCTGACTATAATCAGGGATTGCAAATGTTAATAAGTGGTGGAATACCACAACAACAACAACAACAAAAAGGAAGGTAAGTTATGGCAGATAAAGGAACAGCAAGTCTATCGGCATCTGTTTTTATGGATGATATAAAGTCATCAATGGGAGGTACTTTAAGTTACGAACCTAAAGATGCAAACGATAAATGGATATTTGCAGAAATAGCTGTAGCTACAAATGCAGATTTAGTTGCACCATTAGATTTTTTAGGTGCTATTGGGACTATAGATACATCAGATGCAGTTCATTGGATAGCTGTTAAAAATGTATCTACTACTATTACAGATGGTATAGTTATAAGCACAGAAGCTGGAACTGCAGCATGGAATTTAGCTGGAGGTATAGCAATTGGAGCGGGTGAAATGGTTGTATTAAAACTTTGTGCACCAGCTACTACAATTAACCATGTACATGCTGTATCAGTAACTATGGATGCTACTGGAAATTATCCTACAGGTACTCATGCTGGCTCAGTTAATTGTCAAGTGGCAGCTATTGTAGACGAATTATAATGACAGTTAAAAATATACTAGACCAAGTAGAATTGTTATATGGAAGACAACCTCATCCATATGTTAAGCAATTAATTAATGATGGTCTTTTAGATATTGCTTCTAAGAAACAGCACTATGTAGTATCAGCTAAAACAGACCTTGTGTCTGGGACAAGATGGTATGACCTTCCGTCAAGGACTTTAGATATTATTAAAGTAGAAATACTTGATACGAATAGTAGATATAATCTCATACCTAAATTAGCTGACTATCATAAATTATTGAAATCAGACCCAGATGATTCAGGAACAGGAGATGTATCGTAATGGCTAGAAGAGATGCACCAAATAGTTATTTTGCATGGTATAATGATGATGATAGACTTGCAGTAGTTGTTAAGCAGGGAAGTAGTGATTCAGATAAAGGTACTACAGCGGGAGAATATGATACATATTTAGGTGGTGGGAATTTAAGTGGAACTATTTCTACTATTTCTACAGATGGAAGTACTGCTACTGCGACTTGTTCTGCTGTTCATAATCTTGAAACTGGTGATACTGTAACGATAAGTAGTACTGGAAGTTATGATGCCTCTTATTCTATTACTGTTACCTCTACTACTGTGTTTACTTTTGCTTCAAGCGCTTTAGGTGCAACAGCAGATAATATTAGCGATATAACTGTATCAGGCGGAACTTCAACTGTGACTACAGCAGCAGCACATGGTATTTCAGTGGATGATTCGGTGTATATAGATGCAAGTAATAATACTTATGATGCAACAGTAACAGTTGCAAGTGTTGCCGATACTACTCATTTTACATATACAACATCAGAGGGTGATGTTAGTGGTTTAACAGGTAATGTTTATAATACAGGTACATTTACAACACCATTTGTTAATAATGGTATAAGAATGACTGTTCATTCTAAGTATGAGACTGTAACTGCTTTAACGGATGATTTGGAAGATAACTGTGGTCTTGATAGTACGATGCATTCATATGTTCTTGATTATGTTAAATCAAGAATGTTAGAAGACATGGGTCAAGTAGAGCAATCTCAATACTTTAGAACTAAATATGAAAATGGTGTAGCAAAGAAAGCTACTCGTAAATCTGGTGTAAGAGTTTTGCTAGTGCCTAATTTATAATTATGGCTACTAATTGGACTACACAAGATAAAGCTTCTTCCACTGATAATTGGGATGTTAGGGATGTTGGTAATGTTTCCATTGGCCCAAGATGGGAGGACATGGATACCGCCTCCACTGATTATTGGGAAGATTTAACAGGACATTACTGGGAATGGACAAAAACATGGAAATTTTCTGGTAAAGCAACAGCAAGGGATACCGATTAATTATGGCAACAGGAACATTAACAAGTCAAACAATAGCTAATACATATAAAAGTTTACTAAAAATAACTGGCACTACTGCTGGCGGAGAAACTCTTCATGCTACAACTTTAAAAGTTATTGAAGATGGCGATGGAAATCCTTTTCCATTATCAGCAGCTCAAGACGCTTTAATGATAACAAGTACTAATAGACTAGAATTTGGAGATGCTGGTACGTATATTTTTCAAAGTAGCGATGGTGTTTTAGATTTAGTATCTGATACAGAAATAGAATTAAACGCAACTACACTTGATATAAATGCTAATGTTGATATAAGTGGTAATATAATTATGGCTGATGATACTTCTATTGGTATAGGTGATTCCTCTGAAAGAATAGAATTTGATGGAGCTGGAGATATTACATTCTTAGGATGCAATGTCGGTATTGGGACTACTACACCATATAAAGCATTAGATGTTTATAGTGCCTTTGCAATAACTAATACAGATTGGGATGATGATGGTACTGGTTCAAGAATATTATTTGAATTAGGGGCTACTAGTGGAGATACATATGGAGAGATACATGTTCAAGACGAAGGTGGTAATTCTAATGGTAACTTATCTCTTCTTAATAATGGAGGCAATGTTGGTATTGGGACTGTTTCACCAATATCAAAACTAGAGATTGAGGATGGAACAGGGACTGGTGGTGCTATCTTAACTCTTGGAACAAAGGAAACTTCAGTTGTAGCAAACGATGTTTTAGGTCGAATTAATTTCTATGCACCTCTTGATACTGGAACAGATTCAGATGAAATTGCAGCATCTATTGCAGCAGTAGCGCAAGATACATTTTCAGATAGTGTTAATTCAACTTCTCTATACTTTCAGACTGGAAAGAGTGAGGTTGCTACTACAAAGATGGTTATTGATGAGGATGGTAATGTTGGTATTGGGATTGTTCCTCCAACTACACTTCTTGATGTTAGGGGTTCAAGCACTTCAGCTGCTATGCTACAAATTATTAATGCTGGAAATAATGCCAATGCTTTTGGTATGGTTATCCAGTCAGGAACAGCTGGGGCAAGTGCTGGAGCGCTTGCTGATTCAAGACCTTTGATATTTAACGATGGAGATGGTACAGCTTTGGGTGGAGTAAATGCGGGCACAACTGCTGCGCCAGCGTTTTTTGCTCCGTCATCTGATGAAAGATTAAAAGAGAATATTACAAATACTTCTATAGTAGGATTAGATGTTATTAATGGGTTAACAATGAAAGCATTTAATTTTATAAAATATGGTACTGATGTACCTACTGATATTGGATTTATAGCACAAAACTGTGAGTCTGTATATCCTAAAATGGTATCTGAGCTAGATGATGATGATACAAAGGCTAACTGGGGTGTTGACCATTCGGTAAAAACTGTTTCTGATGGAATATTAGTTCCAGTTTTAGTAAAAGCTATACAAGAATTATCAGCCAAAGTAACAGCATTAGAGAGTAGTTAAAAAGGAGAAATAGTGAGCAAACAAAAAGAAATAGAAGTAAAAACAACGGGAAAAACAGAAAAAGAACTTAAAGATATAGTACAAAATTTAACAGTACAATTTAAAGACCATAATGATAAAGCAACATATCATGCAAATATGGCAACTAAAGCACAAGGAGCTATAGAGGTATTGACTCAAATGATTCCTAAAGAACAGAACGGGGAAGAAAGTTGAGATAAAAAATTAGTGTAGAAAATTGGGGCGAATTAATATATTTTTGTTTGTTTGTAACAGTCAATGAATTTGGCAACTACATAGAAAGCCATCCAAAGGGATATTGTTGCCCCAGTTATTGTGGAGTGGAACATCAACATATAATAATAAAGGAAGATGAAAATGCAAAAACTTATAATAGATTACTTGTTCAACGAAGATATGAAGGAAAAATTACTGAAAGCACTAAATGATGCTGTGGATATTCCATTTATATCTGAAAAGACAGAGGCTAAAATATTAAATGCTATTTGGTCAACAATTGAAGAAGTTCTCAAAAAAGCTATATTAAAAGGATAATAATTGGCTGCAGGCAACCAAACATATCAAAGTCCAAAATTAGGGCAAGGTGGAGCAAGTGGTCGTGATGTTACTGAATCTCAATATGAATGTCCTTGGCCAGACCATGCTGGCACTTTCTTTGATACTTATGGACAATGGAAGGCTCATTTAAGCTCTCAACATGGTGGACAAGAACCAGGGACTGGCCTAGGTGGAGCTAACCCTATATTGGAGGAAGAGAGGTTAAGACAAGAAGGTGGTAGTGGTACTGGGGTAGGAGGTGATGATGGTGGTGGTCTTAATTTTGAAAAAGAGTTAATTATAGATGGAGAATATGATGAGACAGACCCAGAAGATTCTCATGTATGGAAAGAATATCAAAAAAGCTTAGGAGAGCAAAGTGGTGGAGGTGCGCAATCGCTACAAGGAGGAATGCAAAATCTTCAAGCAGGCCAAGTTGACCTAGGAATATCTTCGTCTGCTGTTGGTAGTAGAGAAGAGCTTCAACGTATGCTTGGTAGTTATACAAGCAGAAGTAGACTCATACAAGGAGCTAGAAGACAAAAAGCTATATATACTATTGATAGATTTGATGGTGGTATTAATCAAAATAAATCTCCTCGTGATTTAGCATATTGGGAAGCTTGTCAGATGGATGAACTTGCCCCATCAAAAGTAGGGAGACTTATTAGATTAGGAGAATTTGTCAATACAGATTATGCAATAGAGCTCGCAGGAGCAGAGCAAGAAAATTATGGATTGCATTATTTTAAATGGTCAGATTCTATTACAGATAGTAGTGATACACTTGCGCTTGCCTCTGGAAGTCCTACAAATTATTTAGCATATGATTCTGGTGATGGAGGTATAGATTTATGGAATTTTACAACAGGAGATGAAGTTAGTAGCATTATAAATGTTGTATTTACAGATGCTACATGTGACTATGATGATGACCCTACAATTGCTCATGATGATGATAGTGGTGCAATACAAGTAGGTATGTTTGTTAGCGGAACAGGTATACCAGCTGGTGCATATGTCGCCTCTGTTACAAGTGTTACATCGTTTGAATTATCAGCAAGTACAACTAGTGGTGCTGTTACAAACGGAACTCTTACGTTTAATCCTATAAATACATCTTTTAAACCAGTTTATCATAGTTCTGATAATCGTTTATATGTGAGTGATGCATCATTTCTATCTATTAAGACGTATATGTGTGGTATTATAGATAGACCTAGGCTATTTCCATATACTGATGGCACAAGTGTATCTTATAATATATCTGGTACTACAGCATCTAAAATAATTACCTCTAAAAATCTTTATCATGCAGCTCCTATAAAAGGGCATGATGCTGGTGAAATAAATGTATCTAGTAATACAAATTGTATTTCAAGAGCAGCTGGTGGAAGTAATGGTATATATATAAATATTGCATTTGCAGATATTACAGCTGAGAATTTAGAAAGTATAGGGTGGGGTGGCCCAAGCAGTACAGCTCCTAATAATATAAAATATTATCAAATATATGCATCTTTTTTATATGATAATGGTTCTGAAACTAAATTAACTGGTGTTTCTGATGTCTCTATTAATGGAAATGAT
>VTLG01012767.1_pt1 | contig 51231 bp, 51 predicted proteins | sample 4694571 | NCBI WGS metagenome assembly VTLG01 (sample SAMN12604809, study PRJNA352737) | marine metagenome | biome: ENVO:00000447; feature: ENVO:00000209|ENVO:00000569|ENVO:01000036; material: ENVO:00002151; isolation source: viral sequences binned using virsorter ... | reverse complement strand
AAGTCGATGGTGTCTTCCCAATCCTGCGGCAGATTCAATAAAGGGACATTAGAGGTAGCATCCCACAACAGCTCTACCCCCATCCCAATATTGGAGAAAGTAATAGTCTGAAGGGTAACTCCGTTACAAGCTTGTCCTGTTATAGGATCAGCAGCTAAAGAATCAACATCAACTAAAACAGCCGCAGCTTGCCCCGTCCCATCACTGATATTTGTATATTTAAGGACAGCAGTACGCCCACCGTCCTGTATTACTTGGCTTGTAAGTGCATCGGCCATAATTTACTCCTTAACATTAACTAAATGGAGTAGCTCCAGCCCCACCACCAGCTCCAAAACACACTGCTTCTACATACCATGTGTTGGCAGAAACAATCGTACATTTGATGATGCTGTCTATGTCACCACCCGTAGTACCACCATTCCAAGTGAAGGTAGTATCACCCGGTGTAGCTAGGAATGTTTTAGTAAGGCCAGCGGAATCTACAGACATTGCATACCCTGTAAACACATCAGACCCTGACGGCTTAATTACAAGATTATTAGCGAGATCATACCCACTAATAACAATTATCTGTGCACCAAGCTGGTTTTGCTGATCGGGTGCAGTAGGGTCAGTCGGTGGAGTAGTACTTGAGGGCACAGTATCCAGTACCGGTGGAAGCGTAAGTTGCCCTGCACCTGTACCGTTAGTTGAAGCATAAACATTGATAACACCCGCATTACCTGCGGTGATCGCTCCAGTAGGATTCTTACTAGAATCTAAGGTGGGTGTGGGGAAAATTGATAACTCCAGTGTGGTGTTATCAGCATCGATTTCTTGTGCTGCACCAGGGCCAGCAGAAACAAAACCATTAAGTGATCGGACAGGGCCGGAGAAAGTTGTTCTAGCCATTATGAGTTCCTCTCATGCGAGTTAGGGTATATCTGTCTGCATGAAGTCAGCCGGGCGCTGTCAGATATACCGGTTAGTCCCGGTAGGGTTGCAGTATATAGCAAAAACTTTTTTTAACACAATAAAAACCCCCGCACTAGGCGGGGGCTAAAATCAAGGAGTCAATTGATTTTAAGGGAGAACCCTTTAGGTAGCACCGGGGGAACCGTAGCAGCCAAGTGGGTCAGATACGCCGAAGCTGTATCGCTCACGAGCCTTATAACGGCTATTGCCAGTGTCAAAGTCAGCATCCATAGATGTAGACATTGGGGTACGGATAAAATGCTTCAATCCGTTTGGAACGTCAGTCATCAAGAACCACGCATTACCGTCAGTCAGGTAGTTATTAACTGTATAACCTTCTGGAACTGTACCGTTATTGCGAATTGCGTTGATGTCGTTATCAGCAGTGCTAACTCTAAGCTCAGAATCCATCAAGCGTGTAGCAACGAATTGCAACGCAGGTGGAATAACAAGCTTACGAGGTTTGGCTGCTATTAACAGACCGCGCTCATCAGTCCAGGCTGCTATTGAAATAACCGCTGCTTCCAAAGAAGTTTCGTTTAAATCAACACCAGTAGCTGGAGTATTTGCGTTTACACCGCCCGAAACTAAGGGGTGAGAAGTGTTAAACAAAGTAACACCATCCCCATAAGTAGGGCCACCAGCAAAGCCAGTATTTAGAATGGTCGCACCTTTAACCTGCTTGGTGTAAGCCATCGCTCTAGCTAATGCTTTCGTATAACGTGCAGAAAGCGAATCATATAGGTTGTCCTCAATAGCCTCTTCGGTTAGTGAGAATCCCATAGCAATCGTTTCATTTACGTAACGTGCTGTGTAAGTTTCCTGTGCATTGTCATACTGTATGGCAGCGCCTTCGTTTTTAACGGGGGCAGCACCAAAACCTGACAACTTTACTTCTTCCTCGAAGGAACGGTCAGAAGTCTCTGTTTCAAAGATTTCTTTGGTTTCTTCGCCGTATCGTGCGTACTCAAGGCCGAACAGGGCATTCAAACCCGGTAATAGTTCCTTGAGGAGTTGCGCTCGTGAAATAGCCATCTGTCAATCTCCTTAAGCTGTACCGGTATTGCTAGTGTATGAATGCGATCCGGGGTTAAATTTAACCACCACATCAGTGAACGCATCACCTACTTCACTGCCCGGAGCGTCAATAAAATCAACGACTCTAAAAGCAATACCTGTAGTTGCTGCGGTAGTTGCGTCCAAAGCAACATTTGAATTACCAGTAGCAGTGCTTCCAGTGCTAGTGGATTGAACTGCTGCTAGTGGTGCATTCATGCCCAATGTAGCTTGGGCCATTGTTGCATCAGCTTGGACTTGGAAAGCAACCTGGGGGTCATCTACGATGAACGCCAACGCATCAGAAGCCACTGTACTAGCTGGCCAATACTGACGGTTAACAAAACCCAGTGTTGCATCCGTGTAAGAACAACCCATAAACACACCAATCGTACCGGCGGGGAATGGATCACCTGCGGAACCTATATCCGTACACAGTTCAATAGTACCTGTAGCATTAATTATGACGATTGAGCCATAAAAAATATTAACAGCATAACCGGACGCAATAGGCAACTTGCGAGTAGCTCCTGCATAAGGAGTACCACTCACTTCGTTTATGGGTCGAAACCCATAAGGGGTAGCTGTAGTAGCCATTTAAATCTCCTAATTATCCTTTACCGAAAGTAACCTTAGAAGACCGTTCATTAAACAAAGGCATTCTAGGATCAGACTCTCGCATTAAATTATTGTCTACAGAACGTATTTGGGCTTCACTAGATTCTTTATAGTAAGCCTTACGTTCTTCAACAAGCTCTGTGGGTGCTTTACAAAGCATAAGACCGCCCATAACAATATTGTCTTTGAAACGGTCATTTTCGATACTCACCAACTGAATCTCAGGGTGATCCGAAGCTTTACATGGCTCCCATCCTTCTCGTAATTTAGAAGAAACATTTGTAGGATCAGGCTGTCCATTGGTACTGACACGTACCCAGTGAAAAGTCCAACCGTCTTGTGGGGTAGGGTCAGGTAATAGCTCTGGCCTTTTCCACGCAGGTTTACTAACCTTTTTCTCTTTGGTGTCCAGTTCTCTGTCTAGTCTGTTTTCCATTAGTTTTGTTTCCTCATCAGTTCAGCAACCTGTTGGGCGTAGTCTTCCAGTGATACACCTAGCCGTTTCGCAAGAGCTACTTGTGTTTGCGATAATGTCACCTTCTTTGGTGACGTGCTCCGCGTAGCGGGTGCAACCACATTACTCGATTTTTGCTTGCGTTCTACTGGTTCATCTTCTATCCCCTCGTCAAACTCATCGGGGAATAACTGTCGCATCCGAGAATTAATTTTCTCGTAGTATTCATCTGATTGAGGGCTTGTACCCTCTTTCGTTAATTTTGTGTGCAATCCCAACGCTAGCGCTGTCATCTCATCGTTAGAGCCAAACCAAGCGTTTTCTTCACGCCAGGCTTCGGCTTTCTCGTCTGTAACAGGTTGTTGTGTTGGAGTTAATTGAGATTGAACAGGATTTTGTGGCGCTTGTAAAGCTGCTTCTGCTGTAGTAGCACGAGGCTTTAACCCTTTTACTTTTTCTGAGCGTATCTGCGCTCTGTTCAATTCTGCTTGAGCAGCCACAATCGCATCAGGCTCCCCACTTTCATACGCTTCTTTGTATTTTTTACTGGCTATTGCCACTTCACTTTCAGTTTGTTTTTTAGCTGACTCAATTAAAGTGTTATGACTTTGGTTTACACTACCCTTAAGCTTTTTATTTTCCTCCACAAGCTTCTGGGCATAGGTAATAGCTTCTTCCTTTTGACGCTCTGCACTTTCTTTAGCTCGGCGTTCATCATGGTAGCCCTTGCTAAAATGCTTAATACGTTTTTTAACTTTCTCCGAGTAGTTTTCTAACTCTTCGTCAGTTACTTCTTCAGGAGGAGTAGAAGACTTACGGCCCCTATCGGCTTTAGGAGTATCGTCTACTACTTCAACTTCAACTTTGTCCTCGTCTACAACTTTTACTTCTGTAGGTTCTTTCTTAGGTTTCTGTATCTCTTCACGACCTACAGCCCCCTCTACTTCTACTTCAGAAGTTTCTTCGGCGTTTTTTACGGCTACTTCCTTTCCTTCCTCCGCTTTATCAGGATCAGGAAATTCATACTCTACTTGTTGCATTGGCATAATTTATTCCTCAGTTTGCACGAGTCACTACACTCGGATCATCAACAATGGCTTCAATAGAATCGTCATTCATCAGACGATACTCTTGAGCGCCTACCTTAAACCTTGTACCAGTATTAGCCCTAAACATCACATAGTCCCCTTGTTTACACCACGGGCCAGTGGGGAACCTGTCTTTATCTGCATAAGCTTGCTCTCCCATGTCGAGTACCAAACCTATAGTAGAAAGAACATAGTCATCCCGCAGAGTTTTAGTCGCTTTGACTATCTCTCCACCAAATGTCTCATCCACATTCGGTAAGGCGATAAGCAGCCTATACCCTACAGGTTTGGGGATAAGCGCATCATCTAAGGCTTCTTGCGCTATCTCATCTATTCTTATTTTTTCTTTGCGTTTCTTTTCTAACGCGGTCATTTCAGTCATCTTCGTCTTCCATATAATTGCGCGAGAGGTCACTTATTTCTCGTAATGCGGTGTCAAGACCCCGAATAGCACCGCACACTTCTTTATAAGCGGCGTAGTCTTTAGCTGCACCGGATCGTATAAAGTCTTCGCTAGACCTTTTGTGGTCTGTAAGTTTATCTGTTAGCACGTCAAAGACGGTCTTAGCCATTATCTATCCTCTCTGTCATCGCGGTAGGCTTCAGACGCATCACGATGCGCTTCTGCTCTAGTTCGTTTTTCTTCGTCAACAGCTTTAGCCATATCAATAATGACTTTCGCTTCTTCCATATCATTTTTGGCTTCGGCCGCTTCGTTCTGCGAAGCAATACGTTGCGCTTCCAGTACGATATTCGCTGCTGATTTCTCTTTATCGAGTTGTATACGTTCCTGGTCAAGCTCCACATCTGCCACATCTTTCGCTGCTTTACGCTGCGCGTCCTGTTCTTTTATTGCCAGTTCACGTTGCTGCATTTGAATGATGGGGTCTTCAGCAATCTCTTGTGCCTGTTGCTGGGCAGCATCCGCTTGTTTCTCTGCAGTAAGTTGCATAGCTGCTTTAGAGATCAGACCCGCCAGTCTAACTTCAAACTCTTCAGGTAGTTCTTCGTTAGGCGGTGGTAGAGTTTGCCCTAGGGTTTGCTCTAGTTGTTGTCTATATAGGAAGGCCGTGTGCTCTGCAATGTGGGCTTGTAGTTCTCCCACAATTTGGTTTGCCATTGGGTTCTGCCCAATCGTTGCAGCCATCTGCGGGTCTTCTAAAAAGGCTTGGTGAGTTTGTATGTGTGCTTGGTGATTCTGATACAAGAATGCCTTTATAGGTTTACCCACTAACGCATCCATGTTCTCACTAACTGGGTCTTCAGGCTTCATGTCGTCATCTGTTGGAACTAACTTATCCGCATTCTTAATGCCTAAGACCTCGATCATCTGCCTATGTAGCTGAGGCAAATCGTAGATTTCAGGGGAAGCCTGTGCCATCTGTAGTACTGTCTGATATTGCACAACTCGTTGTGCCATCGTACTACTGTTGGGGTCGCTGACAGGAATTACTTCCACCGTGGCATAATCGGCTTGGCGGGCGCGAGGGGTACCACGGTCAGGCTCATAACCATACTCTAACGGTGCATACTCAGCCATAATCGCCCTAAGCAGTTTAAATTCCTGCTTCATCGCATAGTGAACACGCGATTGGACTGCAGCCATTGGCTTTAAGGTACGCTCTAGTAGAGCTAATGTTGTCCCGACAGGCGCATTTGCGCTCATATCGGAGATATTCATGTCAGAAATAGCCCCTAACCTGCGACCTTCCTCGGTAATCTTGTCTAATAGCGCCAATAACGTCTGACTTGGCTCTTTATAGGGCAACGGCAGGATATTTTCACGAATTGAGCCGCTTGGTACATCCACATCTCGGAATTCCCCCGGTGCTATGGGTGTATCACCCGTAGTTACACGCATTCCACGGGATTTTAGACCCCCTGGCAGGTTAGAAAGCGTACCTGCGTCAACTAATTGACGTATCAGGGACGTTCCAGCCCGTGCATAACCACCAATAATGTGAATTAAACCAAGACCATAGAAGCCAAACCCTGGAACATACACATAATGTACAAAATGTTGACGCTTTAGCTTTAATGGGTCGTCAGGATTCCAGTTTCTGCGTACTGCAAGTACTGTTGCGGTGCCTTTCTCAATAGTAATAACGTAAGGTTTGGCTATTTGCAGCGAATCTGCGTCTTTATCAGCCCCATCTACCTCATCAATCACTATATCTGCGTGGATTTCATAAACTGCGTAGCGATCATCCGTAGAAAGAGAGATTCCGGCCTGTTCAGCCTTGGCTTCCTCAATATCTGTAGTAAAAGCAACCGGATCACCAAGGTCTACTTCCCGATAAAACCCCGCATCTTGAAGTTTTACCATCTCATTCTTGGTTTTACGCATCACATGTGTGACACGCTCGGCTGATTCCAGATTAGATGCGCCATACGGGACGATCATATCTTCTGCTGGAATGTAAATTGCGGTCTGCCGGTCAAGGTTGGGATCAAAATAAATCTTTTTGAAGGCCGATCCTGCTAATCCTAAGCTGTAAAGCATACGTTCGTGTTCAGGGCGGTACTCCACCATGACATCCGTAAGCTCGTAGTTCATATCGGTTTTAACGCGCAGGGCTGCATCTTCTTTATCCCGCGTTATTTCACCTAATATTTGTGTTTTTACAGGGCCAGCGGCTGGAAATGTCTCACTCATGGCCTCTGCTTGGAACCTTATAGCCGCTTCAGCCAATACGGTGCTGTACACACCACAGGCATTTTCCCAGGGTTCAGTCCTATCCTCGTAACTAAAGCCCAGAACCTCTAGCCCTTTAACAAAAGTTTCAGCCCAGTCACGGCGAGAGCCTATATCCCCATCTACCGCTTCTACTAATTCACTGGATAAGTGGTTTAATTGCCCCTCCTCCATGTATTCTGCAAGGTTTGCATCAAACGGAGCATCATTAATGTCTGTCCCCACTGCATCCGGCACAAGAGTAATCTCCATACTCCCGTCTTCCAGCGCTACTACGTCAGGCTCTATTTCAATTTCGATAGCTTCTGCCCCTTCAACTGTTTCCCCTTGGGGGGCTGTAAACATACTTCTCTCAATAGCCATTAGTAGTACCCGCCTCTACGTTGTTTAAAGTACCTAACCTCATCTTCCTGATCTGAAGGTAACCTTACAAAACCGCCTTTTCTGTATCGCATTAGTGCCAGTGACACAGAATCCACATAGTCATCATGTTCCCCTGCCGGAAAGCTTGCTACCTCGTCAATAACTTCTTCCGCCCAAGGGCGGTTTGGTGTCCATACCATACCAGAAGCAAATAAGTCAGACACGGAATTAAGCCGCGTTATCTTGTCATTACCCCGTGTGGGGGTGAACTCCTGCACCGGTATCCCCATCGCCCGCATCTCGTAGATCAGCGGCGCACCGGATGCTTTCTTCTCCACAATAATGGAGTCTGGTTCCCAACTGTCGTACTGCTCTATAGCTACCTTCTTCAGCCGCGGGAACTCCATCCGTTCCCTGAACGCATTAAGCAGTATGATGTTTGCTTTGTTTACCCCCGCGTCATCAGGGTGGTAGGTATCCCCATCGCCCGCATCTCGTAGATCAGCGGCGCACCGGATGCTTTCTTTTCCACAATAATGGAGTCTGGTTCCCAACTGTCGTACTGCTCTATAGCCACCTTCTTCAGTCGCGGAAACTCCATCCGTTCCCTGAACGCATTGAGCAGTATGATGTTTGCTTTGTTTACCCCCGCGTCATCAGGGTGGTAGAACACTCCCCACGTAGTAAGGGCCGAATAGTCAGCCCGGTTATTCTTCTCGAACGCTGTATCCCAGGCCATCAGGATATACTCACAAGGCGGGGGTTCTTCCTCTTCCCACACTTGCCACCACTCACGTTTAACAATAGCTGAGGTATCAGATGTAGGGTTTTGCTGGTACTGAGCCATCCACTTGGCATTGGGTAGTTCCTGCTTCAGTATATGTAACTCATCCCTAGACCAGAACTCCGGCCACAGGGGGGTGCCACTGGGCATAAGTGCAGGAAATTCAATGACTTCCCACGCATCGCCCCCACGCTCTGCTTCTGCTTTTAACACCTTCGCCGTCAGGTCACGCAGGCTCCAACGGGTCATTACAATGACGATTGCCCCGCCTGGTTGTAGTCTCTGTCGTGGCCCTGATGTGTACCACTCGTAGGTCTTGTCGTAAATATCAGGGTTTATCTCGGCCAGTGCTGCTTCCTGTTCCGAGTGCGGGTCGTCAATAATCAGTAAATCCGCACCTTTACCAGTAACCGCACCACCAACACCAATCGCAAAATAGTCACCGCCTTTACTGGTGTTCCAGCGTCCTGCTGCTTTTGAATCCGATGACAGGTGTAACTCAGGAAATATGGCACGATAATTGTCCTGATCCACCAGGTTCCTAACCTTACGACCAAACCCTACCGCAAGCTCTGCGGTGTGCGAAGTCTGAATAACTTTCTTATGGGGGAACTGCCCCAGAAACCACGCAGGCAATAAGTAACTAGCAAACTCAGATTTAGTATGACGAGGAGGCATATTAACAATGAGGCGCTTACACTCACCACGAGCCACCCGCTCAAACGCTTCAGCCATTTTCCCATGATGCTTCCCGCTGATAAACACAGGCCACATCTGCTTTACAAAATCTATGAACCGCGTCTGTGCTTTCTTTTGTTCTTTAAGTTTATCCAGATGATCCAGCTCGGCCAGCAGTTTTTCCTGCTCAGGCAGAGACAACATAGGAAGTATGGCAGGTATATCCTTAAGGCTGAGGTCATCAAAAGGAGATGCTTCAGGCATCCAGCTCTGCTCCTTCCTCACCTAACGCCTCGTCCAGGCGCTCTTCCATAGGTGCTACGTCTATTACAGTAGCATTAAGAAGGTTCTTCACCCGGTCTTTAATGGCTTTCTCTAGGTCTTCAGGATTCTTATAGTTTATTGTTAGCTCGCTACGCTCAGTAAATACCCCTATATCGCTATGTTTTCCTAGCAATTCCAAGGCTTTAAGTTCAAAACGAGGGTCACCACAGTTAGCTATCTCCATTAGCTTATGCGTTATGGCAGCTCTGGCTTCTGCTGCATCCATAGCGAGTTGTTGGCCGTACATACGCAGAAACGACGCTGCTGCAAAAGCTGTAGGCGGGTGGGTCAAATCAGCAGTTTTAGTTCGTTCGGCTACTGCTTGAAGGAGTTGTTTCTCTCTTTCCGCATCTTCTTCAGTAACCTCAAGCTTCGCACCTAATGATTCCTGTAACTCTGCCGTGTTGCCAGCCACCTCGACCTCTTTAATGCGGGTCGTAGGTTTTTCCTCTGCCAAATCGTAAGGAACAGGGTGATCTTTAGTGGGGTCTATCTGTACCACAGACATGTCGCAGGTATCCAATACCGGTTTCGCGGAGTGTAACAGATATGGGGGTAGGAGCAAATCATCCTGGGACTCCTATAGGGGGGTGTTCCCCTGTGAAGGAGGGTGGGGGTGCGACCTGGATTGTTACAAAAAGAGGGGGTGGGGTTGTGAAAATGTGTAATCTGATGTGCATTTTATTATGTAAGGGAAGGCGGGACTCCTACACGCCCTGCGCGGGGGGTGGGGGTAGGTAGGTGTACCTACCTTGTCCTATGTACCACACTTTGGTAGTCTTGGGATTGAGGTCGGGCAATGGTGCGCGACCCATTAACAAGGTAGGTGTACCTACCTAATCGGAGAATCACATGAACAAGAAAACACAAAAGAAACCAACCGCTCAAAAGCCTATCGCGAAAGCATTAGCGACTACAGTAGATATTTCTATTCCCGCCGCACTTAAGAAGCAAGCCGGTATCATTGTCGAAGCGGCCAACGCAGAGCACTTAGCTAAAGGCGAAAAGAACAAAGTCTACGCGCAAGTCGGCGCTGTAATTGATAAGCATGCGCCTGCACTTCCATTAGTTGCAGGTAATGTCAATGCACAGTATTCGACATTTAAAGAGGCACATGGCACCGACCGCTTTAGTGCTAGCGACTGGCGCACAGCGCGCTCTTTCATCAGTACACTGCGGCTAGATCATGAGAAAAACGGGCGCGAGGGCGTGGACTTCAAGACCATCTTGCTAGATGTTAAGCGTAATTGCATGAACTGGGAAGGCACGCAAAAACGTGAAAAGGCAATCGTTCGCGCTACTAAAGCAAAGCTAGTCAATCCTGCCGGGAAGCAAGCGGCTAAGCCATCGCGCAAAAAGGCAACCGCTAAAACGCTCACTAGTGCTATGTTTGATGAGCAGCTAAAGACGCTTATTGGTATCCATACCCAGATAACCGATAAAAACCAAAGCGGCGCGACTCCAGCGTTTAAGAAGCATTGGACACAAGTACAAAAAGCTTTGGTTAAACTAGAAAAAGTTAGGACTACTTACACCGCTTCATTATCTAAGTAGACTAATCAGCTACAAATTAAACCCCGCCATGCGCGGGGTTTTTTTATGCCCACAAAAAAATTTTTTGTCATAGTACCTATGATAGTAGCCTAGCTACTGTTATAGATAGCCTAGCTACTGCTTTGTGGTACAGTGTTATGTTTGCATAATACTGTTATGCTTTAATGTTACGCGCTATGCTGCTGATCTTATTCAGCAAACTACCTATTGTTACATTGTTACGCCCAAAAACTACTTACCCCCATCTTTAGAGAAAAAGAGCTTCTCTGCTCATGCACAAGCACACACAAAAAATAAACCCAAACATCGTCGTGTGATTCTAAAATTACGTAACAATATAACAATACAATACTATAAATAAATAAAGTCCACGCTCCACTAAGGACGCAGCCGTTTTTCTATTGTTACATCACTACATAACAAACGTAACAAAGCAGCCCTTTTTCGTAACATTCCGACCTACACATTTTATCAAAATATATTACAATTAGCCTTGTGTTAATGTACCACAAAGTGATATCATCGGGAGATTTTGAAAATTTAAGTTTTTTTAGATCAGAGAGTTAAAACTAAACGCACCACTAACAAGGTAGGTAAACCTACCTAGGAGAATAGAACATGGGAACAAAAGACTACGAAAACATCGATGATGCAATTAGAGACTTGGAGAGGTTTCATGACGCTCTGTTGTTTGTTGAGGGCGATCTAACTGGGCAGATTGACAGCGGGACATTTGCGCCCCATTTCTACCTTACAGCCGTTGGCAACATAGAGGCGGCAATAAACCAATTAAAACTAGCATCTTTATACTTAGCCAGAGAAAGAGCTGGCAACTTTTAACCCATTCACTAAGGAGAACAACAATGAGTCTTGAATTAATACTGGCGGCTACCATCGCCACTCAAATAATCGTAGTGCTACGCATGCACCGACTGCGACTACGCATGGAACGATGGGAATTGTTTATGTTCGATGTCATGCGCGAAGGTGCACCCAAGATGTATAAAAAGTATAAGGAATGGGAGACACAACAATGTTCGGACAAATAACAGACTTACCATACTTAGGCAGTTACACAGACGCACTATTCCACTACGACTCAATCGTATGCGCGAAGGCGCACCCAAGATGTATAAAAAGTATAAGGAATGGGAGACACAACAATGTTCGGACAAATAACAGACTTACCATACTTAGGCAGTTACACAGACGCACTATTCCACTACGACTCAATCGTACCGATACGGGGTAGCGACAACCTGCGGCCTATCTGCCGTACCCCCAACGGTAGGCGCAAGAAGCAGTACCAGATACGAGTCAACAGCTATGATGATCCGAGTGTAATGTGCCAACTCTACAGCACCGACGTGCTTACCTTTCGCTCTAACGGTGATGTGATCTTTCATAACGGTGGTTACCCTACATCTACAACGCACGGCTTTGCCAATGCCATACTCTATTACGATGGTGTCTCTTTTGGCACACGCCAGAACCGTACTGAAATTACGGTAGGCGGTAAAGCTTACATCATAGAACCCTACCAATACTTTACTATACGTAAGAACAGCGACGGCAAATACGAAGCTGTCGATCCCAAGCCGCAGTACGAATACTATGTTAAGCGCGATGCACTCGCAGCCTACCGCGCTCCGTTACTGCCCTTCCAGAAACATTGTCTCGCTATGGCAAAACTCGCTGACCCCAAGCAGTACAGTGATTCCGACCGCATGACTCTTCAGCTCACAGGTGTAGTTACCCGCAACTACAGTGCTATGGCAGACCCGACGATGGAGAACTGGGACAACGTACTACGGCAGGTTCTTTATGCTGCCTGCGATCATCAGTATGCAGGCGCAGGGTATATGGAGTACACGTTCAACCCTGAACTTATCAAACGGTTCATCACTGATACCGTTAAGTATAGGTTCGCGCATGAAGTCTTTGAACGACGTGAGGTAGACAGAAGAACCTTTAACGGCAATGAGAAATTCATCACTTGGGGTGGGCGTGCAGATGCAGACACTTAGACACGCTAAATCCAAGAACCCTGTGGGTACTGGCGAAATACTAAGGGATAACCGAGGCCGTCGTTATTACCTGCGTGGTATACACAACAACAAGGTACTTGTTACCTCAATGGACGAGCAGCGCCTGATGTTTAGCGCACCACCACAAACTTTTAACTGTTTTTTAACAAGGTAGGTAAACCTACCTAGGAGAACCGCAATGACCGCAGAAGTATTGAATCAAACCGAAACTGTATCCCTAGAGGATGCTATACATCTAATAGTAGCTAACCCCAGTGTACGCTATATGCTACGAGGCGAACCTGGGATAGGCAAGACTAGTATTGCTTTAGCAATAGCAAGGATGTCAGGTCTACCACTGGCTATGGACAGACCCATTGATGTGGCTAACTTAGACCTAGGTGATGTGTGTATGCCTGTCATCGACCATAAGGATAAGGTGACTCGGTATTACCCCAATGCCAAGTTTGCTATCCACACAGGGAAACCAGTAGTGATGTGCCTTGACGAGTTTACCAAGGGCGCAGATGCCGTGAAGAACATGTTGCACCCTGCCTTAGAGATATTCATGCCTAGACTAGGTGACCTACCTATTCCAGAGGGAAGCATAGTCTACATGACTGGTAACCTAGACAGTGATGGTGTGGGCGATGGACTAGCCCAACATACAAGGCAACGTATAGTTGAACTGATTATACGCAAGCCCACTGCCGAGGAATGGTTACGTTGGGCTGCAAATAACGGGATAGCTGCGGTGCTTATGGCATGGGTGCACAGGTACGGCTACTGTCTGGCTTCTTACCTTGACGGGGTTATCAACGAGTTTAACTTCAATCCCGCCGAGCCTAACTCTAATGTGGTATCACCACGTACGTTAGAAATAGCAAGCAGACAGATTCTTACCCGCGAGAACGTATCACCCAATGCGCTAAGAGCTGCTCTAACTGGCACAGTGGGAGCACCCGCTGCCGTCAGCATCATGTCGTTTATTGATTTCCAAGACAAACTCCCTAGCTTGCAAGACATTCTGGAAAAACCTGCTACCGCAGAGATACCGGAAGATGAGGGAGCACGCGCTGTACTTACCTTCAACCTACTGGAGCATGTCGAGAAAGACACACTTACCAACATCATGGAGTACCTACGCAGGGACGAGATGGATGAAGAGTGGCGGGTGATATTTGGTGTGTGTCTGGCACGACATGAAACCAAGAAGCACATCGCCTTCAGTAATGCAGCGTTCGCTAAGTGGGCGCGTGACAACGAGGACTTACTGTAATGGACATCTACTTTATTGGGAATGTAAAAAAAATAAAGATTGAAGAATTTGATAGCGCCGCTACAGATTATCTCAGTGAGTTAATCATGGAGCACCTTAATGACAAAGGAATCACCACCGAAAGTTTTTCGTTTGCCATTGAGGTGGATTACATAGAGGAGAACAACGATGGATAAACGACACAGAGAGTTTAAGTCTATCAAGATAGGTGTAATGCGCTCCGACGAGTTTTGTTTACTGCGTGGCGTGATGATGCTAGGTAAGACAACCTTCAACACAGGTGTACAGATAGCATGTACCAATGGTCGGGACGAGCAATACAATCTCGACTTTTGGTTCACTCAGGTATCCAACATTCGGAAGGGTCTGGGCTTTGTTATTGTGCATGAGAACTGCCACAAAGTTGCGAAGCATTGGGACGTGTACATCAGGTTGTATGAGGAAAACCCAGTACTGGCGAACATGGCCTGTGACTTTTGGATAAACGGACGCATCCTTAAGGCTGACCCCCATGGCAAGATAGTGGAGATGCCGCGGGATAAGCAAGGCAGAGTGCTAGGTTGCCATGACCCAGAGTATGACGGCTGGACTGTCAAGCGTATCTTCAACCATCTAAAGCAGCAGCAACAGGAGAAAGAGGAAGGTGAAGGCGGGGAAGGTCAACCTGTAGAAGGGGGAAACGGTGGGTTTGATGAGCACGATTGGGAAGGTGCTCAAGAACTCAGCCGCGAAGAGCGCAAGGTACTAAGTGACAAGATCGACGAGGCAGTACGTCAGGGTATCCATGTCGGCCAAAAGGCAGGCGGGGGTGCGCTTAGTGATGCGCTTGGATTGAAGGAACTAATCACGCCGAAGATTGATTGGCGTATCCATCTGCGTACATTTATGAACTCCACATGTAGACGCAAGGAGCGCAGTAGTTGGCGCAAACCTAACCGTCGGTTCTTACATGAAGACATCATTATGCCTACGCTAGAAGGACATAGGATACGTGAGCTACTCCTAGCGCGTGACGCATCTCGCTCTATGTTCTGGCAGGACAGAATGACTGAGGTTACTACTGAGATGTTAGGTATAGCCAAGCTGTTGGACATAGAGAAAATCCATGTACTTGATTGGGACGGTGAAGTTGCCGCAGGTGGGCATAACACCTACTCAAGTAGTGAGTTGCAGAGTGCGCCAGAATTACGTGAGGCTAGCGGCGGTGGTGGTACTGACCCTAGCTGCGTAAGCAGATACATAGATGAGGTACAGATGAAACCCGATTGCATAATCATGCTGACGGATGGCGAGATATATAACTGGGGTAATTGGAAACACCCGATACTCTGGGCAATCACTAACGACCAAAAAATAACTGCCCCTGTGGGCAAAACAATTCACATTGAATAACGGAGAACAACATGAGTGCAATAGCAAATAGCGCCGTACTGGTGCGTCTAAATATTAGCGTATGGGGAGCGAGTAAACGCAACAAGGAATTAGAACAAGAAGTTGCGCGTGCTAAAAACGCTGACCCCAAAGCTATGCGTATGTATGACAACCTGATGGTAGGTTCAACAGGCCATTCAGATGTTCACAAACACGCAGCCGAGTGTAGGTTGTGGCATACCCAAAGTACTAACCCGTTCGATGAGCGTGGGTATCGTATCTGTCCTACCAGTTTGTTCTTGGACTACAAACTACACCAGAACACCAAGCGTGACAGATTCTGGTCACTGGTTGATACGTTCCGTGTTAAGTATCTCAGCTACAGGGAGACAGCTAAGCTGTATCGGGGTGACATATTTAACGAACTTGATTACCCACCTGTGGAAGAGGCGTGCGCTAAGTTTGCATGGAACTTCACGGTAGCCCCCGTGCCTGAGAGCGGGCACATATGTATAGACCTACCAGAGCAGGAGTTAGCTGAGGTACGCGCGTCGTGCGATGCAGAAGTAGACAGACGCATTGAGATGGCTATGCAGGAGAACGAGGTGCGTATCAAAAAGGAACTGAAACTTATCAGTGGTAAGTGTGATGACGTGGGGATAGATGATCTCGATGAGGATAGCCGCAGATGGCATGACTCATTCGTAACTAACCCACTGAAGCTATGCGAAATGCTTAAGCATACTAACCTAACACAAGACCCACAGATTGAAGAAGCAAGACGCACGCTAGAGGAGTTGATGCGTGGCAAGAACAAGGACATGTTCAAAGACTCGCCCCACCTACGCGCAGAAGCTAAAGACAAGGTGGATTCCATTATTGATAAATTTGATTGGTAAAAACAACAAGGTAGGTAACCTACCTAGGAGAACTTTATGTCCGATTTACGCGGAGAAGTAGTAGTAGACCGTACCAATAGACTTGACCGAGAACTTGATTGGTTAATAGCGAACAGGAGCAAGGAAGAAATAAAGGATTTTTTATACTCAAACCTGCCGCGCAATGTAATCGCATGTGGGCTGCATCTAACCCACCACGGTTACCGAGTAGACGCGCTAATAGAAGGAGATTTGTTAGGGCAGTTAATCAGTGAGGTAGCAGTAGAAAGACCTCAATGGACTTTCCTAGTACAAACCCAAAGGTGGGACAGTGATGCGCTTGCGCGACTCCGCAAGGTAACCATCATAGACACGTTGGAACCTATTGGTGTGCTTCATGCGGGAGAAGATTATCAGCATGGGAAACATGTAACCATCAGCAATAACCGCATCAAGCAAGACCTGATGACTAAGAACGCGCGGCTTACCGGAAAGTTACAACGCGCTAAACAAATCATCAACAAGGAAGTGTTTGGTCTTAGCAAACGTGAGGTACTCAATAACGGCGCACGCAAAATATCAACTGATGTGCGCTATGCCGCTGATAGGTTACGGGCGCGGCAAAACGAAGAGGCTCAACCTTTGCGCGACTGGTTTGCGAAGGGATTGGACACCCAATCGCCCGAACTGATTGCGTTCGCTCAGAAGATGGGGCAGGCAGAGATTATCCAGACCTTTATGGACGCAGTAGAGAACCATGCACTTGGGAGCAATGTTGCAGACGACATAAACGCAGGGCGAGGAAAGATGGTGGTGCTAGTGGGGGAAGACTACCACGTTGCACCTATGGGCGGAGTTAAGTACATAGTAGGGCACGACGATTTTTCCCACCGTTACTTTAAGTATACCCGCGACACGTTAGACCCAGGGATACACACAGCCTTAGCCCTACTTAAACTGACAGAACCAAACACCTTTATATCTGGCGCGGGATTCAAAGCATCACCCACTGAGTACTTTATTGTAGAGGAGATTACCATTGGACAAGACTGAGCAACACACACAACCACGATACAGAGGCAAGGGAGTAAAGGACGCAATGCTCCACATTAATGTGCGCCTACCGAAAGATGTAGTAGATCACTTTAAGGAGTTCCCAAGCTATACGAAGGAAATGCGTCGGGTGTTAGAGGCGCATGTTAAAGAAGCAGAAAGAGAAGTAGCTAGGAAAGTAGCTATAAACCAACAACGATGGCAGGACATTCTTGCCGAGGAGAACGATGATGAATAGAGTAAGTGAAACCTTAGACAAAGAAAAAACCTACGGGATAGATGTTTGGGAAGATGCAACCTACTTCTTATACGATAAAGCCACAGGGAAGCCTCATGTGTACGAGGACGGAGAAGTCATTGTGTATAGGAAATCTGGATACATCCAACACACCAAAACAGATGGCATTAAAATTGATGAGTTGGAAAATGTACTTTATAGAGGCAGACGAAGAATGCCGCTTACTGTTCCAACTATTGCTGTACCGTACAGGGGGGCAGACGAAGGTGAGTAACACAAATGAAAAATTTAATAAAACATTGGAGAACCATTATGACTAGTCGAACAACTAGACGTAAGCACAAAAAAATTGCAAGACTCAGGGGTGCGAATCATGCACCTGTAACTACACCGTCCAACTTCACAGGAGATACGCAAGCATTTCCTATTGAAGATGCGCCAGCAGTCAATGGTAGTGCCTCATCGGAGTATGTTATTGAAGAGGGGGGTGCAGAAATAGACACTACCTGTGTATCACTGCAACGCTGTCCTTGGTTTGAGGAGTTGCCTCTTAACGAACTTAAACGGGGACAAAGTTTTGTAATCCCTTTAGAGAAGTTTCGCAGTGATCCATGGATAAGCGATTGTCGTAGCTTTAATTCGAAGATCATTAACAGAGCGCGTGGGAACTTGCGTATGTACGTTGATCTAAAACACCCGCACCTTACCAGACAGATAGGAACGCGGCATATAAAAGAGCAGCGTGTACTTAAAGTCTTTAGGCGCATAGATGACTCTCCTACTCCTACGGCAGGTATCCCCAAAAGTACTAGGTACACTCGCGGGGAGAATACCTTACAGGCTGCTATAGAAGCAGGAGCAGCTACTATGCGGCCTAATGTATCGCCACAAAATAAGAAGCGCATAAATGAACTACTCAAAGACTATCCTGACCTGACAATCAGTGGGGTAGTTAATGACATGATCGACATGTGGTTCAAAGATAATGAGTAACCTTTAAAATGTGCAAGGTAGGTTACCTACCTTGCAATATTTAACCCCGCCTTGTGCGGGGTTTTTTTGTGCCTTTACAAAGTCAAGCACTTAGGTTATCCTGTGCTGATGGCTTTAACCCCCGAAAAGAAAGTTAAGAACCAAGTAGTAAAGCTCCTCAAAGAATCCAAGGCGTATTACTTTTTCCCCGCCACTTATGGCTACGGACGTAGTGGTATACCCGATGTAATTGTTTGCTACCGAGGACGTTTCATTGGTGTGGAATGTAAAGCAGGTGCAAACACAACGACCGCCCTGCAGAACAGAGAGCTGGCAGCTATTGAAGCAGCAGGTGGAACATCTCTCGTTGTAAACGAAACAAACCTTTCTGATCTTAAATCTGTGTTGGAGAAACTAGCATGAGTTTCCTAACGATAGACTTTGAGACTTACTACTCCAAAGAATTTAGTCTGGGTAAACTGACTACTGAAGAATATGTTAGAGATAAAAGATTTGAAGTTATCGGAGTAGCTGTTAAAGCTACGGAGGGTAACTACTATCATACAGCTACAGCTTTGTATGATACTCCGACAGCAATTTGGTTTTCTGGTAGCAAAAAACAAACCGCTAAGTTCTTAGCTCAGTTTGATTGGTCAAACTCTACAGTAGTAGCGCACAACGCCATGTTCGACATGGCTATCCTTAACTGGCACTTTGACATTAGACCTAAACGCATAGTGGATACCATCGCCATGTCCCGTGCATTACATTCAGTGGAAGTTGGCAATGGATTGGCTGCACTCGCTGAGCACTACAACTTAGGTGCAAAAGGTACAGAGGTAGAAGATGCGTTAGGTAAGAAGCGGTTAGACTTTACTCCCGAAGAACTAGAAGCTTATGGTGGATACTGCATACAAGATGTAGAACTTACGCATAAGTTGTTCCATGTATTAAATAAAGACTTCCCCAAGTTAGACCTTGCGCTTATAGACCTGACTACCCGTATGTTCACTGAGCCTGTGTTGGAGTTAGATAAACACGTTCTGACCAGGCACCTAGATAGTGTTCTGGCTACTAAAGCAGAGCTAATGGCTAAGGTAACTCACGAGAAGACTAAGCTTACTAGCAACCCTCAGTTTGCTGAGCTGCTGCGGGAGTACGGCATAGAGCCACCCACTAAGATAAGTTTACGTACAGGCAAAGAGACCTATGCGTTTGCCAAGACCGATGAAGAATTTAAAAACTTACAAGAACACGAAAATCCGACGGTGCAGGCACTTGTGGCTGCTAGGCTAGGTGTAAGGTCTACCATTGAAGAGAAACGTACCCAACGCTTTCTCGATATTGCAGATAGAGGCTCGTTGCCTATACCCCTCAGATACTACGCTGCTCATACGGGAAGATGGGGTGGTTCAGACAAGATCAACATGCAGAACTTACCTCGTGGTTCCCAACTTAAAAAAGCTATGTGCGCTCCTGATGGGTACAGGTTTGTGGACTGTGACCTGTCTCAGATAGAGGCTAGGATGTTGGCGTGGTTAGCAGAAGCAACGGAGCTAGTTACAGCGTTCGCCCAAGGGGATGATGTCTATAAGATCATGGCTGCGGCTATATATGACAAGCCTCAAGATGAGATAACCAAAGAAGAACGGTTCATTGGCAAGACTACAATTTTAGGTGCAGGGTATCAAATGGGCAGCGGGCGTTTCCAAGCCCAACTAAAGACCTTTGGTGTAGAGTTGGAAGAGGCGGAATGTGAACGGATTATAGATACATACCGTACTACCTACGCTGATATCCCTAAGCTATGGCGTGCTGCAGGTAAGTGCTTAGACAACATACAAAATAATACTACTGGTACATTAGGTAAGAATGATCTCCTATATATAGAAGGAGACAAAGGTATACGCCTTCCTAATAACCTTTACTTAAAGTATCCCAATATCCGTACTGAAGCAGGGGAAGATGGGTTTAACGAGACACTCTACGATACCAGGGCAGGACGTACCATTACCTCTACGCGAATATATGGAGGCAAAGTAATAGAGAATGTATGCCAAGCATTAGCTAGAATTGTTATTGGAGAGCAACTACTCAGGGTGAGTAAACGGTATAAGGTAGTAATGACGGTGCATGACGCTATAGGTTGTATAGTGCCGGAAGAAGAAGTACAGGAAGGTATGGTTTACGTAGAGAAGTGTATGAAGGTGCGCCCTAGATGGGCACCTGATCTACCTCTCGATTGTGAAGGCGGGATTGGCAACTCCTATGGTGAATGTCAATGATGTCCCAGTGGGCGGTGGGCCGAGGCTTTATTCATGTTCCTCAAAAACACCCACAGTATGTACCACCCTGCTTATCTAGCATAGGTTCTCCGTGGGTTGGGGACATACCGGATAAGCCACGCTACGGTTAGTCGTGTCCTCTGTTACGCGAATAAGAGGACACGCATGGAATTGGAGAATGTTATGAAAGTAACTATAGAGTTAAACGGAGAAGACGCTGCTGAGACTGTTGAATTAGTTCACCGTCTGGTGACATTGCTAGAAAGATTTGTGGATAGACTAGACGCTACTGTTAACACTGAAGATGAAGAAGAATCATAATGTACGAAAAACTAGATCAAGCCTGTAAAAAATGTGGCTCTCATACTGTAGAAATACTGGACTATGTAGAAGCCCCTGGCAATGAACATCCAAGAGCAGTTAGGGCAGGATGGTTGTGTCTTCTATGTGACCACTGGGAACAAGCTATCTTACGTGAGCGTGTGGCTAAGGAAAAATTACATTAGGAGAAAAGTATGTATGAATACAACTGTATCATCCGCTCGATTACTGATGGGGATGGGCTGAGAGTTGATATTGATCTCGGTTTTGGCGTGGTGCTGCGTGGTAACTCTGGTAGGGGGGTTAACATTCGCCTCTATGGAGTTGATGCACCCGAGTCTCGTACTAGAAATAAACAGGAGAAAGCACATGGCCTACTCGCCAAAAGATATTTACAAGACAACCTCAAGGTCGGAGAGCGTTACATCCTCCGAACAAAGGAAAGGGGAAAATTTGGCAGATGGTTGGGCGAGATTAAAACGAGAAAGGGACTTATTACGAAGCTCCTTATCAAAAACAAACTCGCCGTTGAGTATCACGGACAGAATAAAAAAGAAATTAAGGCAAGTCATGAAAAGAACCGACAAGAGCTTGTAAAGCAGGGATTATTGAAATATTGAAATTTTCGGTTGCGAGAGAAGCTCTCTAAGCGATTTAAACAGGTACCCCCTACCCTTAGTATCTAGGAAAATGATGAAAAAACCCCTTGCATGGAGCTACAGCCGCATCAACACATTTAAGAGCTGCCCTAAAAAGTATTACCACTTGAACGTGAAGCGCGATGTAAAAGACAAAGGCAATGCTGCTACCTACTACGGCAATGAAGTACACCGCGCCGCCGAACACTACATAAAAGAAGGCACGCCCATTCCGCCCAAGTTTAAATTCTTACAACGCCCCCTGGATGTAATAAACAAGATAGAAGGGGAGAAGCATTGTGAGATACGCATGGGTATAGCGAAGGAGGAAGAAGACTATTCTCCTACTACTTTCTTTGGTGATGATGTGTGGTGGAGAGGCATAGCTGATCTGCTCATTGTGAATGGGGAAAAAGCTTACTTGATTGATTACAAGACAGGTAAAAATGCCGCGTACGCTGATACTAAACAATTAGATTTGTTAGCCGCTGCTACATTCACACATTTCCCAGGCGTAGAGGTTATTAAGTCTGCTCTAGTATATGTAGTAAGTAATGATTTTATCCGCAAGGAACACACAGCAGAACTACGCAAGTCTTACTTTACCGTGTTCGATGAGGAACTTGATCGTTTAGAAGTTGCCTTAGAGGAAGGTGTTTGGAATGCAGTAGAGAGTGGGCTGTGTAAGTTCTGTCCGGTTACCAGTTGTGAACACAATAGGAAATAAAAATGGCTGGATTTAAAAATGACAGGGAAAACCTCTCACGTCTTCGCCCTTCAACCATAGAAGGAGGCGTAGATTGTACTTACCCTAATTGTAGAAGGGGAAAAGTTACAGGCGAACAACCCTATGTAATTTGGGATGGTAACTTAGATTTAGAAAGTTTATATCTCACATTACCTGCTGTGGCTAAATTAGCAATACAAGAAAACCCAACGGACTATATACAAAAGTCGGGAAAAGTATTGTGGGGATATGTATTACATCCTGAGTGTGCAGCCGAATGGGGGATGCAGTTAATACAAGATGCTTTACGTACTAAACATAGTGTTGGACGTATCTTATCTGGGCGTGAGGAAGCGGAGGGCGCACTAACAGAATTAGCCCAAGAACTAAATGTATCAATAGCCGAAATTAACACAGCGAGGTTTGGAACACATGACCAAAAAACGAAACTACAAGAAAGAATACGCGAACTACCAAGGCACAGCAGAACAAAAGAAAAACAGAGCAAAACGTAACGCTGCACGCAACACCTTGAAAGCACAAGGTAGAGTGGCTACAGGTGATGGCAAGCACGTCAACCATAAGACCCCCATCTCTAAAGGTGGAGGTAATAGTCCGAGTAATCTGACCGTCAAAAAAGAGAGTGCTAACTCCTCCTACCCACGTACACGCAAAGGCGCAATGAAGATGGGTAGAAAAGGCAGCAGAGCTACCGGACGCAAACGATAGTATGTTTGTTATTCCAGAACATCTAAAGTGCGCTAATGATGAAGAAGTCCAGTACAGCTACGAGGACATCGTTGCAGAAGCACATAAAGACCATCGCCCTGACGAACCTAGAATACCCTTAGTACCAAGGTCTACTTATAAAGACAGTGTGCCCTATACAAGAAAACTTAATTACCACATGCTGAAAAAATTTAACTGCGGCTACGGTGATCCAAACGAACCGGTAATAATGAAAGGTGCATGGGAAGTCATGGCTGCTCAATACCACTCCCGAAAAGCGTTTAATGACGTAGTAAGGGATAGGTTTTTACGTTTCTATAAGGCTACTATTTTAAGCTCCCGCGACGCTGAAAAGTGGAAAGAAAAAATAGATACCTTGATGCACAAACCCGTTCACAAAAGGTATTTATACCGCCGCACAAATATGGATGGCAAACGTATCCCTACGACTTATCTATATTCAGCTAGAGACAATAGTATATGGGTGTTTGGCATTAAATATTATTATTTGGAAAAAGAACAACTACAAATAATCAAATCAATTTACCGACACATTAAAAGACTTACTACACTAACTAACCCTAACGAGGAAAAAGAAAGATGGCAGCGATTAATACAACAGGTGATCTAAGAAAGTTTCTGTGCAATTCCATTAACGCCGTAGCCAATGGCACGATGGATATATCTAAAGCCAAAGAAGTTACTAAACTTGCAGGACAAGTAAATGAGTCGTTTTACTCTGAGGTCAAAGTGGCTAGATTGCAGATAGATTTAAAAGAAAAAGCAAGTAAGCTAGGTTCGTTGCCTGTAGCTGGTAAATAACCAATGCAGGTAGTAGACAACAAGGCTATCGTACTAAAAACTAAACGCCCCCACTTGGTTACCGAGAACGTCAAGAAGTACAAGATACTTAGTGAAGAGGAGGGGGTGTTTAAAATAGTAGTACGATGGGGCTTGCAAGAAGCCCAGGTTCTAGCAGGACTAAAGGTTAAAGATGTGCCTTCCCCCATAGACCGAGACTACCAATGGTCAGGCAAACTTAAACCATTTGACCACCAACGTTTTACGTCTAGCTTCCTTACCCTGCACAAAAAAGCTTTCTGTTTCAACGAACAAGGGACAGGCAAGACAGCTTCTGTGATATGGGCAGCAGACTACCTTATGAAAATGGGCGAGATAGAACGAGTGCTTGTCATTTCACCGCTCTCTATTATGAAGTCAGCATGGCAGCAAGACTTGTTTAAGTTTGCTATGCACCGTACTTGCTCGGTAGCACACGGCACGTCTACCCAACGTCGGAAGATAATAAACGCAGGGTCTGAGTTTGTGATAATAAACTATGATGGGGTGGCCGTAGTAAAAGACGAGATTATAAATGGTGGGTTTGACATGGTGGTTGTGGACGAAGCCAACGCCTATAAGAATGCCCAGACAAACCGTTGGAAAACCTTACGAGATATAACTACTAACACCCCCTGGTTATGGATGCTTACTGGTACTCCAGCAGCACAATCGCCTGTCGATGCGTTTGGTCTAGCTAAACTTATAAACCCCGACGGTGTGCCTAAGTACTTTGGTCAATTCAGGGATAAGGTTATGTACAAAATAACCCAGTATATATGGCGACCTAAACCCGATGCTGATACTACCGTACACAAAGCCTTGCAACCCGCTATCAGGTTTGAACGTGACCAGTGTTTAGACTTGCCTGCTGTTACTTACGTAGAACGAGACGCTCCTCTTACTAAACAACAAGCTAGCTACTACAAGACACTCAAAGACCAAATGATGATGAGTGCGGCAGGTGAGCAGGTAACATCTGTAAATGCCGCCACCAATCTAAACAAGCTGCTTCAAATCTCAGGGGGTGCGGTCTATTCAGATGCTAAAGAAGTAATTGAATTTGACGTAAGCAACAGGCTTAAAGTAGTAAAGGAAGCTATCGACGAGTCCTCACATAAGGTACTGGTCTTTGTCCCCTTCACCCACACTATTAATCTGCTTGAAGAATTTCTGACCAAGAACAACATAACGTGCAAAATTATATCGGGTAAAGTAACAGTCAATAAACGAGCTGACATCATCAAACGTTTTCAAGAAGAAGTTGACCCCCGTGTACTTATCATACAACCCCAAGCTGCATCGCATGGGTTAACACTAACGGCAGCTAACACCGTAGTTTGGTACGCTCCTGTTACTAGCGTAGAGACATACCTGCAAGCAAACGCCAGGATAAACAGGCCAGGGCAACACAACCCCATGAATGTTATCCACATTAAAGGTAGTGCAGTAGAAGAAAGACTTTACAGGATGCTGCAAAACAACATCACAAACCACAATAAGATAATTGATTTATACCGACAGGAACTAGATGCTTGACAATGTAAAAGAGACTGCTAAACTAGTCCTCCCTTTTACGGAGGTGCAATGGAAACTTCAGCAGACAAACTAGTGGGTGTGTATTTAAAGATACGCACCGCTATACAAGATAAAGATCAAGAGATAAAGAAACTCAAAGAGCAACAGGACAAAGTTAGTGATGAACTTCTTAAGCTTTGCGAGTCACAAGAAGCAGACGGACTTAAGACTCCTTCTGGTACAGTATCCCGCCGTGTTACTTCTACCTATTGGACAAGTGATTGGGAACAGATGTATGTGTTCATTAAAGAACACGATGCTCCGCAGTTGCTAGAGAAGAGAATACATAACGGGAACATGAAAGAGTTTTTAGCTGACAACCCTGATGTAGTACCAGAGGGGTTACAAGCCAAGACTAGATACACCATTTCAGTAAGGAAACCTACTAAGAAATGATTAGGCTTACGGTACAGGACGGTTATTTTATACACCCTGTAACTAGTAAAGCAGAGTTATCTATAGAAGGTGTCATTACAGATAGCGGCACACTGTCTAGGAATTTTTATGGGGATGACCAGAAGCTAGAGTGTTGGTCACTCGATAGTCAGTATCCGCACCCTGATGTAAAAGAGGGCAATAGGCAGTCCAAGCGTTGTATTGATTGCCCTCAAAACATCCGGAGCAGTGGTTCTAAACCCTGTAAATTTTTTACCACTATTCAACTAGTGTTAAACAACACCAACATAGTGTGTGAATTACGCATAGGTGGGGCAAGTTTGTTTGCCCAAGCCGTAAATAAAATGAGTCTATACAAGTACATAGACTACTTAAAACCTAACGGTGAAAGCCTTAACACTGTGTTAACCGAGATATATTTTGTAGATGAAGCTGTACCCAAGATATATTTCAAACCCTCTCGTCCTTTAGCAGAGGATGAGATGCAAACCATAACTCAGCTTGTAGAAGCTGATGCTAATTTACTTAACCTTTTTACCGAGAGCGTAGAAGATATGAAAAAGACGACTTACTTACTCAAGGGGGTCACAGCCCGTTACCCTCGACTAGATCAACCCTACCGTTTTGATAACAAAGCGGGAGCTAACGGGCAAACTGTGCCTTGCGATGCTATGGAAGATGGCGCGAAGTATGAGCTGGAAATAGTACTAGATAAGGCGCAAGCCCAAGATTTACATGGTGCTATGGCGACAGCGTACAAAGCTGCCAAAGATAAATCCTGGCCTGCAAAATTGCCTATTAACTTCAAGAAGCAAGAGGATGGTACGTTCATTGCGAAGACCAACCTTAAAGCTGCTTACAACGGACGTGCAACAGGTGGCCCTGCTCAGTTTGATTCTGATAACAAGAGAATGGGTACAGACTTCCAGCTTACTACTGGTAGTACTATTAACGTAGCTCTTGAGTTAGTTCCTTACAAAATGAGTAGCTGCGGTGTTTCTTTACGTTTACGTGGTGTTCAGGTTATTGACTACGCACCTATGCAAACTACTTCTCCTTTTGATGTAGAGGAAGGGTTTACTAAAGACAGTTCTCCAGAAGAAGAATCCGCAGAAGATATGTTTGGTGTAGTGGAAGAGGAAGACGATGGTACATTAGTGGCCGAACCTACTAAGCGCACTAAAGATAAAGCTGAAAAGCCTGATGACGATGATGACTTATCCGCTCTGCTAGACGAGTGGGGGAGTGACGACGACTAATGAGTTATGGGTACACCACACGACTCAATAGCCTTAATAAGCAGGCTGACAAATCCTCACTGGGGGTAAAACTAGGCAGGGTATGTATTAAGAAAGAGATACCTGTAGCCGAAGTTGCCTTCCAGTTGGGGGTTAGCAGACAGACTGTTTACAATTGGTTCCAGGGTACACACTATCCGCACCCTGATCTTACCGATGCTGTAAAAGCCTTACTGATCTCGTACACACAGTAGTACCACTGTTCCACTTACCGAGAGGACTTGGGGGATTACTGCCCCCTTAAAATAATAATATGGAGAACATTAACTTAATCCACCATGTAGTACCGTCAGGAGGATGGTACTGTGCAATAGGTATACCTGCGGGCAGAAACAAAGCCCCGATTACAAAATTTACCCAAGACACAGACGAACTTAAGACCTTGTTCGAAAAGTTTATAGAAGCAGGCCACCACACTTACTTTGCCCTAGCCAAATACACCGAAGATGCTACCAAGCCACTACCCGAAGGTGGTCGTAAGATCATACATGCAGAATCATTACAGTCATTGTGGTTAGACATTGATTGTGGCGCAGGGAAAGACACAGAAATAGAACAAAGCACAGGGTTACCTAAAGGCTACGCAGGTAAGAAGCAAGGCTACCAGGCAGCTAAAAAGTTCTGGGAGCTACTAGACTTACCTGCTCCTACAGTTGTGGACTCTGGACATGGCTTACATCTTTACTGGGCTTTCTCAGAAGAGGTGCCGCGAGACCAGTGGATACCACTAGCTGACCGCCTTAAACAAGTATGCGTAACACAGAAGCTTGCTGCTGACCCCAACGTGTTTGACGCTGCACGTATGCTGCGTGTACCGGAATCTTACAACGTCAAGACTGACCCTCCTAAGAAAGTAGCACTCGCCACACTAGCTGCCCCTATTGAAGTAGCAGTTATGCGTGAGGCTTTGGGAGTGGACGAAGACGCTGTTACAGAAACTAAAGCACCAGCTAACTTTGAGTTTGATCCTCTTAAGGGTGTGTTAGACGGGGATATGTTCTACAGCTTCGCCCGTGTTGCTAAACGTAGCTTGAAGGGAGAGGGGTGCAAACAGATCGCAGACTGTCTTCAGAACCGCGCCACTTTAAGTGAACCTCGGTGGTTTAACATTCTTTCTGTAGCTAAATTCTGCAAAGACAACGCCACGGCAGTACATCTTGTGTCTAAAGGCCATCCTGATTACAGTCCCGCGGCTGTGGAACGTAAGATAGCGCACATCAAAGGCCCACATGGGTGCGACAAGTTTGCTGAGAACTACTCTAAAGGGTGCGTAAAGTGCCCACACAAAGGCAAGATAAAGGGGCCACGGGAGCTAGGTAAACTTGTACAGAAAGATGCAAAGCCTCCATTCGCATTACCGCCGGATTACTACAGAGGAGAGAACGGGGGAATCTACACCGACATAGGAGGACAACCTACAGTGGTGTATGAGTATGACTTGTTTGTTAAAGAAAGACTGCGTGATACAGAAGACGGAGATGTATTTGTTATACACGCTCATACCCCTATGGATGGCGTTAACAAGTTTACTATTGCCAACGTTAAGTTAGACCACAGAGAATTACGTCGAGAGCTAGCAAAAGAAGGAGTAGTTGCTCAAGAGTCGCAGTCAAAGCGTATAACTACTTACATAATACTGGCTATTGTAGAACTACAAAGACAAGGGAAAAAACAACTTATGTACGATCAATTTGGTTGGCACGAAAACTACAGTAAGTTTGTCGTGGGTGACAGAGAAATAAACAAAGACGGCGTGTATCACACACCCCCCTCTAGTACTACTCAGGGGATGGTGCCGCACTTTCAGCCACAAGGTACCAAAGAAAAATGGAAAGAAGTGTTTAACCTATACGACAGACCTGGACTTGAGATACAAGCATTTGCTGCCCTTACGGGGTTTGGTGCACCACTTCTAGCACTTACTGGACAGAAAGGCGCAGTAATAAACTTAATGCACAGCTTGTCAGGACAGGGTAAGACGACTGTACTGCGTGTCATTAACAGCGTGTGTGGGCACCCTGAGATGTTACTAGGAGCACCGGATGATACTGTAGCTGCCCGTATCCAAAAGATGGGCGTGCTTAACAACATAGCTAATACAATGGATGAACTTACCAACAAAGACGGTGATTACATATCGGCGTTTCTTTACGCAAGCTCACAGGGTAAAGGCAGAGATCGAATGCAACAGCACAAAAATGCCAACCGCCTCAACACCACTACCTGGCGTACTATTTCTGTTTCTACTTCTAACGCAGCGTTTAGGCAAAAGATACAGGAAGTTAAGAACACTCCTGACGGAGAGCTTATGCGGCTAATAGAGTTAGCAGTACCCGCTGCAGATGCAAACATCATAGACACAGAGTACGGCAGGGAAATGTTTGACCAACAACTTCTTGAGAACTACGGAACAGTTATTGAACCTTTTATAATGAACGTTATAAACAATTTTACAGATGTTAAGAACACACTTAAGTCAGTAGCTTCTAGGTTTGACAGGGAGTTAGACATGACACAAAGGGAACGCAACTGGTCAGCAGTTGCTTCTGCTAACATAACAGCAGGCTTGTTTGCACAGGATTGGGGTCTTATAGACGTAGACGTAAAACGTATATACCACAAAATAAAACCTGTTATAGCTGAGATGAAAGAGACTACCAAGGCACCTTTGAGTGATGCTGCTTCGGTCATTGGAGATTACATAATTAGAAACTGGCACAATGCACTTGTTGTAAACAAAGACGTAGACAGGCGCTCTCAGAAACATGCTGCACCTACTCAGGAACCCAGAGGCGCGCTAACAATACGCTTCGAACCCGATGTAAACCGCATGTACACCCCTGTAAGCCAATTTAGAAAACATTGTTCGGAAGGACAGGTGAACTACACGACCCTGTTAAAAGACGCTATAGCTTCCGGCTTATGTATTGAAACAAAAAACTATCGTATGTCTACCGGTACAAAAATTCCTGGCACAGCAGTTAGATGTTTGGTGTTTAACGCAGCGCACGCAGGCTTTGTAGATACAAGTGGTTTAACTGGGCAGGATGCAGATGCTGACGGTGGAGAAAGTACAGTACCTGATTAACTGGAAGGGGTTTGAAAAAGGCGCATCGTTCTTTATACCTTGCTTAAACCCCGTTAAATCTAAAAAGATTATCCTTAAAGAAACCAGGAAACGTAAGTACACAGTGACTACTAAAGTAGTCATAGAAGATGATGTCCGGGGTATTCGCGTGTGGCGCGTTTAGTCTAGCAAAAGAAGTTGTTCTAAATACGGATTGTTTATAGCGGGATCAATACTAACTCCGTTAATTACCCTCTCTCTGTACGATTTAGTAGCGTTATACGAACGCTCCAGTGTATCTGGATTTATTTTGTCTGGATGTCTCATCCGCATAGCATCCATTTCATTTACTGCTTCTAGTTCCAACATTATATTTCCCGTATCTTTAGCTATTACATATTTTCTTTTTATTTCACTTAAGCGGTCATCAACTTTATTTTCAAAATTCAATGCAGCAGAACGCGTCTCATAAATATGAGATAAATCTGCAGGCCCAAAGCCAAAAGCTTGGAACATCAGGTTATACCCGCTAATGTTGGATATTATAGGGTCACCGTTTTTAGTAGTGGCTCCCTCTGTATGAAACCTCCACGCTTTAAGAATATTTCTGAACCCACTTGGGAAAAGCATTTCTTTTCTACCACCTTCTAATAACGCTTGTTCCACCCCCAAAAAATAACTACCCACTGGCCCCATAGCTTGAGCCAGCGCCGTCATTACATAACCACTTTCTTCAATGCTATAAGGGTCTTCTCTGAATAACAGTCCATTGGCAAGACCTACACGGTTAGATATTTCAAAATTAGTTAGGTAGTTTAGTGGGCCCTTAAATGCAAGTTCGTCTACAAACAAACTTGTTTCATTTCTAAAGTTAAACGGTTCGTCTTCATCGCCTATAATTGCGTTAATGATGTTAACCAACGTTGCTGTTGCGCCAAAAAAAGGTAAACCATTTATTCCGGCTATAGCTGCACTCATACCATAAATACCCAATACCTGTCTCCGTGCTATACGTCTGGCTTCTGCATCCACAGTCCCTTGCTCAGTCATTGCTCCTTGGATACCTAATGGCCTAAACATCCCTGCCTGTTTCATGGCCCACGCAGTAACAACAGCACTGTTCCAAATAAAAGTTTTAAACGTAAACATCACACGCCCTATGGGGTGTTGCATGGCTCGTGGGCCTTCAGCCGCCATGCCGGACGTATGTACATCGGTTACCACTTCTATGGCATATTCAATAGCTGCTTCTTCGTTTGTCATCCTCTGGTATTTTTTGCCTGTAGGTCGTTTTTGTTTGGCTAGCTCATACGCAGCTATGCCGGTTACACTGCGACTGTATTTCTCTGCTTCAGTAAAAGGAATACTCAAGTAACTCATAACCTTTGCACCCAAGCCAGTGTACTCTTCGGTGCTTTGTCTAGCTCCTTCAGTTATTTCTCTTTGCAGGGTATGTTGCCGTTGACCAACAGCATCTAATGCTTCTGCTAATTTTTTATACTGGGGCATGTCAACCCAGTGGGGATTACGGACTGTACCTGTATCCCACCCCATCTTTTCACGACCAAACGGATGGGCAACTTTCATCGCCCTTAACAACGCAGCGTTGGCTTTGCCAAACCCAAACGGCCCCCCTAAAAGGGGCAAAGATAATAAAGGAACAGCACTTAAGTTAACGATAGCGGCTGATGCGTTACCTGTTAAGTATAAGTTGTATGCCGAAGTAGCAAAAAATGAAGTTTTCGCGCCGTAGTGGGGACTACGCATAAAATCACCACGGTTAATTATTTCTTGCCTTACAGCAGCTTCTAGCCCTGTAGTACCACCGGCATACGTATCTCCTGTTCGCACACCTCTGGTTTGTGCTATGTCAGTAAGAGCTTGTTCTATCGTAGGTAAGTATTTTAAGTTGTTCTTTTTCCTTGCCCACTTAACCATAGTATCTCCATATACTTTAGTTAAATCTTTAGACGCTCCTAGTACGCCCCTACCTTGGGCATCTTTATGCCTTCTTCTAAACCTTTGTACAAAAGAACTGTCTGGGAAAAAAGAAAAGTGCGTCTGATAAACTTGCTCGTGTAGTTGTGGGGGAAGTTCTTGTAGTAACTTGGCAAGAAAATTATTAGGGGGTAAGTTGTTGGAGGTAGATACATCTTCTAGTTTATCAAACGTATTTTTTACTTGTACGTTATTATTTTCTATGAACTGTGCACGTTCTCTAGGACTTTCAAACCCACTTAGCCCTGTTCTTCCGTTAGCATCTGTGTACTCTACCATGTACTCCCCAAATCTTATTTGAGGTACATAACCTACTAAAGGATGTTGTGCTTCGAAATCTTTTCTTAATTCCGCTCTTTTATTCCCATCGGCTACTTGGCTTAACACGTTGTCTCTGTACGCATTGAAAGAATCTAAATACTCTTGACGTATTTTTTTGTACATGTCTTTTAGGCGGGGGTCTAAACGGTTGAACCTGGCCTGTAATACCTTGTAATCGGCGCGTTGGTCTGGGGTTAATGCAGCGGGATCGAATCTGGTTCCGTCTACCCCTACTAAATCAAACCCATCCAACGTAGCAACCTGAGCTATGTCGTTTAATTCTTGCGCTTGCTTTTTTAGTTTTTCATCTTGTACCAGATTTCTAAAATCTCGGTAATTGTCTTGTACTCTAGCAATATCTTTTTCTATTGCTCCCTGCCTGTTTAGAAGAGCACGTTGTAAAGACCTAAGCGCAGGTATCTTGTCACCCAATAACCTAATAAAATCTTGCAAACGAAAAGCACTGAGTGCCATATCACGAGTGCGCCCACTCTTTAACTTTGACAATCCATTTAATACTTGTTCTTTCTTTTTGCCTGTTAGTGGTTCCCCACTGTTCATTGTTTGCACAAATGCTTTTGCGGCGACGTTAGGCGTACCTAAAAACATACGATCAGTAAGAGTAGGCTCTACCCCCTGGGATACATCCAGTATCTTGTCTATAAAGTCTAAGCCCGTGTCGTAAGCACTGCGAAAACCAAAGAAACGAGCAATCGCTTCCATGATGTTAGTCCAGAGGTTCCTACCCGCCGGAGCTTTGGGTGCTCTAGTATCTTTAAGCAGTGCCTGAAACTCAGGATTGCTTACTAGTTCGGCAGCAAACTCTTGTAAGTTATTGCCCCCATATAAACCCCCCATCTGGTCTTTTATTTCAGTGAAAAAGGCATCAAAGTCTTTTGTAATCTGCAGGTCAGGGTTGTTAATAGCTTGTGCTAGAGCAGCATGGATCGTCTCATGTAAGAATGTCTCTTCTGTCAACCCCGCAAAAAGACCATCCTGGGGATTAAGTACGATAGTGTCAGTGGGCGGATCATAATATCCACTTGTACCTTCTGGCGTAGCACCAACAATTAGTTTGGTCTTCAAGTTTTGTGAACGTATCTTACGTAAAATTCGTTGTATCTCTTTGGGTTGAGTGTTTATTAAGCTGCTAAGAAGCTGCTTAAAGTTGCCTCGTTCTGCTATACGCCGTTGTTCTCTGTTAAACGTTTTGCCTTGGTAGGTTGGCTTGTTAAATTCCTTCCGACGAACTCGAGTAAGTACCCCTATACTATCTGTTAGCTTCTTTTTAGTGTCTTCAACTTGTTTTTTATTTTTGTGTTGTGTTCTGCTAACCGCTGGAGGTTGCCCTTCAATGGCGCTAGGTCTTGTAATCTCAGTAACATAGCCCTCCGGTGTTTTATATACGTTAAACCTAGTTTCCTCTTGTCCTCTCATTTTAGTGCGGTAAGACTCAACAGGGGTTCCTAAATCTGTGTTCTCTAATGTAGATGCCTTTTGTAAGTTCTCAAAGTCTTTTTGACGTTCAGCAGCAGCAGCTTGATTGCGCTCATCTATATCTGCTTCCCAAGTTTCTGTTTCTGTTTTTGCTACTTGCTCTTGTGCCGGAGGTACAGCTTCAAACTCTGAACGTGCAAGGTACTTATCAATACGGCCTGGTATGGTAGGACTTTTACTTTTTTCTTTAATCTTTATAAGGATATCTTGTACTTCAGCAGCTTGAGTAGGGTCACTTAAGTCCTTGCCAGCTAAAGGCCCATCTTCACGCAGTACAGCAGCGGAATGACCCAATCCAAAATTATCTTTACCCCATGCTCTTAAACCTTGTTTGTCAGTAGGAATAACTGTAGTAGTTACTTCGGTTTCTGACACATCCTCAAACATGTCGGCTTGTTCTTCTGTCGTTACTTCTTCACTTTGCGTCCGACGTTTCTCCGCATCCTTTGCTCTTTTTGCTTCGGCTCTATCAAATGCTTTTGCTTTCTTTTCTATTTTAGGTTCAACTTTACCTTTAGGAGTAAATAAAACCCCCTGCTTTTCCCTGTCAAACCTACCCCTACGCCGTTGCGCGAGCGTATCTAACAACTCTCGTTCTTGTGGGTTAAGTTGTGTAAAAGGTTTAGTAGCATCAAATTCAACGCCTGTGCGCTCGGCTTCAATCACTGCGTCTTCATATAAAATCCGTTCACTTTCCTCTCGCTGCACCTGCTCTACTATTTCTTTTTGTTCTTGGTTTAATGTTTTTAATGAACCTGCTTTTGGTACGTTTAAATTTTGCCGACGTGCTGTTTCTAATGCGTAAGGCATAGAAACTATTGGGGCTATCTGTTCCGCTTCTTGAACACCTAAGTCTGCTTCTCTTGCTTCTTGGGCTAATGCCTGCTGCCGCATAGCTTCTAAGCTTTCTTGCCTTTCTTCGCGGGATTGTTCGGGTGTAACTGGAGATGCAAACGGAAGTTCTTGTTGACCTTGGTATTTACCTTCAGTTTTTTGTCTAAGTTCTGCGGCTTCTTCCATATCACGCAGTTGACTAGAAGCTTCAGCAGATTCTCTAGCACCTTGTATACCACCCCCAACAGTACCAAAGCCCCCACCTGCTACCGCACCCCTTACACTTGCTTCCATGATGCGATCCCATTCACGACTGCCAAACACGTCTGGGTTGTCATCAATAAACCTTTCGGCCGCTATGCTGATGCCCTCTTGTGCGCCCTCTGTTATGCCTTCTACACCTAGACCAGAGAACAATCCCGCAGTGCCCGAACGCAGCACACCCGGCTGCATACCTGAACGTGCCAGTAAGCTAGTTACTATACCTGCTTTCATAGGGCCAGAGATGTTGCGTGCTAAGGCAGCAGGTAACACTGAATCGAGTGCCGCAGCCCCTGCACCAAATAATAGGGCTGTACCTGGCGCTGTTTCCCCTGTTTCGCTATGGATGTTTTCAAACACTTCAGGAGCATTAAGTGCGTAGGAACCGAATGCAGCCCCGGCTAGTTGTCCTACCCGTGCTCCTATCGCAGGAGCAGCTAATGCCCCTCCCGTTAGAGCTGCACCGAGAGTAAGCCCAAGGTTTCCAAACTGTTCACCGATAGTCTCTGCGGCAAACCTAGTAAAGTCTCCAATACCTTCTACATCTTTGTAACTGGCAAACTGGGTAGGATTAAGCAGTTCGCTAACTCGTTGTTTTTCCGCCGCTTCCGCCAGTTGTTCTTCAGCATACTCCTCCTCACCTATGGCACTTCCCACCATAGCAGGAATAACATCGGTAAAAGTGGAACCCAGACGGGACATACCTCGTGATACACCACCACCCAATGTATCTAGTAGTCCTAGTTCACGAGTAGCTGGGGGAGGCAAGGTAGAAGTAGGGGTAGCATCACGCAGTTCTTGCCAAGCGGCTGCTACAGTATCAAACTCAGGCGTACCTTTTTTGTCTTTGTTTTCTATTATCCACGTAGCGTAGTCATCTAAAGTAGGCATTACTGACCTATGATAGCAGCAGCTTCGCTTTGTAATTGTGAAGTACTACTTGGCCCTGCACCTGCACCTTGGTAGTACCCCCTTTCTAAGTCTCTTCGATAGTTAGCCTCAGCTTGTCGTCTTAAGTTGAGATATTCTTCCGGGTTCCTTGTCTGCATTTTTCGAACCTGATCTAGCTGCATTCCTTCTAGCGCAGCTATGTCTGTGTTAACACGGAGTGTGTCTGCCCGGTACGTATCCAGTGCTTCTTGCAGTGCTATCCTAATGCGCCCCTCATTTCCGCTGGCTAATACGCTGTAGTATTCCCGTGTAGCGGCTACCCTAGCGGCTTCATTCTCACCCTGAGTAATATACCTGTCTTCCAGAATATCAAGCTGTCTTCTTTCATTTTGGATTTGCTGGCGCTTAAGTCTAAAATCTTCTTCAGAAATACGATTAGCTTCTTGAAGTCTTAGCAGCTCCATTTCTTGCTGGTCATACGCTGCTTCTGCAGCACGTAATGCTTTACCCGCTCCTTCCATCTTGCCTTCTCCATACCCTTGCAAGAATGTAGCAATAGTACGGGCAGGACTCTTGGCCCTATTCATTATCTGTTCTAGTTTCTTATCAAACAAAGAAGACTGGGGAGAAGTATCCCTTAAATCCTGCATATCTTGATCTACCATTCTTTCAAGCACGTTACCACTTTCGCCAGCTCCATCTCCCGATTGAGATGCGTCACCCGCAATTTCTCTTTGCGCCCCTAGTATATTTTGTGCAGCACCGAGAGTCTCTTGAGTACTTTGTGCTTGCTCATTCGCGCTAGCAAAAGTGTCCTCTATAGAAGAAGGAGCGGTAGTAACCACATCACTAATAATTTCTTCGTCGGTTTCTCCATCCCCATCCAATAGTGCATCAGCGCCTAACAACCCTGCTCCTATAGTCGTTCCTGCACGGTTCCGAGAAATTACACGGTTTAATGGTATTCCTAATTTCTGGGCTTCTGCAGCGCTTATATTGAACCCCTTCGGCCCTCGTACTCCACTTCCCATACCCGATGTCTGAGGTCTAGTAAATAAAGCTTGACCGCCCCTACCAATCCTACTTCCAGCAGGGGCTACATTCTGTGTGCCTCGCAGAAAACGCCACGCGGCTGGTAGTCCTCTAATTCCTGCAGCCGCCCCTCTTACTCCTAGACCTGCTAAGCCGACTCCCGGTATGGCTAAAGAAGCATAGCCTAATGCTCCCAAAGGGTTTTCAGAGGCGTAGTCCCAGAGGTCTTCACCCCATTCCCCTACTTGATCCATTGCCCTCCCAGCAAAACCTTGTTCTCCTTCACCGGTCATGCCTGCTACCATCAACCTGTCTCTTTCAGAGTCTTCAATATTAGGGTCTTCAAGATTCGGCCCAGGCATCATCCCTTCTACCATTCTTCTATTCATTTCAGGGCTTAACGAGGGAGGAGTAGGAGTATCTGCTGCTTCGATGCGGCTTTGTATAAAATCTCCTGTCGCTTCTGCACCCTCGCCTGCTAGCCCTGCTGATGCCCTAAACACATCCCTAAGAACATCAAGTTGTTCAGCACTTACATTGTTTGGATCAATCCCCTGATCTAATAAAAATTGTTCAAATGCACTCGGAGCGTTGGGGCCTTGGTAGCCAGAGTCAAAATAATCCATTACGCGCTGACCTGCTCTTTCTATAAAACCGCCGGGCTGAAAAGACACAATCCCACCACCAGCCATGCTAGAACCAGCACTCATTTTTTGGTGCGCCGCAGCTACAGTATCAGGATGAAAACTTTTCTGAGTCACACGCCATCTACCTTCCACCTGTTGTTTTTCAGCGGGTGTAGGAGCATTAGCTAAACTAGCTTTATAGTCATTATATTGCCTGATGTAATTAGCCACATCCCCCGCCATTGCGTCTTGTGAAGCCGCGCTAGGTTGTCCAGCAGGTATGGGCCTGTCTTTCTTCTGTAGTCCACCTTGTGCAAATCCTACAATCCCACCCTGTGCTGCCCTTGGTATAGCCATATTGTTAGCAGGTTGAGTTGGTAATCCCCCTTGTTGAGGGAGCTGCTCCTGTGCCATCTGGTTGCCACGCTGCCTAATCCCAGGCCCAAGACTTGCCAAAATAGCATTAAGCCCTTGTTCGTTCTGCGCTTTAATACTGTTAGGAGGCGGTGCATTATCCATTGCTTCCTGGCGTTCTGCTCCTGCCAATAGCTCCATTGCTTCAAACGTAACTTGTTCGTCGAACAACTGTTTAAAAAGTTGGGGAAGTCCCTCCATTGCAATAGCTTTTGCTGCACCAAACTGAGGAGATTGGGCTATGTGAGGAGGTACTTGTGGAGCTGGTTGGGCAATACCCATTGGTTGTTGCGGTTGCATTATGTACTCCCCTGATTATATCCCGGTATGAACCCAAGAGTACCGAGCAAATCTATAACTGTGCCCGCCCCACTCGCTGCTTGTTGAAAAGAACTTGGTTCAGTGTAGTTATAGGATTGAGTCTGGATAGGTAGCCCTTGAAGCAACGAGTTCTGGAACTGGAGCTGTTTATACGGGTAGTCTCGCTCCTCTTCAAATTGAGCTATGTCAGCCATAATCCCTTCTTTTTCTATCGCCCTTTGGTCTGCACCTACAGCCGCCAGGTTTTTAAGCGCATCTAAACCGTATTGTCGGTCTTTATCAAACTGACTGCGGGCGGTGTCGTAAGCTCGCTCGTACCCCCTGCCAGTTATAGCTGACATATTCTGTAGAGCTTTTCCAGCTAGTGCCCCTTCTGACGCACCTTGTCTGCCACCCCCATAAGCACCTGCTTGCCCATAGCGGCTTTGCATAGCACGTTGTGCAATTTCATAGTCTTCCACAGCTTTGTCATATTGGGGCTGCAAAGCTGCTTCTAAGTAAGGGTTCATATATTGCTGAACCACATTCCCTGTTGCTGGAGTATAACTACCAGTGCTACCAGTTAGAGCTTGTTGTGCCGTAGGAGGTACGTATTGTGAGCCTGTAAACGAGCCTGTGGTAAAAGCTTGAGGAACTCCCAGGCTAGCCAAACCCCCATAGGCTTGGCTTTGTAACGCAGATTCTCCGGCAGCTAACGGCCCTCCATAAGCAGTGTATGGGGTCTCAGTTAAAGCCGCCGTTTTGCCGAGCATGTCGGTAACATACGGGCCTGCCCAAGTGGATAAAGAAGATTCTAAACCAGTAGTTGTCATAATTAGTTCCTTACGCCGGAAGCTGCTGCATGGGGTTAATTTCTACACCTTGTTCAGTAGTACCCGTGCGTTGCTGACGGACTCTATCCATCATGGAATATAGTTGAGTTGCTCCTGCATCTGAATTGCCATTACCTAAATGACTTACTACATCCGCAGGTACTACAAATTCACCATCACTCAAGCGGGCAGGCTCCTCTCCACCTATTGTAGCAGGTACTTGATCGGCCATCCCGTCAGTAGTTCCCCCTAAATAGTACCCTTGGTTGGAAGTCATCCCACCGCTTTCAAAAGTTGTTACAGACCCTTCGCCTGTGCCACCACTGCCAAAAATATCAAAGTCTGTAAAGTCGGTTCCTGTAACATCAGAAGTATCTATTACTACATCATCTACTACATCATCTCCCACAGCTTGTGCATTTAAGGCATCTACTGCGTCTTGAACTTCTTTCTCAGTCAAACCATACTGTGTTGCTACTTCTGCTACAGTTAAATTCCCTGCGTTAATCTCGGAAAGAAGATACTCTATTCCTGCTTGGTCAGTGGCTTGAATGTTACCAAGGTTAATCGTGTCTACCTCATTTTGAACTTCGTCTTCACTTAAGCCGTACTGCTGTGCTACCTCTGCTACAGTTAAGGTGCCTGCATTAATTTCACCTACTAAAGCGTTAATGTCTTCCTGGGTGAGAATAAAACGGTTAGAAACCTGTGTTGTGGTGTCAGTTGTATCAGTGGTTGTATCAGTGGTTGTATCAGTAGTGGTTGTATCAGTGGTTGTATCAGTGGTTGTATCAGTTGTAGCAGCTAAGGCATTATTTAAAGTAGTGTAATGATCTATATTATTTTGAATATCCGCCGGGTCTTTCCCTAGTATAGTGGCGATCTGATCTATGGTGTAACCACTACCCCCCATGCCTAGTAACTCCTCTTCACTTAAATCGTCATCTGCTCGTAAAGCATCTATGTAGTCTCCAAAAGCTGTAATCTCGCCGATAGAAGCAGTATCACCCAAAACATCATTTAGGTTATTGTAATAATTAACATTAGAAGTTAGCTCACTTTCATCAATCCCTAGACCACTAGCTATTTGCGCCAAGGAATATTCGGTTTGGTCGCCAAGGTTTATGTAATCCCCAGTAGTTAGGTCTTGGTCTCTGTACCGATCTAAGAAAGAGTTGAACATTCCCGCTGCACTATTGGGGTCAACCGTCATGGTAGGGGTTGTTATAGTAGGGGAGCCAGTTAAAGTTGGAGTGGCTGTAAGCGAACGAGCTAAGGAAACCCTGTCAGCTAACTCAGATTCTGTCAGACCCAAAGCACCTGCAATTTGGCCCAAAGTAAACCCACTGCTGCCCATTCCCAGATAGTCTTCCGTAGTTCCACCGCTAGTCTGTAACCCTGTTAAATACGTCTCAAACTCAGAGATAGTTCCAGTATCACTTGTATCTAAAATGTCAGCTAAGTTATTGTAATAGTTAACATTATTAACTAACTCACTTGCATCTATCTGTAAACCACTCGCTATGGCACCTAGATGGTAAGCATCTTGATTGCCAAAACTTAAATAGTCTCCAGCGGTTAAGTCTCTGTTACGGTAGTTGTCTAAGAAACTATTAAAGTCTCCCAAGGCTGATGTACCACTTGTTATTACTGACGTGGCCGTATTATTGCCACCACCAGTAAGAGTGCTCTCAGTATTAAAAGCAGCATCCAAAGCTACTGCATTATCAATCGCTGTCTGGAACTCAGTTGTATCAAAACCAAAGCCCTGTGCTAGTTGGTCTATCGTGTAGTCAGTTTGGTTATTGAAAGCAAGTAAGTCTTCCGTAGTAAGGTTTCTACCGCCAAAGGGGGCCATATATGATTGAAAAGCTCCTACTGCACTTGCGTCTCGTGACCCTAGAACATTAGCTAAATTGTTGTAGTAGGCTAAGTTATTAGCAAAAGCCGTTGCGTTATCTCCCGCAAAGCCAAATCCCCCCGCTAGTTGAGCAGGGGTGTAATCAGTTTGTCCCCCTAATGTTAAATAATCAGCAGCAGTAAAGGGGTCTCCTGTCCTGAAATTATCTAGGTAGTTCTCAAAAATTTGTAAGTCTGTAAGAGCGGTGTCTGTTCCAGCAGTTGTGTCTGTTCCAGCAGTTGTGTCTGTTCCTGCAGTAGTATCTGTTCCTGCAGTAGTATCTGTTCCAGCAGTAGTATCTGTTCCAGCAGTAGTATCAGTTCCAGCAGTTGTGTCTGTTCCAGCAGTTGTGTCAGTTATAACAGTTGTGTCAGTTGTGTCAGTTGTATCAGTTGTGTCAGTTGTGTCAGTTGTGTCAGTTGTATCAGTTATAACAGTTGTATCAGTTGTATCAGTTGTATCTGTTCCAGCAGTGTCTGTTCCAGCCGTAGTCGTATCACCTATTATAGTAGCAGCATCCGTGGCTGCGTTAGCTGTCATAACATCTATATAGTCTTGCCCAATAGTATCCAGTAAATCTTGTTGCTCCTGGGCTGCAGTAGCTGCGGCTGCGGCATCAGCACGTCTTTGAGCACCACCTAGTGTACGTTGTACAGAATACTCTTCTCCCTCGTCGTCTTTAAGTGTCTCCATAACTGGGGTGTAAGGGTTTACTACCCCTGCTGCAGTTGTGGGGTAATCAAAATACGACCTACCTCCACTTCCAGGGCGACGCGCAACTTGCTGCCCCACTGTGTTTGTCATAGTAGGGGAGAAAGCATTTTGTTTAAGGGTTCTATCGTAGGTGTACTCAGGAATACCACCTAGGTATCCTGAAGGAGCAGACTTTTCATCATCACTAAGTCCTAATATCGCACCAATACCCCCGCCTAGAAGGGTCGCAGCGTTATCTTTGAACCAATTACCTGACTCCTTTGTTTTAGACCCACTACTTCCCGTAGAGTAATTACCAGTTTTGGTTAAACTGCCGCCCGGATGTACATGACCTGGAGAACCTCCCGCATGGAATCTCTTCACAGCACCACCTCTGCTATACGCATACAATAGTTCATCTTCTTCTTCCTCACTAAGGGGTGCAAATATACTGTCTCCACCAACGTCAAATAAATATTCTATATCTACCAAGTCTCCAGGGTCACCAGAGATTTGTGCCAACCCACTTCCCCCGGCCATACCACCGCCACCACCCCCACCACCACCACCACCACCAACTTCTTGTGGGGGGCTACTGGTTTTAAGGGGAGCCGAAGACGAAGACAAGGGGGAAACTTCGTTTAATAACACTGCTTTTTGAACTTCTTCAGCGGGTGTTAAAGCCCCAGGCACGTCGTATTTTACTTTTTGTACGTTTCCTACACCTTCTACATTAAGGTCTACAAGAGCCTGTTGTTCTCCGACACTTAACTTATCAAACCCAACCCCTGCACCTATTTTTTGTACGGCGGTTTGTGCATCTGGGGCTAAAGAAGTGAAGTCAACCCCCGCTGTTTTAATAGCGTTTGCTCCACCCCCTTCTAGGTTAAACCCACCAATATTATTCCCGCCCGTCTGGATAGCACCAGAGCCAGAATAATTTATGCCACCAAAGCTATCAGTAGCTGCGCTGCCACTTTTAATAAGATTTTCAATACCACCGGACGAAGCACTATCTACAAAAGAACCACTCCCCGTAGTAATTTTCTGAGCACCGCCTTTCCCGCTTACGTCTAAGTCTACCAGTCCACCACCATCGGTGATTACATTCCCACCACCATCGGTGATTACATTCCCACTACCATCAGTAATTACATTCCCACTACCATCAGTGAGTACCGTTGCCCCACCGGTTTCATCTATGCCACCCGGATTAAGGATTACGGAACCTGTTTTGGTAGTGTTACTTGCCTTATCATCTAGCACCGCAGCCGCATTTAAAACACTGGGGTTAGTCAGGATACTTGAAATACCCCCTGTAGCACCCGCTCTAGCAATGTCCCAAAGTCCACCCCCCTCAGTAGCAGCACCAGCAGCACTCGATGCGCCACCCCAAGTGGGTAGATAAAGAATTATAGGCGTGCCATCTTGGGTTGTGCCTATTTGTATGGGCGTTTGCTTGCCGGTGGCTCCCCATTGCCAACCAAATCCGGGGACAGGAAGAGTCGGCCCCATCTGATCGTGGTCGCCTATACCTATAAGATGACCGAAAGCTTCCCCTGTTGTGTCTGCTGCTTCTGCTAACCATGAAACTGCATCTGAACTAGCGTCACCAATTTTTTCAAATAAGCTCGCATCGGCACCTATACGAGGGCTAACGGCCGGAGGAAGGCCATATGCTGCTAGATTAGCATCATTCCAAGTGTTTATTTCATCTCGTGTAATCCCTGCATCTTCTATGGCTTGTTGAGCCGCTGCTAAGGCTTGGCTATGAGTGGGATATTCTGTATCTCCTACCCAATAAGTAGGCGCGTTGGCATAGGCGCGGTCACGGTCAGCTATGGCATCATTAATGGCCTTATTATATTGGGCCTCTGTTATCTGCCCGTTCCTCACCATCTTATCGAGGGAGGCTTTGGTGTCCATAAAATTAGTTTCTATTCTCATCCCATGCTGTTTGGGGTCTATACCTAAAAGCTCTGCATACTTCTCTAACACACCCTGTACGAGTTGGTCTCTTGCCTGCTGATCCGCTGCCACCACCGCCGGGGTGCCTACCGTAGGGTCAAACGTAGTATCAAAGCCCCCGCTACTGCCCCCACCAGTAATGTTGTTAGAAGATACCCCGCTAGACAGGCCAGGAGTAAAAGTGCTGGGTGAATAGCCTGGGGTCTGAGCAAAGCCAGTCATCCCTGAGTACGCCCCCCACCCCCCTGGAGGTTGTCTCATTCCCCCATCTAATTGAAGTGAAGTACCCGCTCCTGATTTACCAATTAAGTCATCTCCATCAAACCTTCTGACAGAACGATCTTCAGGAAAAGGAATACCCCCAACCAAATCAAACCCACTGCTCGCTCCTTTTGTGCGGCCTGTAGGTCTTACATTAGGTTTAACGTAACTCATTAAATCTACTCGTCTATCAATACGCCCTGAAAAGAGGCGCTTACTTGATTGTTAGTGGTAGAGGCTACTGCACGGCACTCTATGTCTGTCTTAGCAGGGATAGCTAAAGGATAATTAAAAGGTGAAACATTATTATCGCTCTGCATCACCTGTATAAACTGTGTTCTAAACGTATTAGTAGCAGCTTCTCGCGTCTTAAACTTTGCTGTAACCGAATGATCTGCTGCCGAGAGAGCAGCCGTAAAAGTAATATCATCAACATACAGCGTCTTGCTGGCAGGGACAGTGTACACAGCCATCTGCGTCTGGTTAGCACTCCCAAAGCTTGCATATACTACAGCCGGTACGCCAGCAGTAGCGCCTGTTGTACCTACGTAAACAGTACCAGCAGTTCCTCCGTTTGACCCTGCTGTAAGAACATAAGCCCTAAAAACTCGTAGGTATTCTTTTGTAGTGACTACTTGGGTTTGCCCATTAAGAGCAATGTCTTCTTCGATCTGCAAATAGTTAGCATCTAACCCTTGTATCTTTATCGTGCGTGCTCCAGTGCCCCCTGGGCTGACATCATTAGTGTCATCGCTGGAGATATACACTTCTCCTGCAGCACCGGGGTAAACTAAATCACCCCCGCCACTCCACACGGTTTCTTCGGTAGTATCTACATCTGCATTAAAACCAAACTTAAATAGAGAAGCTGCCCCTGTGACTTGACCTTCTGCAACTCGTAAATTATAGGGTACGGAAGTAGCCACGGCATTCCTTAGTGCGTTATCTAACTGATTAAAATATAAACGTAATATGTTATTAAGGCGGTCTATATATCCTTTGCTATAAGTAGTTGGGCCAGTCGGTAAGGCAGGAGCAACTACTCTACTGCTTTCATCTGTTACAGTAGGCATTAGCGTCTACCGTCAGGGCGCATATCCAGACGTGGAGAACCTAACTGCCACGCTACACCCTCTGCTGTAGACTCCATTTTAAATGCTACTTGTCTGCCTCTAACCCGCAAGTATACCTGCCCTGTAAACTGTTCAATAGGTACAGTTGCTGACCTAGTTACCGTACCAGCCGAATTCCCTCCTTCAGATAATGGACTGTTATAACCTGATCCAGAATTAGCCATAGGAGAAATAGTCATAATGGCAGCAGGATTAGCAGCGCTTGAGCCATCAAACGTTACGTCTGGCAGCATACGGTTGATAAGCACAAAGGAATGCCCGTCATCCAAATCAAACTCAGAAGAAGTTATAGAAGCCGTTATAGCTGCAGTAACACCCGTTTCTTTATTGTCATTGCCTTTCTCGTGGTCTACCAGATTGTTGTTATAGGTAGCTGCTATTGGCCTATCCCTAAGACCTGAATCTAGCCAGGCCGTGCGTGCTAAATTACCGTAGTACCATATGTCTTCTAGGTAGTTGTAAACGACATATCTATCAACAGCAGTTTCACCATCTGAGCAATAGAACCACCACACTTCATTAAACCCTTCGTTAGTACCTGCCACCACTTGATTAAACTGTGTAGTGTTAATGTCATTAAATACGTAGCGTTTAACGTTGCACGGCAAGGTCATTACTGTGCCATCATATTTATAAAACTTATCTTTACCCATCCAGTAAGCGGTACTACCGGCATAAGCTGTAGCGTTCTGACTTGCAATGGAAATGTTATCCCCCATTAATTGTGCGTTCCACACAATATCACCGCCCAAATACTGCATGGAATAAAGCGCCGAATCAGTCCACACCAACACTTCCTGACGAGCTTGAACTACGGCAATAATTTCAGTGCCATGTGACACACGCAAACTTCCCGCAGTCCCCGTAGCAGTAACACTCCAATCAAACACATTTTCTTGGTTAGACCACCTTATAAGCATAGGGTCTTGGGTGGCACTCCCTATAACATTTGTACCAAAGGCAAATACAAAACGAAAAATATCTGAAACGCTAACTATGTTAGTTATAGTGGGCACATCTACAGAAGAAGGGTAATTAGTAAGATTTATAATGTTGCCACGGTCTGTAGTACCACTGCTTGCCGCCCAATAACAAAGAGGGCCACCCCGGTAAGCAAAGACCAAATCTTCCCCAAAGTTAGACTGGCTCCATAACCGTATATCAGAGGAAGAAGTTTGGGAGTATCCCCAAGTACCTAACCCCCACGGCCCTGCACCCCACCCCGTAAAAGGAACAGCGGTAGCGGTGCCTGTATTTAACTGGTAAGCCCCTACCACACTAGCACCACCATTGCCTGTATCCAAAGCATTCGCAGTAACAGTAACCCCGGAAGTATCTTTAGCCGCTACAGTGTACGTATCATCTGTAAGAACTGTAGAAATCTCATATTCTTGGTTAAGAACAGCAGCCGTTATATTGCCTCCCAAAGTCACTGCCCCAGAGAAAGTTACAAAATCCCCTAACAGCGCTCCGTGGGAAACATTGGTAACAGTAAGAGTAGAAGAGCCGTTAACCGCTGCAAAAGTGACATCGCCAGCGGCAGTAGTTGTCCGTATGGGAGTTATATCGTAGTACTGTCCACCACGCTCTAGGTAATACTTAAGGTTAGTGCCTACGCTAACAAGGTTTTGACCCCCTAGTGTGATCCAGTTCCACAGGGAACGACACACCCCCAAGAACGTGTTGGCAGAGATGCGCTCCCAACCCCCAATCTTTTCAGGCATACCCTGACGGAACCGAACTTTATCCGATTCATACCAACCACCTTCGGTGGTGTAGCGGGTGTTTTCTCTGTTAACTCCAGGTTTTAACTGGAGTTTTTTAAGGGGCATTACCCAACGTACTCGTTAGTTTTAATCATGTTTGTCACTTCCAGACTACGTCCTTTTACCTGACGCGCCCACAACGAATCTAAAAACTCGGTAGCTGCTGCGTCATAACTACCTTTTTCCATATGAGCAAGTGCTTTAACAAATTTAGAAAAGCGAAGTCTGCCTAAATTAAAGTGCATATTGATAATTCCGTCACGTCTAGCACCGTCTTCCAGATCGTTAAACCAATCGTACTCTCCACTTAACTCCTTGATTGTTCTAACAATGTCATTACTAAGCATGAAATCTATCTCCTCCATGCTTAAACCTAATCCTTTGTGAGGGCCGTCTGAAATATTACGGCCTGCTCCAATATGCACAGTACCAAACTGGTCTTTGTAAGCATGAGTCTTTACGCCCTCATGCCGTTTTAATTGTTCTATAAGCTTTTCCATTCCCTTAATCTCCATTATGACTGCTTCCGAAGTAGAAACTGGCGATACCGCTAACCAGACCGCCAAGGTAACCGAGCACCAGGTTGACGATGGCATCGTCATTGCTTTCAGGCGCTTGCAGCGTAACCATGAAAATGTAAGCCAAGAACCCAAGCATCGCCATAACTGCAATGACTTTAGGCGTAGGGTCTTTAGCGAACTTAGCCCTCGCGTCTTGCCTATCTTCCGTCTCAAGTCGAAACCCCTCGATATTAGCCGTTAATTTTTTAATTTCTAGTTCTGCATCTTGCAGAATCTCGGCTTTTTCTGGCTCTCGTTCTACAACTTCTTCTATTTGTTCTATGCTGGATGTCTCTGGCATCCCTAGTTTTTTAGCGGCTAACTTTACGGCCATTCCAGCGATAGGATTACTGCTAGCTACCGTCTTTACCAGCGTAGGAGCTAATGCCCCCAGAATCCCTTTAAGTTTCATAGAAAATTAGCCATAGTTTTATCAATGCCTCCACATTACGAATCACTTTTGTCGGTTGCGTCAGCGTTTTCCTCCTCGACTATTTCATCGATGGTGTCACACACATCCACAATAGCTACCCCTGTCGTAACTTCAGTAGCTACACGCCCCACCGCGCGGATACCTTTATAAATTTCAGAACAGTACAATTCTTTATTTGCGATCATGTCTTCAGAAACAGTACACGCGCTCAACAGAAGCACTGCTCCCACACTAATTAATTTCAATCTCATCAGCCATTCTCTCCAGTTCTTCTAAGTCGCCTTCGTTAGGCATTTCATCTTGCAACCTCAAAAACATATTTAAACGCTCTTCATAGCCATCCATCATATGGTCTGTAATTCTTTCAGAGATAGCCCCACTCTTTCTATCTGTTTTTCTTAATGATTTTTCAGGGTCTATGTAGTCCATTCCACTGTTGGCGAAGTATAGCATCGTCTGCGACTTGGAAGGGCCGTAGCAGAGACGCGGAATTCTAGCCACCATATCACTCCCCTGCACACAGGAGATTTGTTTGTCTAGTTGCATAGGACGTTTAAACCCCTTAAAAAACACGTTGGGCTTGCCAAATGTAATGAGGTTTACATTGGGGTGCTTCTTCCAGATTTTAGCTGCACTTAGCTCTGCTAAAGCACCACCAAGACTATGCCCACAAATTAAAGTTCGCTTCTTCCAGTCAATCATCTTCACTACTTTTTTCCAGACTGACTTGTGTGCCAGCGCAAAACCCCCGTGGCATAGCCTTCCAGCGTAGGGTACAGGCACTACCATCGCATCAGTAAGCCAGTCACGGCCCTGCTGTGTGCCTCTGAAGGCGATAATATCTATGGTTTTGCGTTTAGCTACGTAAACAGTTGTGGAGGTGAGTCTGCTCTCGATTTTGGCAGCTTTGGGATTTTCATCTTTGTAAGCTTTCATGGCCCAGGAGCAAGCCATATTAAGTAGTACCGGGTCTAATTTCATTTATCCGCCTTATTCTCTAGTCGCTTAAAGATTGCACCCAGCATCTCTTTAATATCCCTGATGTCTTCACGGTAATCATCCTTGGCAATGTACTTCTCAGGCACAAGCTTCATATCTTCATCCAGCCTGTCCAGCAGGACAAAAACACGGTTAACCATCCAACCCCCAAAAAAAGCAACAACAACCACAGCTATGTTAAACATTGTTTGGTAATCCATAGCTACTCGTTATCATTCAAAGGGTTATCCAAAATCTGCTCAATCCGGGTTTCTAGGTCTTCCCTGATTTCTCGCAAATCTGTATCCACTTCCCTGAGAGTATCATTTACTCTTTCTTCTAAAGCGTACACATCATCACGCAGCTCTCTTGTGGTATTAGCTACCGTATCCTCCGCGATTCTAGCAATACTTTCGGTTTGGCGCACATCTGACTCAATAGTGTCAATTTGGTCATTAATATTACCCAGTATGCGTTCAAGCTGGTTCTCAACGCCTTCGGTTTCTGCGCGTAAGGAGTCTTCAACGGTATCGAGTATCCGGTCTTGGTCTGTAAGCCGTGACTGAAGCACCGCCAAAGCCTCGTCATAGCTAGAGAAATCAGGACTGACGTACTCAGTAATGGCGGCTTCAGCATCCAGAAGTCTTTGATAAACTTCAAATCCGCCCCACATTGACCCACCAATAGCACCTAAAAGGGGTATTACAAGCAGTAATTTCCCACCTGTGATGGTAGCTCCTGCAAACTCTAGTTCAGTTTTATCGGTCATATTGCTGTCCTACAAGGTCTTGGTATGTCTGCGCTCCCTGTCCTTGTAACGCCCTGACATTTCCATCTACGGGCGCATTACCACCATAAATTTCTCTATCCTGATACCACTGTTGCTGGTCTACTAAGTTGATGTTGTAGGCTTCCATTCCCTGTACACGCCCCATTAACAAAATGGTTAAGCTCTGATCGTCAAAACCACCGGAGTCCTGTATTCCCTCCAGTTGAGCTTCTTGAGCCTCTTGTATTTCTGCATCGCTCATGCTCTCAATGGCATTCTCAGCCCTTCTAACAGTTTGTTGCTCTTCTACACTCGGCGGTGCTACGTCAAACTGCCCGAAATCCGGTAGTTGGTTAGAAAGAAACTGCCCTATAGTCTGCCCTGTTGCTATGGCATCGTTAAAGTCCTGCTCAAACTGCATCTCTGTTACTGATGCACTTAGCTCCTGCATGACTTCCACCTCTTCAGAAGGTGTCTCTTCTGCACTTTGAGTGGCTATCTGATTGAAATTCTGCGCTGGGCCTGTGGAAACAATGTTCTGAATCACCTCTATTTGAGGCTCAAACCCACTTGTATCACCAAACACATCGGTTGAACCTCCGGTGTCCATGCTTTGCTGAATATCGGTCTGCCCTAATTGAGCTAGCTGCATAGAGCCTGAATCAAACACAATTCCTACTTCTGCCAGCGCCGCTGTCTGAGTTTCGTTAATAGCTTCACTTGCAAAGCTGGTATCCGAAAAAGCAGCTTCAGGAGTAGGGGTGATGGAAAATGTGCCTTGCGACAAAGTCTGAGGGGAGGCAATCGCTTGGGTATTCTGTCCTGGCCCACTCTGAACAGGCTGTGTGAAAGTTGCCTGGGATACTGCGCTTTGAGTCAAACCAGCAGAGATAGCCGAGGTTTCGGCAACGATACTTAATGCCAGTTTAGTAATGTTTACTGCCGCCCTTTCTGGTTCTTCGATTTCAGGCACAAGCTCTTCCTCTACTACAGCAACTTCCTCGACAGGCGCTACTACTTCAATCACTGCTTCTGGCTCTTCCTCAATCACTTCCTCTACGGCAATCAGCTCTTCTTCAATTAGTTCTTCTTCAAAGACCTCTTCAAAAATCTCTTCAGGCTCTTCTTCAAAAACTTCTTCAGCAATCTCTTCAGGTTCTTCTGCAATTACTTCCTCAAAAATCTCTTCCGGTTCTTCAAAGATTTCCTCCACTACAGCCACTTCTTCAAATACTTCTACAATTACTTCTTCAAAAACCTCTTCAAAAATCTCTTCTGGCTCACCCTCAATTACTGGGAGACTAGAAAATCCACCCATTCCATCATCAGCGTCAAAGCCAGAATCATCCCCAGAAAATAGATTGTCATCGCCCATAACAACAGCAGCGCCCATCCAAGTATCTTCTTCAGTCGGGTCATAAGAGCCATCATCATAGGTGTCATCGCCGGAGTCATAATCCACTACGTCTACAACGTAGTAATCAGCAAGATCATC
>VTLG01017316.1_pt1 | contig 51330 bp, 87 predicted proteins | sample 4694571 | NCBI WGS metagenome assembly VTLG01 (sample SAMN12604809, study PRJNA352737) | marine metagenome | biome: ENVO:00000447; feature: ENVO:00000209|ENVO:00000569|ENVO:01000036; material: ENVO:00002151; isolation source: viral sequences binned using virsorter ... | reverse complement strand
GATGATATTTTAGGCAGCACGGGCGGCGTATGTCTTTATCAAGAGCAGATGATGAAGATGGCTCACAAAGTTGGCTTTACCCTTGATGAAGCGGAAATACTCAGACGTATCGTAGGTAAGAAAAAAGTTAAAGAGGTTCGCAAGTGGAAGAAGAAGATTAAAGATAAAATAGCCGAAAATAATCTAGAGAAAGAAATCGGAGATATTCTATGGCAAGTGTTAGAGGATTCAGCCAATTATTCTTTCAATAAATCTCACTCTATTTCTTATGCCTCATTGGCAGCAATCACTACATTTCTTAAATTTAAGTATCCTAAAGAATTCTTTTTAGCCTTATTGAGGATGACTAGGTTTGAACCTGACCCCATCGCGGAAATATCAAAGATAGCTCGCGAGTTACCTAAGTTTAATATAAAACTTTTGGGGCCAAACCTATTGCGATCCGAAATGGATTTTTCTATCGAAGGAGATAATTTACGTTTTGGACTCACGTCGATTAAAGGAATTTCCGATAAGTCTATTGAAAAGCTAGAAAACTTTAAAAATAAATATTCTAATAAATTTGAAGTTTTTCAAGGAGCGGGAGAGGCGGGTTTAGGTATTGGGATCTTATCTGCCTTGATACAAGCTGGGGCGTTAGAAGGAGAGTTCAAGCACTCACGGAGTTATATTGTCGCGGAAGCTCAATTATGGAACCTCCTAACTCCACGGGAAAAGGCGAAAGCTTTTGATTTAGCAGAGGAGAAGGAAAGCGATTTGATGGAAATTATTAAATTTTTAAATAAAGAGCTTAAAGACGAAAAAGGCAGGGCTTTCATCAAGGATTCAAGAATCGCAACTATTAGGCGTAATTTTGAGCCTTATAAACAAATCTTTAAAAAGAATAAGCAGAATCAAGATTTTGCTAATTGGTACTACGAAAATGCTTTATTGGGCTATACTCATGGTAAATGCTTGCGTGAGGTAAGTTCTGAATATGGGCATCTACACAGCATGGAGGAGTGCCTGAGCAGGGATGAGGGAGCTTCGGTTAATTTTATCGGTACTGTTGAGGACACCTACACATCTAAAAGTAAGAAAGGCACCCCGTACTTACGCCTCCAAGTTCAAGACGAGACAGGAGTTTGTAAGGTAATGCTTTTTACCCAAAAGAACAGGGATAATATAGAAATCTGTCGCCAAGCTAATGGCGGTGAGCTTCCCGACAAAAAAAGCATTGTTATCGTAAAGGGCACAAAAAAAGAAGGTGATACAGTATTTGCCAATTTAATAAGGGCTCAAGACCAGAAAATTTTTATGAAGTTGAGTGAAATAAAAAACTTGACCTCCTAAACCGAAACCAATAATATACCGGAACTGATTATGTTGCAGTACTACAAACCTAACGCGAAAAATACTGGCTCAGCCTGCTCATTCTCTTACAACAAGAAGGATAAAGCGCTGTGGGTCAACTTTGTAAAGCAGTCATCTTGGAATGACGCTACAAAAAATGGAACCTTCAAGGGCTCAGGTCCAGACAAGAAGGCTAATTCGAAGTTCAGCGTGACTGAGCTTGCTGGATTGGTTCATGCTATTGAAACCAATGGGGAATTTAGCAATTTCCACGGAACCAAGGAGAGGAACACTACTTTCAAATTTGCGCCCTACATTCGTGATGGCAGCCAGATTGGATATAGTTTTTCCTTGAATCAAAATAACCAAGCTGAAGGTATTAAAAAGTCCTTCTTGATTGGCTTCACCTTCCCTGAAGGTCGGATGCTAAAAGAATACGCTTTGACAGTTTTGAATAATTATTTTGTGGATTGCATTGAGCAAAACCAGTTCAATAACTCCTCAAATCAAACCGCCCCAGCTAAAGAAAAAGTGGAAAGTCAGGCTCCTAAGAAGGATAATACTCCAGATATAGACCTTGACGTTCCCTTTTGATGAAGAAGCTGATATTTCAAACTGATTCGAGTTTAGCTAAGACGGGCTTTGGCAGAAATGCTAAGGCCCTCTTGTCTTATTTATATAAGACAAAAAAATACGAGATAGTCCAATATTGTTGCGGCACGGACTACTCTAACCCTGCTTTAAAGACTACCCCATGGAAGTCTATAGGGGCGCTGCCCGACGATATAAATGAACGCCAGCGCATTTGCCAAGATGCAGGTCAGGCTAGAGCAGCTAGTTACGGAGCCTATCTAGTAGATAAGGTCATAAAAGAAGAAAAGCCTGACTTTTATTTCGGAGTGCAGGATATTTGGGGAACAGAGTTTGCCATAGGTAAACCTTGGTTTGATAAAATAAACTCAGTCATTTGGACGACTCTAGACTCCCTTCCTATTTTACCAAGCGCCGCAGGCAACGCTCCAAAAATTAAAAATTATTGGATTTGGAGTAGCTTCGCCACCAAAGCCCTACATGAAATGGGCCACACTCATGTTAAAACCGTTCACGGGTGTATTGAATCCTCTCATTTTTATAGGCTGGAAGATGAGAAAAGGTTAGAGTTACGTGAAAACCACAACATTGAAGAAGACGCTTTTGTAGTGGGATTTGTATTTCGGAACCAATTAAGGAAGTCAGTTCCCAATTTACTAGAGGGGTATGCTAAGTGGAAAAAGGATAATAATCCCAAGAAGAAAACCTACCTCTTGCTCCACACCCACTGGAAGGAAGGTTGGGGTATTCATAAGCTGGCCAAAGAGTACGATGTGCCTCATGACGAAATACTGACAACTTACGTTTGCAAAAAATGCGGGAAGTACCAAATTAAACCTTACAACGGCGAAGATCAAAACTGCCCTTATTGCGGTGGGGAGAAATCTCAAGTAACCACTGGCGTAGGGTTAGGGGTTCGAGAGAATCAGTTAAACGAAATTTATAATTTAATGGATGTATATTGTCACCCTTTTACCAGTGGCGGACAAGAAATACCTATCCAAGAGGCTAAACTTACTGAGCTTATAACTTTAGTAACTAATTATAGTTGCGGTGAAGAAAGCTGTGAAGAAGGCTCAGAATCTATACCTCTTGCATGGTCTGAGTATAGAGAGCCTCAGACTGAGTTTATCAAAGCTTCAACTTGTCCTATATCTATAGCTTCTAGTATTGATACTGTTTACAATATGGAAGCTGAGGAAAAGAGGGACATGGGAAAGAAAGCCAGACAGTGGGCTTTAGATAATTTTTCCGTGGAAGTTATAGGTAAGTTTTTTGAGGACTTCATCGATAATGCTCCCGATGTTGATTATGATTTTGAAGCGGCAGACAGCTCAGAAGGTAAGAAGAAAAACAATCCTGACGCAATTATCCCTCATATAGAGAATGATTCAGACTGGATACTTACTTTATATAAAGAAATATTAGCTACCGATAACCACACAAATGATGATGGTTATAAGAACTGGATGAAGCAGATAGAACACAAAGTTCCACGCTCCCAAATTGAAGATTATTTTCGCAAGGTCGCTCGTGATCATAATAATAAATTTTTTCCCGCAAAGATAGAAGATTTATTGGATAAAGATGACAAAGGTAAACGTATAGTTTATGTGATGCCAGAGTCAGCGGTGGATGTTTTTCTCTCTACTTCATTATTAAAGTCTATTAAAAACAAATACCCCGATTATAATTTATATTTTGCGACCAAGCCTGAATACTTTTGTATAGTAGAAGGTAATGAATATGTCCATAAAGTTATCCCATATTCTGCTTCCTTCGACAATACCGTTCTCCTCGAGGGAGTAGGCGATAACGAAGGGCATTTTGAAATAGCTTTTACGCCTTATTTAACTACTCAACGGTCAAACAATTACGTTCACAACGGCAAAGATATAATTAATAAGGAGCAGTTATGCACATTCTAGAATCTTACGCGCTTCAAAACGACCTTAAAATAGATCGCCCTTTAATCTTCGAAAGGTTTTTTCCGCTTGCAGTCGAAGACTATATTACGCTTGACACATCTGCGCTCGGTACAGGCTCGCTAGTTTATGACCATTGGCAGCAAGTAGTAGATTTAATCAATCCTATTTTGCAGGCCAAGAAAATTTCCATAATTCAACTTGGAGACGCAAAAGATAAATCTCTCACGTCATGTTACATGGCACTAGGCCAATGCAATTTTAACCAGAAGGCTTATGTCATCAGTAAGAGCCAGCTTCATGTTTCGGCAAATAATGAATCAATGCATTTGGCATCCCATTACGACAAAAAGACAGTAGCCCTCTTTCCCAACAACTGCTTCCCTAGTCAGTTCACCCCTTACTGGAGTCGCAAGGAGGACGTTGAAATCATGTCTCCTGAGTCGAACAAGAAGCCCTCCTTCAATCCTAATGAAAATCCCAAATCGATAAATAGTATTAGGCCAGAAGATATAGCTCTTAAAATTTTAAATTTTATGGGTATTTTCGCTTTTTCCCCAGAATTTAAAACTTTAAAAATTGGTAGCGCATTTTACCGCCCCCGCATCGACTCCACACTAACGCATCTCTTAGATCCTAAAAAACTGAGCGTTTCATCTATTATAGTTAGAATGGATTTGAATTTTAACGAGGAGGCCTTAAAGGCCCAGCTTGAGGCCTGCCCGTGCTCCGTTATAACTAATCTACCTTTTAACCATGAAATTTTAGAAAGATACGCTCCTAAAATCGCAGAGTTAGTTTATTATGTTGAAGACGACGACCCCGCAGGTGTCGCCTTTATCGCTAAAGCTAGGGAAAAATCAATAAACTTTATTTTAAGAAGCCGAGCAGGCGATGAAGAAATAAGGGATTATAAATTATCTTACTTTGATTACGGGTTAATTCAACAAGTACCTCGCAGAACTCAAGATGATTTTCCTGAATTAAAAGGGAAAAAAAATCTTTATTACAAATCTAAACATTTTATCATTCATAATACAAAATTTTACCCATGCAGTGCCGCATTACTAGCTGATGAATTTTTTAATTTAACGGTGGAAGACCCTTCAAAACGTCAGACCAGTGGGTTTGCAACTATGGAACATGAACCTCAACGGGTTATTGATGATCCCCTATTTTGGGAAGAAGAAGAGCATTTTCATTTTTTTGAAAAAAAATAGTTGACCTGCCTCCCCATATCCAATAGCTTCGTTTCCACATGGCGAATACTACGACAAATAAACCGCCCGTCATTGTAAAGAGGAACCAGTACGGGCTACTTGAGGACAAGAACGTTGAATACGTTTTCAATGAAGATGGCAGCATCAACTGGAGGAAGATGATAAAATCTGAGTTTCTTGTCGCTAATCGCGATAGGACAGACGAAACAGATATCTCTAAACTTGAAGATCACGAATTAATCATTTTATTAGGAGGGTTAAAAGACCTAGCTTCTATTCGCGGATTTACTTCTGTTAGTTATAAAATAAATAAAGCTTGCTCGGAATATGTCTGTGTATCCTGCTCGATAACTTGGATACCTAGCTATGAAACTGGCGGCGAGACAGTTACTTTTGAAGCGGTAGCTGACGCTGGACTAAACAATACAGAAGGCTTTGGTCAAATGTATTTAGCCGCCATAGCGGAGAATAGAGCATTCTGCCGAGCAGTACGCAATTTCCTTCGCATAAATATTGTAGCTAAAGAAGAAATAAAGAACGTAAAAGTTTCCAAACCTACCCCTAGCGTTAACTCTGCTTCTCCTGACATTTTCCTCTCAAAATTAATGAAGGAAAAGAAGATCGAGTTCCAGACTATTAAATCCAAAATGGTTAAAGAAGAAATAGATGGGGCTTCCGGATGGGAGACAGTTAAGGATATTCCGCGTTTAAAAATGTTCGAAATAATTGAGCGACTGCAGAAGAAAAAATAATCATGAAACTGCAACGATTCAAAGTGAGCGAAGCCACTCTTAAAGAGGCTAAGCGCAGATTTGATAACTTCCCATTGATCAATAATTCGATTAGACAACGGGAAGGAGGGCTTGTGGGTTACATCGGAGAAGCCCTAGTGTTGCACCTTCAAGGAGGGGAAATTAAGGATACGTACGATTACGACATTATCAATGCAGAAGGCCTTAAAATCGACGTTAAGACTAAAGAGCGTAAAGTAGCTCCCAGATCTAACTACAACTGCACTGTCGCTGACTTCAATACTAAACAGAAGTGTGATAGATATTCATTTGTAAGCGTGTTGGAGGACTACAAAAGCGCTTGGTATCTTGGAAGCATCTCGAAAAAAGATTTTTATGAGAAAGCTGTTTTTTATAAACAAGGAGATCTTGACCCCGACTCCTCTCCACGTTATCCCTTTAAGTTTACCGCTGATTGTTACAATATAAAAGTCGATCAGTTAGAAATTTGATGTGTTTCAATTCAATTATATTCTTTGAATATTTCACATTGATTATACATCACACTAGTCTAGGGTGTTTCAGCGCGTCTATATTCTTTGAATATTTCAAAACGGATATACCCTAGGCTAAAACTCTTTTATTATGCACTACTCAGAGCAAGTTAATCAAATGACATTTTTTGATGAGGTGGTTGAGGAAATCACCCCTGAAACTGTCGCAAAAACGACCCCCGACATAAGTGAAATAGTCGATAAAATTATCGCTCAGAAGCCTCCGGAAAATGAGACAGGGGATGATCGTGACCCTGAATTTGCCAATGCTGTAAGGAATCATGGGTTAATAACCATGGACGTGGGTCAAAAAAATCTCTGGTATTTTGATGGTGACGAAAACCTTCTACCTGCTGATAAATTGGAAGAGTTGAAGCATTTAAAAGGAGACGCTCTTACACAAGCGAAGAAAAAAATTCTTAATGATGAAGTCAAGGAAAAATATAAAATTTCCATAGCAAGGAGCATGGATAAATTTTTACAACTTCCATCTAGATATCCAAAACATGGATTCGCAATGGAGCATGCCCATTTTGTAGCCCAACAAAATAAGTCGGTGTCTCAATCATTTGTCCCTGCCATAAAGCAAGAGTTTATAGATAATTGTGAAAAATATGGATGCGTGCTCAGGAACGCTCCAGAAAGCCAGACTCCTAAAATAATTGAGAGAGAAGGCTTTCCCAAGAATGACTTCTTGGACGCCTTATCGCTACATAGGCACATTAATAAAAATCTTTCTACATTAACTTTAAAAAAGCCTCCATTTACTGATGAATTTACTAAAAGGCAACTGGACGCTTTTGAATTTAAAGCTGAAACTAATTTAATCGCCAATATTTACCGTAGAGAAACAAGGCAGGAGCAGGTAAACTGCCTAATGGATCTCCAATATGAAGAGCTTTGGCCTTATTTTATCGAGAGGGCCGATTTTGTAGATCATCTTGGAGACGGCAACGATTACAGGGACTTAGTTTTCGATGCTCTTGGGGTAAAGCCACTCCCTCCCGATCAGTATAAGGTGTATAGGAATGAATGTCGAAATAGAGGAATGAAGGAGGGGGATATTTTGTCGCCCGCTTATCACTTGCAGAAATATAATGATAAAATTAATAATAAAACATATATTAAAGGTGACCTTCACAGAAGCAATGTCCTTTCTAATACTCTTGTGCCTAGTATTTTGATATGCTTTTTAGGAGCGCAGGCTCACAGCGAAGATATTAGGGCTTCAAGCACCCTAACAGCTAGAGTGAGGCTTGTAGGCACTAGCTATCCCAACCTTCCTGACAGGCTTATGAGTTGGATGTGGGCAAAGCAGTATCATTTTAGATACTCCCCTTACCACCTTAAAGGCGGAGTTGTAAGAAGCAACCTTAAATATTGGTGCGAAAAATCTTATCTCAAAAATTTACAGAAAGATTTTGAAACCAGTAAAAAGCCGGAATATAATGAAAAAGGAGAAGTCACCAATTATATCCTTGGCGACAAAAAAGGCTCTGCTTTTGATTCTAAAATGGGAAAATGGAGCTTAGAGCAAGAAGATGTTAATAGGGAATGGCGGAGAGTCTACAGCCACAAAGTCGTAAAATTGTTATTCTTCGCCATAAGAAAATTTGTTACTGAACGTTATAGGTAACAAATTGAAGAAGCGGGAATAGAAATTTAACTATGTTTCAAGTTAACTATACTTAATAAAGTATTTCCACTTAAATACATAGTTAATATTAGAAGGGTATTTCAAAGCAGCTATATCCTCTGGATATTTTAATTTGGATATCCCCTTTTAAAAAAATGAAAGAAAAAAAAATAAAAAAAGAATGGGGGCACGAGGTATGGCTTGCCAACAATGAGAAGGAAAATTACTGCGGTAAGATTCTATCTATCAAAGCTGGCAAGTCTACCTCTATGCATTTTCACGCTAATAAGCATGAGTCCTTTTATGTTTTAGAGGGATCTCTTTTTATTCATACCGTAGACACTGAGACTACTGAAATAACTCTCCATTGTGTCGAGGCGGGAGAAAGATTTGTTATGGATAGGTTTGTCCCACATAAACTTGAAGCTCAAGACAGGCCAGTTAAATTCATTGAAATAAGCACCTTCCATCAAGATAGTGACAGCTATAGAGTTTACAGATGAAATTAGCAATAGTTAGCGGCGGGTTTGATCCCTTACATGTGGGCCATATTGAGCTTTTTGAGAGAGCTAAAAGTATGGCAGATGATTTATGTGTTATCGTAAATGATGACGCTTTTCTTGAGCGTAAAAAAGGAAGCGCTTTTATGCCTTTACAAGAGAGGTTGAAAATTATAGAATCCCTGAAAGCCGTAGACATGGTAGTAGAATCTGTTGATGAAGATGATACAGTCTGTGATACTTTAGCATGGACAAGAGCTCTTTATAAAAATAAATACAGGCACATGATGTTCTGTAATGGAGGAGACAGAACCAGCGGCAAAAACACCCCCGAGCATAAAACATGCGAGGAGCTGGGTATTAAGACAGTTTACAAACTAGGAAAGAAAGTCCAGAGTAGCAGTTGGCTTTTAAAAAATAAGTAAATTTATGGAAGTGGTAAATTCGAAAACGATACAGAGCGCTGACCTAGGAAGCACATTTATTAGCCACAAAGAAGTGGCCATCAGATTCAACAATGAAGACCTAAAAAAGCTATTAAATGTTGATATGCGACTGGTAGGAGATTTTAACCATATTTTGGGCTCTGATCAAATTGAAACGCTATTAGAATTAGTGGAGTGCGTTACCGAAGGGGTAAGTGATTACGATTTGGTATAAAGAATGAAAGTAAAATTCTTTGACCAAAGCGAGCAGGCTTTTCTTGACGCGGTTGCTAGATCACGAGCCGAAGGGAAGACCCACTTAAAAACTAAGTCCCTCATGTGCTCCGGCCGCAAGGACGGCAGTGCTTACGATAAAAGTTTAGAAGGGCATTATATGGGGGTAGCTGGAGAATATGCTGTGGCAGAAGAAGTAAAAGGGTTCATGGATTTCATTCCTCGCTCACAAGGAGATAAGCATTCAGCAGATATTCTATGCAGGAATAAAGAAGGAAAGAATTGTAAAATTTCAGTTAAGACTACTAAATATAAAGACCCGATACTTAAAGTTAACTCTCTGGATGAAATAAAAGACGCCACCCACGTTGCGCTGTGCCGTTATTTTAAAGATTCTAAGCAGGAAGGGGTAGAAATACACTGGGTCAAGACAGTAGAAGAGTTTGAAAACAATCATTATATAAGAAATTTTGGTTATGGTGACAAAATGTGTTTGAAATAAAAATGAAGTATATAACATTATTACTGTTGGTTTCCGTTTCTGTATTTGCTCAGACTGCGGAGAATAGATCATTCGTTTCTTTTGCGACTCAATATATTCCCGAGTTGGATGAGAGAGTACTGACCCGTGAAGAAATATGGGAAGAGAAAGAAGTAAAAGAGTATTATCCGATAAATGATATTATTACTAAAAAGACCTTATTCGTTCCCGCTACAGGGGCAAATAAAGCTTTTTACCAATCTTTAAATTATTATAATAGAAATCTCTTCATGGCCCTAAAAGAAGCGGCTAAAAAATCTCGCGAAGAGAACAAGACTATTTATGTAAATATAGTAGCAGGAGACAATGTTCCCGCTCACGCTTTTAAAGGTAGAAATAATGTATATAAAGCCTCTGAATATACAGAAGGCCAATGGACTATTTTGGGAATAGACCCAAAAGGAGAGCTTACGCAAGACCATTACCAGCACGGAGAATATGGAAAACAGGGGAGGGATGGTATTTCTTATGAGCATGCGGTTAAAACCTTCAAGGCTACCGCTTTACGCAAGGCTGCAATGAGAGCCGAAAAGAGTGACAAAGAAAACGACTGGCATGTAGTATTTGATTTGGGTGATGGGGTAAGCCAGACCTATACTTTCGACACTTTCGTTGAGTACGAAGAGTTTTACAATCTAACTAGACTGTACGAGCAAGATAAGAGCACGTACAAGGTGAAGAAAGTAAAAACACCTAAACCTTTAGTTAAAAAATAATTAGTCAATATTACTAAAGTAGCATAAAATAATAATTATGACTGATTATATTAAAGCTTTTATCGTTATGTCGCTACTGAGTATAGCTGGGCTGTTTGGAATTGGATTCGTTGTAGGCTTTTTTATGGCTATAGGCGGCGCTCTCCCTTCTGCTGGCGATAATTTAGACGAAGCGCTATGGTTTAATTTGTTGATATTATTCTTTTGGCCTGTTATATCTTTCTTCGCGTTTAAATTTTCAGTAGATAAGTTTCTTATTGAAAAACATTAACACTAAATAATATGGAAACAGAAATTAGTCCTATTCAGTTGGTGCTGGCGCTTCCTTCGCTAGTGTGTCTTATTATAATTATCAAAAATATGTTTGATAATGGAAGCTCAGGCTTGGGTATCGCCACAATAATTCTTACTCTTGTTTGCGGTATAGGTAGCCTAATCGCTTTCGTTTGGGGGTGGATGAATGTAGGAGGTAAAGTTATGATAGCTTGGACGATCTTAACTATAGCGGGAATTATAGCTAGCGTAGGAGGGGTTTAATATCATTTTAGAATATATTTCATTAACAATATACTTATGTAAGTATTTCATATGTCATATATATTCTTAAAATGCGGGTAACATAAAGCCTCGTCGCGAGTTGAACATCGTGGCGGGGCATTCTCTTTAGATGTATTTCATCGTCATTATGCTCAAAAGAGCATTTCAGATGAGCTATACATCGAAAACATGAGACCCGTCGGAAACGTTTGGAATGTATTTCAATGTAGATATATTCAGTAGAATATTTTAGGTACGCCATATATTCCGATCTCCGGCGGGTCTTTTTATATGAATTTATTCACTCAATTAGCTATAAATAACTTCAAAAACTTCTTTAAATTGCATTTTATGGCTGAGAAGTGTAATTGTAAGGTGTGTAGGTCGAAATATGAAAGAGAAAAAACAAGCAGGAAAAGGGGATAAACCAAGAAATTGTTTTTCTAGCGGGTATAAAGATAATTATGAAGCAATCAATTGGGGGGAGAAAAAATGTGTCAGTGCTTCAAATGTAAAAAAGAATTCGCCGAAACACAATTAACATGGGTTATAATAGATAACTCTTTAAAATTAATATGTGATGAATGCAAAAAAGAAAAAGAATTATGATATACTTCCAGAGGATTTTGAAGGAGAGGATTATACAGTATGGTTCTGGTAAGATATCTAGCCTTGATGTTTTTCTTGATTTGCTCGAGCGGATGCGCGGGTACTTGGGTATGGCAAGAAGATTACCCCAAGCACCGAACCATGTCTTTTAAATGCCCACGATGGAATTACAACGAGGCCTACGACAAACTTCATCATATTTATGCAACCAGACAACACGAACCAATCAAGGTTAATGACAAGAAGTGAGGTAACTGAAGAGCTTCTAAAAAGAGGGTATACTGAAGATGAATACCCCGGTATTTGGAAAACGCCAGACGGTAAAGATAAAATAGTATGGTTTCTAGCCACGAAACGAGAAGGTCTAAGCTTTGATAGTAAAAGCTGGGGGCCAGAAATAACTGAATGCAAGGAACGCTGGAAAAACAGAAAAAAAATGTGTAAGAAAGTGTAATAAAATAAAATGATAGTCGATTTCACCAGCCAGATCATTGCAGAGAAAGAGAAAAAGACCCTTAACAAGCCTTTCCGCACACCAAGCGGGCCGAAAAAGTTTTCCGTATATGTCAAGAATGAAAAGGGTAATGTTGTAAAAGTTAATTTTGGCGACCCAAATATGGAAATAAAAAGGGATGATCCAGATCGTCGTAAAAGTTTTCGAGCACGACACAACTGCGATAACCCGGGGCCAAAATGGAAAGCCCGCTACTGGTCTTGCCGACAATGGAGGGCTGGTAAGAAGGTGGAAGGCTCTGAGCAGGAGTATGAATGGGATGGCGCTAGGATTTTCGATCACAATGAATTGCTTACAATCAATCCTGCGCTTGCTTTTATAGACGATCCAGATGAAGAGGAGGGCGAAGACTGCGGATGTGATACTGGATGCGGGTGTGATGAAGCTCAAGCCAGCGAGCATGAAATGACTTGGGAGGAATATAATGAAGTTATAAATCCTCTGGAAGATATAATACAAAATGGATTCCTAGAAGAGATAGAGGCAGCCAGACCCGGCCCTAAATCTGGAGCCCAAACTCCTGCAAAACCAAATGAAAAAAAGAAAGGCTCTTCCAAAAATAAACCGGGCAGTGCTGGGGAGAAGGGAGGTAAGATTACTTTCTCTGAGAAGGTATTAACCTCACTAAAGAATAAAGTTAAAGAGCATAACGCCAAACATAAAAAGAAAGTCACTCTAGGGCAACTGAAAAAGGTTTACCGACGAGGCGCTGGAGCATTTTCTCAGTCTCATAGGCCCGGAATGACTAGAGGCGGGTGGGCTATGGCCCGCGTTAACATGTTCTTGAAGATGAAACGCGGGGGCAAGGTGAAGGACTCCTACCGCAAAGCCGACGGGGATATTTAGGATGTCTACCCGCGAGCAACTACAAGATACTATAGAGCTTCTGTCTTCACTTGATGTGAGGAATCTAGATGAGGAATCAAGAGATGAAGCGGTGTATATAGTTAACGATATTATTATATCTCTCGAAGAATTAATGGATTTATTGTAGCTTTAGGGCAAAAATACTCTATATGTATGAGTATAACGCCCAAGTCTTAAGGGTAGTTGATGGAGACACGGTAGACGTGTTAATTGACTGCGGATTTTCCACGTTCCGAAAGGAAAGGGTTCGCCTCTACGGGATAAACGCCCCTGAGTCTAGAACCCGCGACAAAGAAGAGAAGAAGAAGGGGCTGGCGGCGAAAGAAAGATTAGATCAGCTTATCACAAATACTGAAGGTAAAATTGTAGTTAAAACTGAACTAGACAAGAAAGGTAAGTACGGCAGAATACTCGGTGTAATTTGGGACGAAGATAAAAAGAAAAACTTTAATAACATGTTAGTAGCTGAAGGTCACGCAATTAAATATGAAGGAGGTAAAAGATGAGCCCAGACACTCTTCCAAAAAGGGTTTTCTTTTGCCTGTTGATAATTATTATTTTTATAGGTTTTATGACTTCTGGATGCCACTCCGTCAAATGGGAGACATTTCCAGATGATGAAAGGTTACCGCAGAACAAGCGTCCCGCACCCTTGAATCCCCCGACGCCACAAGGAGTGACTGTAATAAAAGGTAGTTTCTAAAATGAAAAATAAATCAATAAAACTATGTTGCGGCGGCCGAGGGTGCCCTGAGCTAACTATAGAGGGAAATAAAGTTAAAATTACCGACGACCATGGAAAGTTTATCCGAATGGATATCGGTGAAGCTAAACTTATAAACGACGCCTTGAAGAAATTGGGGAAATAGAGTTATTTTTTTTGATCTCATAGCTGCCGTAGGGTTAACTTTAATACTAAAGTACGCCACTATATTAAACGTTCCGCGTCAAAAACTCTCTCAATGCCCGCTTTTAGGTAAGTTATTTAAATGTAGCTTATGCCTAGGTTTTTGGTCAGGGGTAATAGTCTTTATCGTGGGGAGCAGCCATTATCATTTGATGCCATTAGCCAGTGCTGGGGCAAGTTGGGTGATAGACAACCTAAACCAAGCATTACAAAGTATAGAAGTAATAATGGATGAGAAAATCAAAAGTGAATCAAAAAAGGCCAAATAAATGAAGTGTTTGCGGAATTTATGGCTGATTTGGTGTCGAACTGTCGATCATAGAATAGGCAAGACAGACGATGATGAGCCAGATATCCCTATTTTATCACTAAAACAAGCCCAAATAAGTTTATTTCTCAGGACTTTCATAATTTTAGTTAATTTAATTACGTGTTTCTTCATTGTAGCGAATATAATACATAAATGGTGAAAGGAAGAATGACGAAGAAAGACTTAATTGTATGGTGGTCAATAATTTTAGGAGCTGTGATTTTAAACTGCTTCCTTGCGGCGAAGTATTTGGTATGACTTACAAAGAACTCTTATTTAAAATGGCCAGTAAAGAAATGCTAACTCTTTCCAATGATAAAGATGGTCGAGGATTGTTTTGGGTAGCGATGAACAACCTTGAAGCCCTTGAAAAAGAGTTTAACTGGGCTGATTTTGAAGGCGATACTCCCCCAGATAAGGAGTTTTATATAGATAAGCAAGGTCGCAGACAGGAGAAGCATAACGGTTACGAGTATAGTCAGCCAATGTTCGCAGAAAAATAAAAATTATAAATATGACCAGCCAATTTTTAGAGCAAGAGCGTAAAAAAATTAAAAGGGAGTGGGATAAATTACCAGAACCCAAACCCACTTGGGAAGAATTCAAACGAATGAAGTATAGAAGGACTTTCAAATAATAATTGTGAACGAAAAAAGGCCAAATAAATACTAAGAACGCGAAGAAAGAATTGTGAACGAAAAAACGCCAAATAAACGTATGTATATAGTAGAGAATAAGGATATCACTTGGGAGTACGACAAAGATTCTTTGCGTGAGAAAATTTTAGAAGTCTTAAACCAAATAAGAATAGAAAGAAGCCAAATAAATTTTGATTCGGAAACTGCGAGACAAAGCATCGCTAGTGTAATAGCAGATGAATTGTGAACGAAAAAACGCCAAATAAATGTATTATCCCTGAGTGGCCCTTAAATAGCGAGTGTGTGGGAAGGTCAATTATGAACGAAAAAACGCCAAATAAGTATCATGTTCCCGAAGTTCGGAGCTATACGTTCGACAGCGAAAAGAATGATTGGTTAGAGCAGCCTCATAATTCTTATTTTTTTGAAGGGGAAGATGCCAAGGTAATTTATCATTATTTTGGTGAAAAACCACCCTCCGATTCGTAAAAAAATTTTTTTTAAAATTTGGTAAAATTCTTTTTTACTATGGGGTAAAAACTTCTTTTTTCGTTCATAAAAATTTTTTTTAAGAAAAACTAAAAAAAACCCTTGACTCGGTATCCCGTTTACCCTAGAATGGTCGAGGCATGATTACTACATCCAGTCAAACCACACTTAAACAGTCCGACGATTTCAAGTCTTTTCAATTTGGAATTAAAGAGTCAGGACTCTCTCACATATTCAACGTACTGCGAAATCAGTTATATTCTGATAAGGTACTCGCGGTTATCCGAGAATACTCTACCAATGCGGTAGATGCCCACATAGAAGTAGGGCAAGCAGACAAACCAATCAAAGTGACTCTACCTACTCAAATGACCCCTGAGTTTAAGGTGAGAGATTTTGGTCGAGGATTAACCGAGGAACAAGTCGCTCAGATTTACGCAATGTACGGGGAATCTACCAAGCGTGGAACTAACGAACAAATCGGTCAGTTGGGACTTGGCTCGAAATCAGCTTTTGCTTACGGTGATAATTTCGTAATCAACTCATTCGTTAAGGGTAATAAAACAACCTACAATGCTTTCATCGACCCCTCTGATGTTGGTCAAATCTCCAAGATTCACTCTGAAAAGACTGATGAGAATGACGGCATTGAGATTGTCATTCCAGTAAAGTCTGATGATTATGAGGAATTTTACCTCAAGGCTACTAGATTATATAAGTATTTCAAAGTTATTCCAGATGTTCGCGGAGCAAACCAAGAGCAACTAAAGAATGATTTGAAACGCGACGAGATTGTAGTCGGTAAAGATAACTGGAATCTTGTAAAGGGTAATTCTTATGCGGTCATGGGCAACATTGCCTACCCATTAGATTCTAGTGCGTTGAATCTAAACTGGCAGGATGAACGAGCAGATTTGATTTCGGCGGGAGTTGTAATTGATTTTGCGATTGGCGATTTGGAAATCTCCGCTTCCCGTGAAGCATTGCAGTACACCGACAAAACCAAAAAAGTCATAATTGACAAGCTGGAAGCGATTATCAAACAGTTGCCCGATGTATTGGGCGAGAAGTTTGAAGAATGCAAGACTTTATGGGAAGTAAAGTGTTTATATAATGAGGCTTTTCGGCATGGAGGTTTCGGGCAAAAGATTCGTAAGATAGTCGAAACCAAGGGTATTTTATGGAATGGCATCAAGGTTACTAATGGTGATTTTTCCAAGAGAAAATGGAAAGATGAAGATATAGAGTTAAAGGTTTTTAGTAAACCTAATAGTTATGGTACTCGCAAGCGAGTGCGGGGCGAAGAAGGTCAAAACATTTACGCTAAAGAAGGTAGCTTGATAATTTATGACGATGCTCCTACTCATCACGGTAGATTGAATCGAATTGCTCCTTTACTGGAATCATACGATAAACGTGATAAAACCCACAAGGACACGCCAGTATATGATACTGTTTATTTGATAAATTTCCGCTCGTCAAAAGCTAAAACAGAATTCTTTGACGGTCAGAAATTAGATTTCCCCGCGAAAAAACTGACAGAATACCCCAAGGTTGTATTGCGAGATATTTACCCAAGCAATTCAACTGTATCGGGCGGCACTACTACTAAAAACTCAAAACATAACACCAAGGTTTTCTCGCTAGACCAGTATTGCAGTCACGGTCAATACCATAATTGCAGAAGCGATTTCTTTGAGTCGAATGAGGTCAATTTAGATGATGGGGGCGTTTATGTAATCGTAGATAAATTCTACTGGGGCAAGTCATCAGATTCCGAAAAGCATCCTCACTATCTTGTTAACAGGGTTAAAAAATTAGTAGAGTGCGACATAGATGTTCCTACGATATATGCCCTCAAGCCTACTGAAAAAAACATGGAAGCAATCGAACAAGATAATTGGACTTATTTTGAAGATTGGGCCGTGGAAGAATTTCAGAATTTTCTAGGTGAAGAAGGTCATGTCAACGATTTGTTTCATAAGGTTTGTGCAGAACAGCACCGAAAAATATCTGAACGTCACGATGGTTTTTGTGAAGGATTATTGGAGATGCACGAAAGAAATGAGGGTTTTCTGGACAGCCTACCAGATTCACTAGCCAAGGATTATATCACTAATTACGTTAACATGGCTCAAGAGAATAACGCCGAATTGACTAAAATTCGTGATACGTTCAAGGCTATCGGCAAATCCAACTACAATGATTACCAAAATCATAGGCTTATTGATGATGGGGGTAAACCTCGCAAGCCAGACATGAGAGGTATCCTTAATTATTGCTGGGGAGAGGACTATAATTGGCCTGAGTATGATTTGAATGCCATGAACAAACAATGTCAGGAACGCTATCCAATGATTACTTTAATGGATGATGCTCACTACAACTGGCGAGGTACTCAAAAAGCATCTGAAGCGGCGGCACAATATATCACGCTTGTCGAAGCTACTTACAACGCTAAAAAAAAGATAAGAAACGCAAAAGCAACTAATGATGAATTGCTTGAAAAGTATCCTGACAATATATTTTTACAAACTAACAAAAACGCTTGACAATCAACCCCAAAACATTTAACTTAATTCACGCTTATGTTACCCTACATACTTACTGATAACTCCCTTACAATCGTCGTAGACGGTAAGGCACTCACGATGGAAAGTTCAAACCCATCGTTCACCGAGGCAACCAAACTTCTCGCAGAAGAACGGTTTGATGAATTGCCTGACTTGTTCGACGTTCCAAAGGCAGTCGAGAAATTTGCTGATGGCAATATCTCGGTTTCTGATGGAGAAGTTCGCTACAAAGGCGAAGCAATCCACAATCATGTTGTTGGTCGAGTCCTCGACTTTATGCGTCAGGGATTGCCGTATAAGCCTCTAGTGAGGTTTTTGGATAAGCTGATGGAGAATCCATCACGCCGAGCAGTTAACGAGTTGTACGCATTCCTTGAACACAAGGCGATGCCGCTGACTCCCGATGGCAATTTCCTCGCCTATAAAGGCGTGAGAGAGGATTACACCGATTGGCATAGCGGCAAATTCCGCAACCAAGTTGGTGATGAGCATGAAATGATTCGTAACAATGTTTGCGATGATGCCAACATTGGATGTTCTTACGGTTTCCATGCTGGCAGCTTGGAATATGCCAAGGGATACGGTAATGGAGGTCACTTGATGGTCGTTGAAATCGACCCTCGCGATGTTGTTAGCGTCCCGCTGGATTGCGACCAGCAAAAACTTCGCACCGCGAAGTACAAGGTTGTTTCCCACTTTGAAAAGAAGTTGGAAGAACCAATGTGCGACGATTACGGTGATTACGATGATGAGGTATATAACGATGGTTATGAAGCATCAATCGCTAACGATGCCTATGCCAAAGGGTACGAGGCAGCACGAAAGGATTTAGCGGATTCACTATCCGCTGAAGCATGATGTAGTAGTCATAACGTGATTCTGTCAGAGCATTTAGGGTTTGTCTAATTTCCCCTATTGTAAGTCTCTGGCAGGGTTTCGACTACTGGTAAAAACATTAACTCAAATTTAAAAAAAATATTTTTATGATTACTACTACAAAAGTTGAAAGTTTCTTTGAATCAATCAGAGATAAGGATATACAATCCTACAACGATTACTGGGGTGAATTGAAACCTCAATCAGACAACGCCTCTTTCAGAAGATACTTGTTCGCCTTCATGTCGGTGCATACCAGTTGGAAGAATAACTGTAAAGGATACAATGCAATCAAACAATTCACAAACTGGACACTCGAAAAGGGAGAGCAACTCCAACTCTGGAACTATAACTCGGACGATTTATTCAGACGCATCGAAGCAACGAGGGTTGGTATGCAGAATAATCGAACTAATTATATCGGTCTTTTTTCTGATACTTTTTGGGACAATCCTAGTGACTACCTCGCTCGCAATTCTAATGAAGGATGGACTGAGTGGCGTGACAGGCTGGCCAAGAAGATTCTTGGGTTGGGTAAAGCAAAAACTTCGTTCGCGATAGAAATGTTATTCCCGCTTGAAGCTCAAGTGGTTTGCATGGACACGCATTTGTTCCAAGTGTACGGGTTGAACCAAACTAAAAACTCAAAACTTTACAATGATATTGAAGCTGATTGGCTTGAGCGAAGCGAAAAGCGAGGTGTAGCACCTTACATGGCACGATGCTTGTATTGGGACAAGAACCAGAATCGTAAAAACTCACGTTATTGGAGCAAGGTACTAGAAGCATGACCCTTGATGGACTTATAGTAAACCGTTATCCAAAAAGAAGAATAACAATGGCAATCAACGAAGAAATTTTTAATCCAATAGAAAAGAAGAAAAAGGTTCAGCACTATACTTGTACCGATATTATATCAGACATAAATCCAGAAGCATTGTTCGCTGATGGTTTTGATGCGGCGATTATAGGTTACGATGCAAATTGCACGGTAGTTTATGATTACGATAAGTGCATGAAAATTTTAATGGAACGCGATAGCATGACAGAGCATGAAGCCCATGAGTTTATGGAGTTCAATGTTGTAAGTGCATACGTTGGAGACTTCACGCCGATATTTATACATAGATTAGACGATTAGATATGAGTGACTATAATCTCACAAAAATAGTTACGGGCAAAAGGCTTGAATTATTCCTCCAAGCAAAAACTATTGATGACCGTCAAAAACTCAGGAATGATTGTTTGCGAAAAGTGAGGTTCGCAACGGTCATGGAAGCGGGAAAAATAGCGAGGCGTGTCAAAAAGAGAGACAAAAAAGACTTATATATTTATCATTGTAAACATTGCAAAGGGTATCATTTAACAAGTAAGAAGAATAGGTATAAGTGGACTAATGCATAACGAAACAAAATGCTATACTTGCGGCGAGCCGATAAAAGGCAAGTGGGATTCCACAATTCAATTAGCTATTGAAATGGGAGAACTGGAAGGTGAAGCAAAAAGCCACTTCTTTTTCCATGATAAGTGCATCAGATGTTCTCCGAGTCGTTCTCAACATATAGTTCACTCAGAATTTGTGCCTGTCAAAGACCGTAGAGAGCAGTACAATAAGTATTTTTGGGACAAGTACGAGAGAAGTAAGTACGAGAAGCTATATACGAACGCATGGGTTCGTTTACAAGAGAAGTATAATCCAAGTTGGAAAGGTAAAAACGATGAGCAAGAATCATAAAAAAATAAATTATGTTTCCAAACTTACAAAAGTTATGGAGCAGGGAGAAAGAAGCTACTCCGATAAGGTAAACCACAAAAAGTATGCCAAGATGAATATGTACGGCAACGCGACTAATCGCTTGAATGAGTTACATGAAGATGATTGCCCAAGGGTAAATGAATTAGCAGTAATTATAGATAAATTCGTTAATTCGATAGCGGCAGGTAAAAGTTGCATGAGTCGGAGAAGATTAGTTAAGATTGGTTATGAGATTCTAAACCAGCGGGATGATGCGATGGCGAGTACCCGCAAACACATGGAGATTTAATCATGTCAAAGTATAGAGAACTACCAAAATTAAAAAAGGGAGAAGGAAAGATGTATAGTGTCCGCTTTAATTTAGGCGAAAACTATGTGAAGCCTTACGGGATGCAGAGAAAAATTTGGACTATGAGCTTCGATGAAAGGGGAGCATTTTGGACTCGACTTTTAAGAGCTAAAGACCGTACCGATGCCGTGAACAGAATGTTAATTTGGTATAGGAATAAAAAAAGTAAGGCTAACAAATCGGGAAAGGGATTATTTGTTAAGTTGCCACAATACGCCGATGCTGTATTAGAGATAAAAGATGATTGGGATGAAGTTGTATTTCACCACACAATGCAACCAAGAGTATTAAAAAACCGAATGTTAACCCCTGACAAACTAGATGAAATCCTAAAATTATCGAAGGGTATTTTCAAAAAAACAACTGATTATAGTAAGCAGGGTTGTTTTACTCAAACTAGAGAATATAGTAATAAAAAAAATAGGGAAAGAATGATAAAAATTCCTGACGTTCCCTACGTTTACCAGCATCATTCAACTAACAGATATCATGCTAAAATCCAGATAAGAAGTAAGAAAACAGATGGAGGTCACATGAAATATCTTGGATGCGAGAAGGATGAAAGAGGAAAGTACACAAAAGTATTTTGGGAACGTAGAAGGGGGAAACAAATTCAAGCGAATAGATTTACCCTTGTGCCTTTGAAGGCTACTAATTTGCAGGATGCAGTAAAGGAAGCGGTAAAATTAAGATCACAATACGAACGAGGGAAAGCAGGTACAGCAAGATATTTTAACAAAAAGTAATTATATGTATATTACATTATCACTAACACCAGACAAGGACGGGTTCCAAGGCCAAGTAGCCTTGAACGCAAATCGAATCAACGGTTTCCGAGAGATTTGCTATAAAGATATAGGCGGAAATCCCGAAAAAGATTTAGCGGGATATCCCGAAACATACACCGAAGTATTGATGAAAGGCTGTTCCTTGACGGTAGCAGAACCGATTTCAACTATTTTGGAAAAAATTCGTGAGGGTAAACTAATGGATGACAGGAATCGTTCGTGATGAAAGTTACTAAACTAACATTTGGGTTTTTAGTCTCCCTTCTCGCGGCTTTATTGTTATTGTCAGCTTGCCAAAGCACTCAAGAGGTGCAGTATAAAACAATATCTTTCGCGGATACAAATGGAGTTACAACTGTTTACTATCCGATTACAATGGAGAAGGATATAGTTCCCGATGACGGCAAAGCTAAACTAATGTTGATAAAACCATGACAGGAAAATTAAAAGTATTATCGCTATCTAAAGAGGTAGAAGGATTAAAAGCGAAGAAAAGTTATACAGATGTAAACATCCATTTTAGAAATTTGCATCACCACACTATGACTTTGAAGAATAAAAAAGAATACATTTTAGAAATTACAGCGACTTCGATTGAGGCAGACTCGCTTATGATTGAAGGCGATGTATGGACAGACGGTGAAGAAGAATGGCGAGCAGGAACTATATTTGAGTTTAGATTTTATCCTACTGCTAAATGATAGATATATTAGACAAGCATATAGATGCCCAAGTCGAAGCGTATAAGTCTAACAGATATGAGGATAGCAGTAGCGAAGGAATGTCTTTTATACAACGATTTCTCAAAAGAAACCATAACGAGAATTACCAAAGCGTATTTAGCTCAAATCAAAAAGGACGGCAGGGAAGTGATAGATTGGAGGTATGGCAACATCCCGACCCAAAGACAAAACGCAACTAAAGTACAATTTGAGATAGAAAAACTACAAAAGAATGGCACATTTAATAACACTAACTGACGCTGACACAAGGGAAGATATACTATTTAATTTAGATACGGTAGTCTCCATTGAGCGAGGGGCGAGAAATTTATCAGTAATTACTACTAGATGGGGAAGAACTAATGTAGTGGAATCATTAGACTACATTAAGAAGGAGTCTCAAAAGAGTAATGACGTTGACTTCGCTCCCGATTTAGGATAGTATAGCTTACGTTATGAACATCTTCGCTACTGACGAAAATCCAATAATCGCCGCGAGAAATCTATGCGACAAGCATATTAACAAGATGATTGTGGAGTCTGCACAAATGTTGGCAAACGGTTTCTCACTTGAACGCTTGGCTCAAGATGACGTTCCACGCAATCAAAAAGGCGAGCCGAGGACGCATGGTTATCCAAAACATCCTTGCACACTATGGGCATACGAAACTACTGGCAACATGGATTGGTTATGTTCTCACGCTTTAGAAATGGGTAATGAACGTAGATATCGTTGGCCTGACAGAGCAAGGCATTTCTCGTTAGATTTTATTTCATGGTGCAAGGATAACATATATGATTCTATCGCACCAGTTGGGGAGCTTACAGATTTCGCAGTTGCAATATCAGAAGATATGAATTGTCGTAAAAGAGTAGAGAACTTCAATGACCTCTCATCAATCGACAAGTACAGATTTTACTATAAACACGATAAAGAATTTGCAGAATGGACAAAAAGACCAAGACCGAATTGGTATTAACACCACACGAAAAACTCCTAGTAAGATGCTACAATAAAAAAGTGATTACTTTTGGAGGGCTTACAGACAGGATAGAAAAAATGATAACCAGACACGGTATAAAAAAGATGGTTCAATCAGCTAAATGATAACACTCATACCTATCACAATCGCAATAATCGCAGGATATTACTTTGTTACTTACTTCACAAATGACCAAAACTGAAAACATAACTAAAGAACGGCGGGACTTTCACCTATTTAGGGAAATTGCCCCGAAAATCCATTGGGAATCTAATGGGTTGGTAAAAAGCAATCCAAGAATTGATAAAAATAAAATTTTTGGAAAGTGTTCCACTAGCGAGTTCCCTTCTGATTCTATTTCGGTAAGGATAAACAGCATGAAGAACAAAAGATTTACTGCTTACTTTTACGGGGAAGCCACAACTAGAAAGTGGGGTAGTCAATCATATACTTACATTAACCAATCACTAAAGGTTTATTGTGACCATTCTATGACGAAACATCCCAAGCCTATTTACAGCTTCACGGGACAGATGCCTCACGGCTTGACTCCCGATGAGGTAGCCTTCGCTTTGAATCACATTGGAGATATTTTATACGGGGAACAATGAAACAGGAATACCGACATACCAAACCGATAAGAGGGAAAGACCCTTCTTTTGAGAAGGAATGGGTATCTGATTCTTTTGAAGATTATCAAAAGACAGTCACTAATGACTTCACCGACTACCTTCAACATTGTAAGACTAATTATTTAAGCACTCACAATGATGGATATACGAGGGAATTCTATCGTGGAGAACTTTTGCGGCTCAAATCAATACTAAACGAATCACTTTCAGAAACAGAAGATATATTAAATGGCGAAAGCAACATCAACAAGTAAGGTTACGTTTGGCAAAGGCCAAAAGAAACGTAAGGGCATCCACGCTAAAAACAAATCATCGTGGAATCATAAGAGCAAAAATTACAAAAAGCGTTACAATGGCCAAGGTAGATAAACATGAAGATATAAGGGTTTGCGGCTTTTCAGTATCAATTTATGAAAGACCCAAGCACTATGAGGCACAATTCATATATTGTAACCCTAATAACATGGACAGCAGGATCGAAAAATCAATAGATTATTTAGGTAAGGAGGGGTTTTTTAAGGAGAATAAACGTATCAAGGCTACCACAATTCATCTTTCAAACAGTTATCCATCAGACAATCCTAATGAATAAGAAAGAAATTATAGATAGAATAAAAAAGGATACGGGGTGCGACGACCACCAAGCTGAACGTATTTTTCATAAAGCAGTAGAAGATAGGGTGATTGCCGTCAGGTTAAATTGGAATTTTATTATTGGATTAGTAATATATTCTATGGTGGTTGTGACAGCAATTTGGGCAATATGGCAGCATATCAAATGGTAAAAAACACTTTCGCAGCTTTATATTTTTTATTTTTATGCGGTTGTACTATTTTAGTGCCTCAACCTCCAACGCATTTGTACTATGTTATTGATATACATGGAACAGAACCCGATGCTCAGTTTGTTGATAAAGGTGATGCCCAAGAATATGTAGAGAAGTACAAAGAGTTTCATACATATAGGATAGTTAAAGCTCAACATTATACTAATCCAAGTGAAAATTAGAAAGGCGATAGCATACAACGTAGAAGAACAGGAGGAAATTGAAGTAGATTTCCTTTTAGACAAGACACAAATTTCAGAAATCGTTAATAGATTTTTCGATAAGATGAAGTATAGCGAGAGAAGAAAATGGATTTGGGAAAATGTTCCCGAACCTAACGTAGTTTTAGTTGACAATGAAGCAAGCGGGGAGCAACCTCCCTTCGTTTATGAAAAAGGCCAAAAATGACCTCCCTCGCCGCTACAAAGCAGTATATGATAAGCTATATGCAGAGTTACCGCTCTGGAAAAGACAGTTAGTAGACGAAAGGCATGATAGACATTGTACTGAACTAGCGAAAGAAGTAATTAGATATGCCGAGAAAGAAGAAAATGACAGTCGAACAGATGAGATTGGAGATTATTGAAAAACTGAAAGACGCTGATGAAAAGGTAGTTGCCCGTGTCTATGAGTCGCTAACAGGGTGCTTCACAGAAAAGGGTGAAAAGGATGGTGAGATACAAATTAGACTCATCACATAAAAAATTTTAGAAATCTTAAAATCAATAAACTAATATAATAACAGTATGGCAGAAGAAACCAATACTCAGGAAGGTGCGGGGCAAACACAACAACTGCCGCCGCTATTTAACGCTACGTTGGCCAAGTTGTCAGCCGATAGAGAAGAATCACTAGCAGTTTTAGAAATGCTATTTAATCGCTCAGTAGGTCTAGGCGACCATACTAACGTAGTCGAGGAAATCACTAAATGGTCAGAGAAGCTCGCAAATGCGACAGGGACTATCCAAGTCCTGTCTCAGACATTTGGACAGCAGGGACAGCAACCTACGGCCCAAGACGGCCCACAAGTGGTTGGCGACCCTAATGTGACGACTCAGGGTTAAGAAGATTACCCCCGTTCATACTAAATTCCCTCTTTCTTTTCGGAGAAAGGGGGAGTTTTTTTCAAATTTTAGGTTGGTTTGTTTCAACATCATTACATACATTAGTATGTTTCACTTTGACTACAAGCCGACCTATTTATTTATATATGTAATAAGAGGATTAAAAGTAAGAGGTTTATATAGAGATTATGAGGTAAAAGAGTGGAAGTTATAATAGGAATAGTAATAGCAATATGGTGGATATGGAAGGATAAGAGGTATGAACACTATGAGAAGGATGAATGGGATAAGATAAGTAAAGATATAATAGATAGGCTATAAAAAGACTCTTACATTAGGTAGAGAATGGTAAAGAATGGGACTGAAAGGGACTGTTCTTTTTTTATTTCTAAAAATAAAGAACAAAAATATATTTTACTTCTTTTTTTATTGATTCCTTCCTATATACCAATACTCCATATAATACATACCAAACTAAAACCAAAACCAGTTTAAGTTCAAGTTCATATAGTAAAAACTAATCCCCCCGCCGAGTAAAAAAAAATTTAATCCATAAAAACCAAAATTGTGAATGTGATTTTTGTAAATACGGTGAATTGTGAATGACTTTTTCCGAAATACCGAAAGCTGATTGTGAATCAATCAAGGTCAAATATGCTGGCCCGAAAAATTTACTTTTTTGCCGCCTTAAATAATCAAATTATTAAAATCTCACTTTTTTCAGAAATGGTAAATAATGATGTTTTTACCGCATAAAAAAAATATTTATGAGCTTTTTGAAATTTTTACCTTATTTTGGCTTGACTCCTGAAACCGTAAATTTTATACTGATGACTGCTTTATGAAGCAGAAGGGACATTCAACCTATATCGGAGTATCACTTAAAGACCTAATGACGTACTTTAAAGAAGATGCTGTTATCCACGTTTCAAAGAAATTCATGGAATCATATAAGATGATTAGTGGAATTACTGAAGCACCAAAACCAATCTCAATCCAAGTTACCGATAAATCTGAGAAGATAGAGGAACCCAAGGTAATAGAGAAGATTGATACTTCTATAAAAGAAGAAGAAATTGCTCCTGCTCCTATTGAGGTAAAAGTCAATGATGGAGATTGGTAAAAATAAAGTTTATTGAAAAAAATATTTTTTCGGGGTTGACTTACAACCCCCAATAATTTAAGATCTATCTCAGTTATGACTACTACATCTACTACATTGTTTCCAACCATCATCGGACAGCATCCTGCCAAGCGTAAGTTTGAGTTTTATATCAAAGCATTTGAAAGGACAGGGATTGTGCCGAACATTATGCTTACAGCACCTAAAGGTGCTGGTAAAACCATGCTTGCAAGGGCATTTGCTCGTAATCTTATCATGCCTAACACGATGCAACCCAAGAAGTATATTGAGTTAAATTGTGCTACTATTAAAAATCTCAGACAATTCGTTGAGATGATAATGATTCCTTATATGCAAAACGAGGAAGCTACATTCCTATTCGATGAATGTCATATGTTACCCAAGGATGTAACAATGGCACTCCTTACTATCACCAATCCCAATAAAGATAACTTTAATACTTTTAGTTATGAGGGAAGTGATATTGATATAGACTTCAAAAAACTCACATTTTTGTTTGCTACTACCGAGCCACAAGACGTATTCCATGCTTTGATTGACCGCATGGAACGCATAGACTTGGATGATTATTCTTATGATGAATTAGGCCAGATACTTCTGCTTAATACTGAGAAGATTAGATTTTCTGGAGATATCGTATCAAAACATATTGCTCCTGCTTTGCGGGGTAATGGTCGTGCTGCTCAGAAAATGGCTACTAATATCAAATCTTATGTAGCGGCGAATAAAACTAAAACTTTTAAGTTATCGGATTGGAATGAACTTTGCCGTATATTGGATATCATGCCGCACGGTTTAAACAAGACCGAACTCCGCTACCTGAGAACCTTACATCGCGAGGGTACAGTACGTCTATACAATTTGGCCGCCAAATTACAGATGACTCGTTCAGCTATACAATCTGATGCAGAGACTTATCTACAAAAGTTAAACTTTATTGAAGCGACCAATAACGGCAGACAGTTAACTATCCAAGCAAAAGAAATGTTTGAAAAAAATCCACAATTATTAGAAAAAAGTAAACCGAGTTAATACTATATTATTGTATGAGAAATACAACGTATCGTGTTAATGTAACTCAAGAGGGCAATTCTCTAACCGTGGATTCAGTAGAGAAGTTGCGTAAGTTTAATCAGCATCGGAGTGAATGGCAGAAGGTAGCCAAGTCTACTTTCTCTGTCTCAAATAAAGATGCTGACACGTTGAAGTTTTCTAAACGTAGACGTAAGTAGAATCCCCCCTCAGTAGTAGTCCTCATAACACTACGAACCCCGCTCGAAAGAGCGGGGTTTTTTTGTCGGCAAATTTTTAAATCGCCAAATAATAGATAGTAAATAAATAAATGCGAAATAGTAATTACTAAATAATAAAAAGTGAAATAATAGAAGGCGAAATATATAAAGGCGAAATAATGAATTAGAAATAAATAAATAACAAATAAAGGGGCTATACAATGTATATACAATGACAATAATACCGCAAAAGAATAATTTTTTTAATCAGATAGATTTAAGTACGTAAGTCACTGATAGTCAACGACTTAGGGCGGGGCGCATGGGCGCGCCGACGTAACTCATTGATAGTCAACGACTTACGCATCCAAAAGTATATAAAAAAATTTTATCAAAAAAAATGATTTTTTAGCTTTACAAGGGGAGAGTTTTACCTTAGAATTAGCGGCGTTATGACAAGGTATATTGACAAACTACAGTACACGGAGGCTTACGGGGAGCAGGGTCACACTTACACTTTCACCGGCCCGTGCAGGGTTACGGGGGAGGAGTATAGCGTCACAGTTAAGGGGCCGGAACTTTTTCGAATGCGTCAAACCAATAGCATCATGGCATTAAAGTCATTAGATAGCGGCGACAGGGAGTTTTTGATTTCTGGAACCAGCCCGAAAGGATGGGACAAACTTTTTTCGTAAAAATTATTTTTATGGGTTGACTTTCACCAGCGAATAACTTACTATCTTCTCCAGTTATGGGTCTACTTAAATTCACATTTGAAAACGCCAAGCTCAAGGGCATTTGGCACTACTCACTACCAAGCGGCCACACCTGCCCCGGCGCGAAAAGTTGTTTGACTTTTGCACACAGGGAGACGGGCAAAATCACCGACAAACAAACGCCGGTTGATGGCCAAGCGTTCCGCTGCTACGCTGCAATGGATGAGGCTCGACGGCCCAACGTCCGCAAGACACGTTGGGATAACTTTGATTTATTAAAGGGCAAGACCATTAGCCAGATTGTTGATTTGATAGTCGGTAGCATAAAGGAAACCGGATTGAAGCGGGGCGGCACGTTGCGTGTCCACATCGGCGGAGATTATTTTTCTCAGATTTATTTCAACGCTTGGATGAAGGCGGCAAGTTTCTTTCCGAATATCGTTTTTTATTCCTATACTAAAAGCATCAAGTTTTTACTGGACTACGTTAAGAAGAACGGCGGCTTGCCAAGCAATTTTGTTTTTACCTGCTCGCGTGGTGGAAAGTATGATAATTTAATCCCCTCGACTATGGTTAAAAGTGCCAAGGTGTTTTTCTCCACAGATGAGGCAAAGGCTCTCGGCTTGGATATCGACCACACCGACGACTTGGCTATCTCTGGTTCGGATGATTTCGCTTTGGTGATTCACGGGAGCCAGCCAGCAGGGAGCGAAGCAAGCAAGGCACTTTCCGTTAATCGCAAAAAAGGGTTTACAGGCTACAACGCAAAAGCTACAATCTGAGCCGTGGAGCTAATACCTTTTGTGCTAGGGGCTTTTATAGCTTTGTGGCTCATATATCAACAGGAGAAAAAATGATAGAATACGTTATACAGAGAGATGGAGAAAAAAAAGTTGCAGTTGGGATAAGAGGCGATAATAAAAAAGAAATTATTCGTCATTACTGGGGGTTTTGGAATCATGCGGCAACATCGGGCCAAGATTTGATTTGGTCAAACGAACACGTTAAACCTTACTTGGGTTATTTTTGGACAAGCCAAACCAAGTTAAAAAAGTCATTAGTTAATATGTCCGTTAATGTAATGCTGTCCGAAGGTAAGTTATCATTGTTTAAAGGGCAGAAGGGAGGCATCATGCCTTTCGCGAGAGAATATGCAGAAGTGAGATTGCAAGAGTTCAAACCAATGACATTTTTGGTTACTCAGAATAAATATGATTTTTATAATTTAGGAAAAATTACAGCAGAAAATTTATCAGATTACGATGCCAGATAACGCACCAAACACACAGCAAGCGGATTCCTTTGATGATATGTATAATGTCGCAGCAGGAATGAAAACAGAATTCGATAATGCTTTTGCCAAGTGGGCAAAGAAAAAAGGCATTCAAACCGGATTCCCTAAAAGAAGACTAAACCAAGATTTTGTCTCAGAGGCAAATAGAAAAAAGAAATAATTAAATAACGCGCGGGGTAGCCAAGTGGTAAGGCAGGTCTCTGCAAAAGACCCATCGTCGGTTCGATTCCGACCCTCGCGTCCACTTTCAAAGTCGTAAGTTATTGAATACCAAGCACTTACGCACGCGCGCCTAGGCCGGCGCCCCTAAGTCATTGATAATCAGTCACTTAGGTCCTTTTTTCTGTCAAGCTTTTTAGTTAAAAAAAATCCCCCACCCTTTCGGGCGGGGGTTGCTTGTGTTCCCCTATTACAGAGTCACGGCCTCGGCCACCTTCTCCTTTTCAGGAGTCGGCAGCGTCAGCTTGGCGAAGTGGTTCGCGTCCTGTCGCGCCCGTGTCAAGTGCGTTAGCACGTTGCGGTTCACGCGGTTGGCGTACTCAAACCGAGTCGGCTGTACCTCGCGGGTGAGGTGTTCCGTGGTCGAGTTGTACAGGTTGTACAGGTTCCGACCTTCATCCTCCCCGAAGGAAGGCGAGTCCCAGATCATCTGGATAGAGTCCCGAAGTGATTCGGAAAGCACCTTCTTGATGGCGAGGTTGTCCAGAATAAGACCGCCCTGTTTTTGGGTGATCTCACGCTTGCTGAGGTTTTGGAATGCCGCAACAGATGCATCGAATTTTTCAACCGATGCGTCGATTCCTTCCTTGATGAAGGACAAGTCCAGCTTAGAGCTGTGCTTTTTGGTGACGTTGGTGTCGGCCACCAGCGAACACATACCATTGGAGCAAACCTTGCGGAGCAGCCCGATGGCCCAGTTCAACCCGCAACTCCTATCAAATGAGTTGTTAAGGGTGAGACGTAAGGAAACGACATCGCCAACGTCGGCGATGTGACGGTTCAGCGTTGGGAAGTCGTAGACACCGTAGAAGCGTGCGCCCTCGCGTGCAACTACAACCTCGCGCTCGAAATCGCCCATACCGGCAGAGCCGAAGGCGTCTTCAATAACTTCAACAACATCGTTGTTGTTGACGATCTCGTACGCCTCAGTAGACGTACCCAAGCAGACATTATTGTCTGTGCGGAAATTCCCCATAATTGGAGATCCCCCGACCTTAACGGCTTTACCGTTGCGGTCATACAGCGGCGACTGCTCAACTGTGTAGTCGAACTGGTCGCTTGTAGGTCTTGTATTTCTAGCCATAACGTTTTTTAGTTCTCCCTCAGAACGAATTAATCATCTCATACTTTCGGAAGTAATGCAACCCCTAAATCATCATTATTTAAAAAAAATTATTTTTTTATTTGGCCCGGATTTGGCACGGTTCTTTCCTAAAAACCCACTCTTTAGAAACGTAAGTCATTGATTACCAACGACTTACGGTCCGCGCGGAGGGGCCGGCGCCCCTAAGTCACTGATTACCAAGCACTTACGACATTAAAAAGCCCGCGGCGTTAACCACGGGCTTTATTATTTAGAACCTATAATATTAAACAGGCTCTCAGGAGGTGGCTTTTAGAGAGAAGAGTCTCCCTAAAAAAGTCATTAGATTCCCTTTTCGGGTTTTGTCCAAGTATCTTTCTACTTCTTCGCCGTTAGCCAAGCGAATGTGTCGAGTAGAGACGGCACTTTGATTCTTGCCGTGGAACTCAGTCACAACTCGCGATGAGCTAAAAGTATTAGAAATTACCCGCTCAGGACGATTCTTTTTTGTGTTGTAGTATATTGATCCGTTTTTGATATCTTTAAGTTTCATAACCGAGATAAGTATGCACTATACGGGGCTGCTTGTCAACATGAAAAAAAAATGCATTTAGATGAAAAAAAGGGTTGCACTCAATTAAAAAGTATGGTTTAATTATCTCCGTTATGAGGAAGTACATTTCATGGGAAGACGCAGAGACCTTCGCTCCAGACCGCATCAAGGTGTATCGCAACCTGACTTACAAGTGCTGGACTATATGCGATGCGAAGGACGGCAAGCTATACTGCCACGCAGATAGTGTTGACTTGCGCGATTGCAAGTTTCGGGTGCAGCCAGCAGGCCGCGCAAGAGTTTTGAAGGAGCAGCAGAAGAACGTCCACGCTTATGTGGTCGGGAAGTTCCACGATATCAATTTCGATAAGGCTCAGTATTTTCCTTATGGTTATAAGTTCGCACAGGCTTTCTACAATCCTTACAAGGTTGAGACGTTTGTGGATTTCCATAGTGGGGAAGAGCTTAAGGAAGCGGCGCGGGTTGTTTGCAAGAAGGCTCCAGATGGCGAGATGAATATCTACTACGCCAATCCTTTTGAGGCGATGAAAAATAATAAAGTTTACCCTTGACGACGATCCCCGCCTCATATATACTTATCATCAGTTAAGGGAATAGAAAGTTTTAACCTTATGTCACTACCAGATCATTACCTACGGGCTCGGACTAAAGCGGGCAGAGAAGAAGTAAAGCGTCGTGAAAACATTCGTGAGAATGTAATTGGCGAATTAAAGCAGATTAACAGTGCTTTGGAATTCGTTGAGAAAGTTGACGACTTAAACATCAATCAAACCAAGATTACGATTGCCAAGCAACGTACGACCTTGGGCATGATGATTAAGCAGTTGAGCGAGGCACAAATGCCTTACGATACTTTCGGCGAGTCTTACTCTGAAGGTCAGCAAAAAAAAGTTGATCTAGAGAAGAAAAGTGTTGTATTGCCAGACCGCTGCTAGTATACTGGTTTTTCCCTTTGGGGAGTTTGTTTTGTATATATTTTTTTTCGTTTCATTTAGTCCCTGTTAGTGGAGGTCAACTAACAACGGTTGTTTTTACTCTATCATTTCATGGTTAAGGAAGTCAGGCTGGGCTGACTTAAAAGAACCCAGACAATTTTTAAGTTCTTTGACAATTTGTTCTTGAGTTTTGCGGTCTAACTTCATCCCCGCAACGGGGTGTCTCATAACACCAAAAAACTTGGGCCATGCACTTAATGAAGGAAAAGCGTTAATTCGTTTTGAAAAGGTTAAGTATGAGAAGTTTCTCAAGAGCGATTAATTTAGGTTGACGGAGTTAAATACCCCTGTGAGGCACGAACTCACGCCCGTTTTACTGCTGGTGGTGCGGCAGCAACCTATCAATTTCCTCTCTCGACGGAGAGAGGCGGTGTGACGGAATTAATCTCTCCCAAGGAGATAACGTAGCACCTGCGGAACCATGGCCCTTCGGGGGATGAAAATTAGCAACGGCCAAGTGGCAGAGCGAAAACGCGGGTGAGTCCGAAGTAGGTTGATAAGAAACTTTGTTTCTCGGGAACCGAAAAGGTGTTGGTAAACAAATAATCCAACCACCATTTTAATTTATAATAATGAAAACTAAACACGCCCAAAGAAAGGCAGAGAAGAGAAAGGTAACGCGCAGCATTAAACTTGATGCCGCCAAGACTAGGGACATGGTTGTCCGTGGTCTGAAGCAGGAGGTTTTGAGAGACTTTCACCGCTATAAAAAGAACCATGCCGGAGAGAAAGAGATTGTTTCTCATATTAAAAAATTGGAATCGCAGATCAATCAAATATTCTCATAATGATTTGCTATGAGTGCGGGATCAAAGCCCAGCGCAAAGAGATAAGATTAGCCAAGAAAGAAAGCCGCGATCCTCAAATAACTATTAGGTGCGGTACTTGGCGCAAAGGCCCATGCGATAAATGTAAGAAAAAAAGAGTCTTTGTAACAGAAATTTCGGATTTTATTCTGATTAAATAAGAAGTAAATAAGTATCAAATAAATAATAAATATTATTTTTTTTGAGAAAAAATTTTTTTTTACAAAAAACTTTCCAAACCCTAAAAAACACGTAAGTCATTGATTATCAGTCACTTACGCACGGCGGGGTAGGCCCGCGGCCCTAAGTCCTTGACTATCAACGACTTACGACTTCAAAATCCTAAAAAATAAAAAATAAAAAACCCCGCCTTGGCGGGGTGGTTTGGCACGGTTCCTGATCAACCGGCGGCGATCATGAGATCCAGCGCGGCGTCCTCGGCGAGCTGCGCGTCAGACTGACGGGCCAACTCCTCCGCGACCATGTCCGCGTCCTGCGCGGCGATGTCGGCCTCACGGCGTTCGTCGCACCACGCGTTGAGTTCAAACTCCTCCTCACAGGAGAGTTCCGTATATAGTGATTTCATCATTCCCATAACAGAAAAAAGAGTAACAGAATCAGAAAAAAAGTCAACGAAAAAAATCAGTTTTTTTCGGGATCCTCCCACACGATTTCCCAATCGTGCGGGGAGTTGGACAGGTCGCACGGGGCAACCTTGCACTTGACGCTAGACTTAACGTCACGGGCAAAAGTGATAGCAGCCTCAAGGCCAGCGTGGCTAGCCTCAAACCAGCGGACAGGACGGCGACCAAACTTAACCGCAGCGCGGTTATCCTCAACGAAGTATTTATCATGTAACCTCATAACAGAAATTATCTTATCAGATTTTTGGAAAAAGTCAACACTTAAATTTCACTTTTTTCCGCTAGATGCGCGGCCCATTGCTCGGCGCGCCTTTGGCGATCTTCCATCGCGGCAATCGGGAAATCGCGATCCCGTGCGGTTTTGGGTAGAACGAACTGGCCGCGTTTGAACTGTTCCCATGTAGGGCGATCCACAGGGTGGATAGCTTCCCATGCCTTTTTTAACTCTTTCCGCTGCCTCTCAGTATTAGCTATATCTCTCATAACAGAAAACAGTATATCACAGATCTGAAAAATTGCAACCCTAAAATCTCACTTTTTTTATTTTTTTTATTTTTAATTTTTACACTAACTTGGCACGGAAACCTATCCTAAAACAGCACTTTGGAAAACGTAAGTCATTGATATTCAGTGACTTAGCGCTTGCGCGCAGGGCGCCGAGGCCCTAAGTCCTTGATAGTCAGTCACTTACGACTTTGAAACTTTTTTTCTTGACATTAAAAAACCCCGCCGAGCAGAGATAAGACTCGACGGGGTTGGAGTTATGAGGAATGAGAGAAAATTTACAATTTATAAAAAGCGTGTTGACCGATAACCTTGACAGGCTTTTGACCTTTCGCCCAGTAAGGTAATTTTTTCATCCATGTCGCGTGGTAGTGGTTAGCATATCCAACATATTCGCGGCTTAATGTTTTTACATTCTTTGCAAGGGTGATTGCATACTTCGCTTGCGGCACTTTCAACAAATGCTCAAGGTCTTTTAATCTTTTGCCGTTCCAGCAACTAAATTGCCATTTTTTAAGGCATACCTCTGTGGGCGTTTGTTTTCTTTCAAATGCTCGTTGAGCAATGACAGCACCCACCGCGTACATTCCCTTTTCCCCTTCCCCTCTGGCTTCCGCCAGTATAGTAATTGCGACGATTTTTTCCTCGCGGGTGAGGCTTTGATTGTTGTGGGTGTGTGCATAGACAGAGTTAGCAATTAAAAGCAGTTGAAAGGCGAACGGAATTGAACAAAGTGTTATTATTATTTTTTTCATTTTTTAGGTAAAGTTAAAAGTAAGATTGCGTTTATTAGTAAAAAAATTATTGTGCAGGTTAGGACGGCCATTAGTCGTGGGTGATTCTCAAGTCGTCTTTGGCAATCGAGTCCTCATAAAAGGAAACTTCAACCACTCGGTGAATGTCGCCGGTCAGCACTTTGTTTCCGTCGATGTCTTTTTCCAACACGACGCTGTTGTGGTACTGGTCAATCATCTCCTGCTCGGTTGTGCCAAGCGGGTAAGTGCAGCTTGACACTCGGTTGACACGGGCCAAGAAGTGATTGCCGGTATAGGTTGGGTTCTTCTCCACTTTGAAAGTGGCGTTTAAGAATGAATGGTAAAAGGTTCTATCTCTCATAACTCCGTCTATTAAATCATACTTTAGGTGAAAAGTCAAGCCCTTTTTATCGGGCATCGTGCATTTCTTCGACTACCGCTTCCCGCCATGCGTCGCAAGTGTGGTCTGCTGTCCAACCTTCCACGAAGCACTCACGAACCACTTCCATCTCCATTTCAGGATTGATGTCACCAAAACCGAGTTCCCAGTAGTTGCAAGCGGCTGCGACCTCATTGAAGAACTCCTTCCATTTGTTTATCTCTTTCATATCTCTCATAAACTCCGTATATTAAATCATACTTTTTGACCAAAGTCAACGCTAAAATCTCACTTTTTTACTTTTTCTTTTAGGTCTTGATCCAGCAGTTCCCCGCGTGCGATGTTGAACAAACGCACCTTGATGCGGTGGTTTCTGATTGGGTCGAGGCTGTACATCTTCGGGTCGAGCATGATTTTGGCTTCGAGCTTCTGGATCTTCTGGTCTATCTCTCTCATCTGGGAAAAAGCATAGCAGAACCGCCGAAAAACACAAGCATAAAAATCATTTTTTTTCATTTTTTTTATTTTTATTTTTTTGCAAAGTTGGCACGCAAACCCATCCCAAACCAGCCCTTTCAGATTCGTAACCTACTGATTATCAACGACTTACGCCTCGGCGCCCGGGCTGGCGGCCCTAAGTCCTTGATAGTCAATGACTTACGACTTTAGTTCTCAAAGTTTCGTAAAAATTATTTTTTTAAGTTTTTTTTATATTTTCTTATTAATCGCGGAGATTTTACCACACACACCAAGGAAAGTCAAGCATTATTTTCATTTAAAAAAATTTTTTTTTCGATTGACTTCAGCCCCCAATTCAGGCACTTTAGGTGGTGGAGGGAGCGAATGTCTCGCGCCCTCCCTTAACTAAATGACAAGTGAAAAAAACACAGATTGGGCTGCGACAAGAGCAGCGTTATCCATCCTGCCGCAAGAGCAACACGCCGACTACTTGGCGATGCTCAACGACACCAAAACGAGAGCCAAGGGGATTACGGCCAAAGCCGTCGCCCTCGAGGTCAAGCCCGAGGAGGCAACCGGCAGCAAGGTTCAGGAAAAGGCCAAGAAGGCCAAGTCCTCGACCAAAGCCAAGTCCTCCCGCAAAAGGGCTGCTGTCGCCCAGAAGAAGGCGAAGGTCAACGGGGCCTTCATTACCTTCCACCAGTACTCAATGCTCCAGACGGTGCGTGAGTTAGTGGCCAACGGCGTTAACGGCGCAGAGGGACTATCCTCAACCGAGATCGCCGAATACCGCGACTGCGGCGAAACGGGAGGCGAGGTTTCCTCAGTCCTTGATCGCCTCAAGGCCTGCGACATTATCGACTGGCGGCTAGTCGAGGTGAACAAGAAGCCGGACGAAACGCGATCTTGGCCAAGCCGGAACTTCCCTAGCTCCAGCAAGCGGCGGGAATTCACCCTGTTGGCCTGATCACTATATCCCTCCCCCTTCGGGGGGAGGGATTTTTTTTAAAAAAAGTTTGATTTAGGGCTTGCAATCTTCTGAGATTTAAGGCATACTATTTGCGTTATGAGGAAGTTCCTTATTTATTACAGACCGGACGTCCACGAAGGGCGTGAGAACCTCAAGGGCTTTGCGTTCAACTACCTCGTGGAAATCGAGGAGCAGTTCGCCAACCGTGAGGAGAACGACGATTGTGCGGGAATCACCGCCAAGTGCGTCGAGACAGGAGCGTGGAAGCGATTCCGCTGGGATAGAATCCTGAGCATGGTGGCCAAGTAAGGCCACCTTTTTAATTTATTATGAAACAAGATCCATTTAGTATTCCTTACGGCTACGTCAACAGGGATTACAATTCGATTGATGAGCGGCCCGTTGGTACTCAAGTGAAGGTCAACAACCGCTGGTATGAGAAGAAGTCTGATGATAATTATTATTTATTTATCAAACTTGATGTCGATGCAGCAAAAAAAAGTTTAAAAAAGTTTTCAAAAAGGCTTGCTAAACTCTGAGATTTAAGTTACTATTTTTCCAGTTATGAGACTAGAAACGAGAGAGAACATCAGCAAACAGGGGGCAGAGATTGCCAGCGTACGTGGAACCCTTCAAGCCCTCGCCGAGTCGTGGGGCAATGATTACGACCACGTTAAGTACCTTCAGAAACGCATCGCGGACATGGAGGAGAAGTTGAGCAACGTCCAGAACACGCTCGCGGAGATTGAGTACAGCGAGGAGATTGATTGGTTGGGCAAACTGAATGAATAGCACCATGAGATTCCACGCCTTGACCGACAACACTAGCAACTACCTGCAGGGATCAAACAACTTTCCGTACGGCGCACCGCCCAAGCTAGAAGACAACGAGATGGACTATGGCGAACCCACTTGGGATGATGTCCCTGACAAGTTCACCAACTACGATGATGATGCGGCCAAGTGTTTCAGTTGTCGCGGTTGGTTCCCGATAGAGGATTGCGTTATTAATCATGACGAGGAGCATAAAGCTGTGCCTGTGTGTGAGGCCTGTGCGTCTGGTCGGGTAGGGTAGCCCTACCCTCTGAGTCCGTGACCACCTCCGGCCTCCTGAGTCCTTCCCTGTGCCTCTTCCCTTGATTAGGGAAAGCCCCCCCTTTTCTAAAAGGGAAATCCTGTTTCAGAGCGAGAGCGGGCGGGGGGTGTTAAATTTCATTTTCCACGACCCTTTTTATTCTATATTTTCAAAAATACCGGGTCGTTGATTCAATAATATTTTTCAAAAATACTTTTAGAATAATCGGCGCTAGAAGTATACAATGATCTATAATGAAAATTTGTACCAAATGCAAGGAAGCTCTTCCTTTATCTGAATTCAGAAAGCAGAGTAGTACCAAGGATGGGTTGAAATATTATTGTAAAAAGTGTGATAATGAGACCGCGAAGAAATACTACGAAAAAAACAAAAACAAAATCATTGAAAAGGTAACGGAGTGGCAAAAAAGCAACCCTGATAAAGTAAAGACGTATAAAAAATCATATTATGGCAAAAATAAACATTCCAGCGGCGAAAGTTCTGAAAATACATAGTCCTTTTTGAAAAAAAAATGTAATTTCTGTTTTTTAACGTGTAATATTCACTAACATGGGTCTTAACTTAAATTATACCAAGCCAGATGGACAAGCGGCCAATTACTGGAAGATAAGCCGGGTAGAAGACTGGTTTCAGGGCACCGACCCCGAATCTAGCCAATACATGGCTAACGTAAACAGCCTCGGATTTACTAATGAAACTTATAGGAACGCAGGAGCGCCTTCAGTGGACGGTAATATGTTTACTTGTAATTATGCAAGTGGAACTGATTTTTACCCCTATTATGATTTAACCGGAGCTTCAGGCACTATCACAGGTTCACAACGCGCAGTGCCGCTTCCAGACGGATGGGATCCTCTAGAGAATGGGGTATCCGGCTGGATGCAGAGAAGTGATGATATTAGAAGTGGTGCATATACTTGGCTTAAAGTTTGTGTTCCTTTCTTTTCTGGTGCAACCGACGCATTAACTGAAGGAGAATAATACAATGGGACTTTATAAAGAAATTACTACAGACGCCGGTTCAACTCTTAGTTATTGGGACTATGGTATTGTTGAAGTTAATACATCTGCATCTAAAGCAGAAGATCAGAGTGCCAATGTTAATATTTGGGGTTATCATGATGTAAATTACTACAATAACGATGCACCCCCTATTGAGCGCTGGAATAGCTACTCTTGCGGCATGGTTAGTGGCACAGACCATTATCCCTATATGGATTTAACAGGTGTTAGCGGCGAAGTTACTGGAACCAAGAGACTTGGCCCAGATTTGCCAGATGGTTGGAGTTGGACAGAGAATAGCGTATCTGGCTGGATGGCCAGCAGCTCTGATATCCGTAACGGTGCTCAAGCATGGGCTTTAGTTTGTATTCCTGCATTTTCAGGTGCAGTAGTAACTGGTCAGGTTTATCCGGACTAATTTAGGAGAAAAAAAATAATGAGCAAATATAATCACAAAACAGGATCTCGGGGTTATCACGATGGAAACGTAGGCACCGGTAATATAGGCGAGGGAAACGTAGGGGCTGGAACATCCGCTCCCGCGCCGACTCCTCAGCCAAAACCCGCTCCCACTCCCGCTCCAGCTCCTACGGGAGAGGGCAACGTAGGGGTGGGTACTTTCTAGGTTAATTATCTTATAAGTTCCTTTAGTCGCAGTCTCTTCTGGGAGGCTGCGATTTTTTATGCTCACTACCCCCAAAAGGAACTAGGAGATGTAAGTTTCTTTATTTGGAGAAAGGTTTCGTGGTGAAAGTTACTGTAGAATTAGTTCCTTTACTACCAGTAAATTTCGCGTCAAATATCCAATTACATCCTTGGTAATGAATTTTCTCAGTTGGGCTAGATTTGTTGCATTCGTCGTCGCAAGTAACATGCGCTGCACCATTCCAGTAACCGTACGTCATTTGAAAAGTTCCTTCGCTGGGATTGGGCTGCTTAACTGACAGAGGCGGCTTAGGTTTGACAGTAAAAACTGTTCCGCTAGCGTCATGGGTATTAGACTGTAATGTATAACTCGTTCCAGCTGCTACGGTATGCGTTTGGTCTTTCTTGTCTACACACCACGTACAATTGACTGTAAGGTCTTGGTCAGTGTTATTTATAACCTTCAGTGTGACGGTTACTGGATCAGAACCTACTTTTTCACTATGTTCGTAATGTTTATAGGAAAAACATCCCGATAGTAGAAATGCTGCTGCGATTAATGATAATGTTTTATTTTTCATAAAGATTTTTATTTTAATTCCTGCCCCGTCTTCCCTCCATATTCACGTAGCATTTTTGCAATAGATTCGTTTAAAGTCACGTCAAGGGGGGTGTTTCCGAATTTGTCCTTAATGTTGACATTAGCGCCTTTATCCAGAAGCAATGATACCGTTTCTTTTTGATCATTGTGCGCGGCACGATATAGTGCCGTCATGCCTTCTTCATCTTTTATATCCACATTCATACCCTCAGCCAACATTTTTTTAATTAGCTCAGTGTTGCCACGCGTCGCAGCGTCCCAATTATTTTTTGTTACAGGTTTCCATTTCGCCTCTGAAACTACTTGAGGTTTAGGGTCTTGAAGGTCTCCTGACACACATCCTAATAATAATGATGTTGCCGCCGTTAATAATAATATTTTATTTTTCATTGTGATATTTAATTTGTTTTTATAAATCATGGCTTATTGTACCTGTTGGGCTTTTTATCCTTAAGCCATTTGATAGAAGTTACCTCATACCCTGCATCTTTTACAATTTTTCTAATTTCACTGGGATGAATCTCTATACTTATATACTCTATTCTACATAATTGTTTTTTTGTGTCAAATTTAACCTTCTTAACTAATTTGGTTTTATCAAACCCCTTCTTTACTCCAATGGCGCAACTAGAGCACACCAACCCATTTATCTTTATTTCTACGTCGGGATCAAAGCTTGGCTCTGCATACAAGCTTAAACTAAATAAAAAAGGTAAAATTAATTTGATCATCGTGTTCCTGACCCTTGTCTTTCTTTAGGGGCGCTAGCAGACTGTGCATTATGCTTCACCACTTCTAACTCAAGTATCCGCATCCTATTATCTAACATTTTGATGTCAGAAGTGTTTGACGTGATAGCCTTTTGCAAAACCGCCATTTCGGTGATCTTTTTATCCATTTGAATGAGATGCTGCTCTAATTTATCAAATTCAGCTTTACTGGGAAAAAGTGTTTGTAAATACGCTAATACCGCTAAACCAATCATCGGGGCTATCTTCAAAAATGTGTCCAAGTCCGTGAAACTAATTTTTTTATTTTTATTTGTCTCTGACATGTAATATATAATATACTTACACGAAGTTTTTTCAAAATGGCTCAATTAAACGCTAATACCCCCTATGTAGGCTGCTTCATCAGGAACTCGTACATACTTGGCCCCGAAAGCTCAGGCTTGACAGAAGGATACATTTTTGGTGTAAAATCAATGATCAATCGCCCGATGCACTTTCATTTTCAATCGTGCTTTGGGGCGATTTTTTGGCAGATGCCTATTTCGGCCTTTTGTCATAAAGAGGACTATGACATTTTATCGGAAGATGAGCAGAAGCGATTATCACTATTGCAAACATGGGATTGCCAAGATAATGATATCGCAGTTACAACATTCGGTTTTTTGCAAAACCGTCGCGTGGACGTATTCTGTCGCGACAGAGTATGGCGTTCTGGTAAGTACGTATTTACTATTGATGATTACGAGGGGGACCTTAATGAGCTCAATATTGGATACGCTAACGACCAAGATTCAAAATGTTATCACTTTCTGGAAATGGATGATGGAAACTATGCCATACCTCCCAATAATCTTTTGCGCTGGCATAATCCTGATTTTATTGTTCCGTATGATAAGGAAAACCCTCCTCGAGTTAAAATCTATGACCAAGAAATGACTTCAGAGGATATTGACCGTTCTTATGGTAATAGCCCTTATTTTTTTTATAACCATTATCCGGAAGAGGATAAAAAAGAAGTTGAAAAGCATTCTTCCCTAAGATCTAAAATATATAGAGAAGACAATGTTCCAGAATATCCCTCAGCTTAACTTCTCCAATATTTATGAGGGTAGTCAGGAGTGTTTTCTTTTACAATAGCCTCCATCCAACTTGGGTCTAATCCCTTATGGTATAAATTATGCCTCGTAGTATTTGTGTCAGGGTGAGGCTCCCATCTTCTAGCTAAAGCGAATAATTGATTTTCCTCGTATTGAACCACCCCTGCCAATATACAAAATCTTCTAAGGAGGGATTTTCGTGGAGGAGGGTTTATCCCCCTTTCTAATTTACGCCACATTTGATAATCTACCTTAAGTAATCTAGCGAGTTTTGTAACGCTGTCGTATTTTCTTGATCTTAGATGTTTAAGGTATGTGTGAAACTGGTTCACTTCAATATCTTTGAAATTTCGTCTGTGAGCTTTTCTTTTGCCTTATCGGCGGCTTCGTCCACTACTTTATCTACAATGGCTTCAGTGGCCTTTTCTGTGACCTTATCGGCTATCTTTTCATGTATCTCTTCTTTCTTATGGCCGAAAACAAAAGCAAGAGAGACAGATAGAGCTATAATAGCTAAAGTTATGATGATTTTCTTTTTAGTAATCTTCATATAACTTATTACACGCAGGAGTGTATATTAAGTTAGTACCATGATGGTAAAAAACATTCTTAAATACGGACTGGTAGCAATCATTGCATCAGTGTTAACAACTGCTGAAGCTAGACCTCACAAAGGCAAAGGTAAGGGGAAGCCTCATCACGAAAAGGTTGATAAGGAAAAAGTGAAAGAAAGGCTCAAGGCAGCCGCAGAAAAAAGAAAAAAACATTTCGAAAGCAAAAAGCGTAAACATCATTGGAAAGGTAAGAAGATAGATAACGAAGAACTAAATGAGCTTCGGGAAAAGATGAAGGAGCTTCATAAGGAGATGCACGAATTAAGAAAGAAGCATCGGGAGGAGATGAAGAAGAGAATGGAAGAGATAAAAAAAGAATTCGCAAATAAGCGGGATAAAGTTATTGACGACAATAAACCGGGAGAGTAAAGTCGCGCCCAGTGCGTTTCAAGCAAGCCATATCCAAAAGGATATTTCACTTTGGTTACGCACTTTTAGCATGTTTCAGAGTAACTCTATCCAAAAGGATATTTCAGCATAGCTACATGCGAAAAAACAAAAGCCCCGCGGTTGCGGGGCTTTTTCTTTAGCAAGACTTAAATAGAGGATTAGTATAAATCAGAATAGTCTATTGTGCCTGATGCTTCACTAACTTTAATCCCGAATTTCTTGGCTGCGGCTTTAATTTTTTTAAGGGCCGCTTTTTTAGCCTCCGGACTAATGTCCGTTTGATCTAGTCGCGCTAAAGCGTTTCGCACGTGCGCAGCGTCGTTAATGGGAAGGTGACGCAATGACCGAGGGGTCGTTTTTCCTTCGGAATCCTTTTTACCTCCGGGTTCGATATACGCGAAGTCTGAATCTGGGAGATCGTTCTTTTCCTTACTGGATAATTTGGCCGCTTTAGCTTTGTCGTACTTTTCGTCTTTTTTGAGATCGTGAATTTCGACACTTTTCTTTTCTGAAGGTTTACCTTTTTTCAGTTTTTTGATTTTGCTTTCATCATCCTTTACTGCATCTTTTTCATGCTCTTTCTTTTCCTTCTTGGTATCTTGCTTCAATTCTTTAGTGTCTATCTTATCCCACTGTTCTTTTGTCTTAGCTTCGTCACTAAATTGTTTTATTGGCACGCACTTTTTTTTGTCTTTACTTAGTTCATGCCCCGGCTTGCAGTTAGGCGGGTATCCTGCTTTTTCATCAGCTAATAACCCTTCTTCTTTATATTGAAGGATCTTGTCTGTAAAATCGATCTCTTTCATCTTATTAATTAATACACTTTTTTTCGAGTCATTTCCATTAATTTTGGATATGGATTACCTATTTTTGGTGGAGTATTAGTTTTTACCGTCTCTTTAGGGAAATTTTCTTTATCTTTATAGTAGTCCATTTCTATCTGAAAAAAGGCTGGAACCGCTATTCTAACTTTCTCAAGTCTTCCTTTATCGTCTACACTGGTGCACCCTGTGAGTAGGAGAGTTAATAAAAACATTTTTTTCATTGTTAAGGTTTTTTTCTAGAAGTGGGCTTGCTTACCACCTCTACCTGCATGGGAGGAGGCTCTATGGGAACTTCTTTCGTCCCCACGAAATTCGGATCGCATCCTTTAGGTAGATAAGGGGCTCCACCGTTTTTGGGTAAAGTTTTTTCAATAGTGAGTTGTTTTAATTGTTCGTTAGGAACTAACATTTTAGTTTTTCTATCAAGCATGTAAAAAACTGTATTACGAATTCCCACGCGAACTATACGAGCTTGGCGTCCGGAAATGTAGATAATGTCATCATTGTTAAAGTCATTCCCCATAAAAACCAATAATCCTTGAGCGAAATTCATAATCATATCTTTTGCCATTATAGTTAGAAGAGCTATCAGTAACAGCCATCCATATTCACCAATTAGACTTTCTAAAAAGCCCTCTACATTTTCTTTATCTATCTGGCCCGGGGACAAATTCGTTAGATTAGTGGCCAAGTTCACCGCCTCGGGGACTATTTCTGAAATCTCGTTCATAACTTTCTTTTATATATTACACTTTTTTGAGTGTAAAATGATAGTGATGCCAAAAGTAAAGAGCACGGGGGATTTTGAATCCCTCGAAGTTACGGACGGAAGGGTTAAGATTCACCAACGAGACCCAATTAAACCTAAGGACAACTTTTATATAGAAGAGCTACCTTGGACAGAAAAGCAAAAACGATTTATAGAAATTTCACAAGACAAAGGAACGAGGCTCATTTTATGTAAAGGCCCAGCAGGGAGCTCCAAAACTTTAACTGCAGTTTATTCGGCTTTAAATTTATTAAATACTTCTAAAGTATCAGATGTTATATACATGCGTTCCGCTGTAGAAAGCTCCGATTCCAGATTAGGTTTTCTCCCGGGAGATGCAGATGAAAAACTTCATTACTACAATTTACCTTTTATGGATAAATTAGACGAACTACTTAGTGAAGAGACAGTTAAAAAACTACAAAAAGAAAAGAGAGTGTCTATCCATCCAGTCAACTTCGCCAGAGGCATGAGTTGGAATGGCAAAGCTATCCTGATGGATGAAGCTCAGAATAGTTCATTCAGGGAAATAGTAACCGTGCTAACGAGGATAGGAAAGTATTCACGGTGCATTATAATGGCCGACCCTATGCAAACCGACCTTAAAAACGGAAATCGTGGAGGATTCGTAAAACTTTATGATGTTTTCAATAATCAAGAAAGTCGAGATATGGGCATACACACTTTCGAGTTTAGCGAAGAAGATATCGTCCGGTCAGAGTTGACCAAATTCATCGTCTCTAAACTGGCGGAATGTGATACTATTTAATCTGTTTATTAATTAACCCCGCAAGGACAGAAGAGAATTTTCTCACTTCTCTTTCTGTTTTGTCCCAGAAAAACGCATGGGTAACCTCTTCTATGAGAGTGCTCATTTTTCGTCTTTTCTTTAGTTTTGGGTCAACTAATATTTTAGGGTTTTCCGCCTCCGGAGAATAGCATAAACCATCAGCATTGTATGTATGGTGAGGTTTTTTCCATATTAATTCATATTCGATCCCATCCGAGTTTTTGAATTTTATGTTTTCCATATTCATATAAGTATACACTTTTTTTGAAAAAACTATGTTTTTCATTAATATATATAGTGTAATCATCATCTATGAAGGTTTATTGCACAAATTGCGGATCAGGGACTGAGTATTCTTTAAACAAACCTCAGTTTTGTTCTTCTTGCGGTACTCCATTTGCACAACTCAGTGCCAGTGCTCCAAGAAGAGTTTTTAAAGCTGCTCCTGTGGTTGCAAGTGCTCCTGTCGTAGATGAAGATGAAGAGGAGTATGAAGAGGAATATATCCCTTCACTTAACGGTTTGGACTTTGATCTACAAACTTCTAAAAGTTTTAATAGCGCTCCTCTTAATGAAATTGCGGGAACTAATAATGGGGAAAGAGATAACTACAGGCGGGAAGTAGATCCATCTTACTCTAAGGAGTCTATTCTTAATGACCTAAAGAGGGAAGCGGGATCATCTCGATCCGATGCCCAGACCTAAAAAACCTAAATTTGAAGATTTCATAGAACAGATAGATGTAGAGATAAAAAAAAGGAGATCCAAATGGAGCCTTACTGCACTGTCTTGGATGGATTTTGATGACGTCTCGCAAATATTAAGAATTCACATTTTTAAGAAGTGGCATCTGTACGACACTAAAAAACCTCTTAACCCTTGGATAAACCGGATCATATCCAATCAGATAAAAAATTTAATTAGAAATAATTATGGCAACTATTGCCGTCCGTGTTTAAAATGTGCTGCTGCAGAAGCTGGGGATTTGTGTTACATTTATGGTAAGCAATGTGACGCTTGCCCTCTCTACGCAAACTGGATCAAAACAAAAAAACAAGCTTATGATGCCAAACTTCCCGTTTCTATAAATGAACATGCAGCGGAATTGAATAGCGCAGAATATACCGGAGTAGATATCATATCTTTAATGAGGAAGATAAATACGAAAATGAAAGAGACCCTCAAACCCTCGGAATGGAAAATTTATAAAGCTTTATATATTGACAATATGTCAGAGGAAGACGCTGCGTCTTTAATGGGATATAAGACCAACGAAAAGAATCGGGTGCCGGGATATAAACAAATCAAGAATGTTAAAAAAGCTATCATCCAGAAAGTAAAAAGAATGTTAAAAGAAGGAGAGATAGAAATACTGTGAGCTCCAAAAACATAGAATTAAACGAAGACCAGCAGTTAGCGATTCTTACTGAATGGAATAGTCGCCCTGATGATCCTCCTTATATTTCACAATTGATAGAATTGGTTTTCCCTGATGTCCCTGAAAAGCAACGAGACGGCCGTTCTAAATATGGTAGGGCGGTTAAGAAGTTTTTAGCAGAAAAAAGTCTAGAAGCTAAGGTCTCTCATAAGTATTACCCCAAGGAAAAGATTGAATTAACTGACGAACAAAAAGAATTTATTTCAAATAATTGTAGCGCCATGAAACCCATGGAAATGGCCAGATTGATTTTTGATGACTCTAAAATCTCAGCCTTAGATCAACGTTACAAGGTAACTGTAGATTTTCTTAATACTGTTCCTAATAAAGTAAAATATTCCGATAACAACGAAGAAGCCCCTGTAGAAGGCGGGTACTCTCCCCCCAAGTCAGAGGCTCGGGCTTTAGTTCGGGTAAATAAATATGTCCATAACGGGATAGATAAAGACAAAGTAACCACTAAAGTTAAGCGTCATTTATCTACCCTTATTGGCTACATGCATACTTTTCGTTTCCTTCATCAGATAAGCACTTACGCTTTAGAAACTGACAGGGAACTTTTTGAAAGTAGTTTCGTTAGGTATACTTGGGACAAGTCTGATTTGACCCAAGAAGAAGTCGACCAGTATATTGTTTTATCCGCAGAAGTGGTTATAGCGTCAAATATTCAGAGACGGGTAGAAAGGCTGCAAGCGTTGCTAGATCAAAACGCAGAAGATACTGAAGGAAGGAGAATGGCGATGAGTTTGGTGGAAGCCATCAATACAGCCCAAACTGAATATAATCAGTGTGTAAATCGCCAGACTAAACTACTAAACGAACTTAAAGAGAAAAGAAGCCAGAGAATGAGCAAGATAATGCAGGAGTCGGCTTCTATATTAAACTTGGTAGAACTTTGGAAAGAAGAGGAGTCTCGGAATAAAATGATTAAAATTGCGGAGATCCGCAAAAAGAATATCTCATCAGAGATAGATAGGTTAAGTTCGATGGAAGAGATAAAATCACGTATAATGGGGATAAGTGAGGAGGAAGTTTTAAATGGTTAAATGCGCTATTTGTGGAAAAGAATTCCCAGAAGATAAAAATCTTCATTTGCACATAAAAGCCCACAAGCTTTCCATAGGAGAATACTATCAGTCCCAATTCCCTCGTCACGACATGCATGACGGGAAGATTATAAAATTTAAAAATAAAGAGCAGTATATGTCTGCTGATTTCAACAATAAAGGCAACCTTAAGAAATGGTTAAAAGATGCGCCTTTGGACATCGCCAAAAGATATTGTAAAGCTTTATTAACAAAACGGAAAAGAGAGAAAGGTTTAGAGTATACGCCTACAGAGGTTGAGTTGAGAACTTTAATGGTCCCTCCCATTCCTTACTATCAAGTAATGTTTGGAGATTACTACTCCCTTTGTGAAGAGATAGGTTTTAAAAATAAGTTTTCTGTATTCCCTAAAAAATCTAGAGCTAAAGAAAGGTTTACTGAAGATCATGTTATTTACATCGACTCAAGAGAACAAAAACCTCTTGAAATAAACGACTTCCCTACCGAAGTTAAAGGTTTAAAATTTGGTGATTACTGCCTCAATGACAAAAAGAAAACGGGCAACTGTTACATAGAAAGGAAGTCTGTTCCGGATTTAATAGGGACGTTAAGTTCTGGCCTCGAAAGATTTGAAAGAGAGATAGAAAGAGCGGCGGAAGAGAAAGCTTATTTGGTAATTCTCGTTGAGAGAAAAATGGATGATTGCCTAGCTTTTAATAAACTGCGTCACGTTTACAAGAAAAATACTAGAGTCACTCCAGACTTTATTTTTCATAACGTTAGGTATTTAATTCAAAAATTCCCGCATATACAATTTTTGTTTGTAAAAGGGAGAGAGGAATGCGTAAGAGTAGTTAAGAAAATATTACTTACTAGCATACCTCAAAAGAAGTTTGATTTACAGTTAGCTTATGATCTTGATTTGTTATGAACGGTTACGTTTGCCTTACTTATAAAGAAGCTCTAGCTATTTTATTGCTTATAATTTTAATAGCTTATTTAGATTAATATGTGGTACTGCCCTGATAAATATAAAAAATCTATACCAAACTTAAATGAAGAATTTCTTGATTTAAAGGGGGAGCTTCCCGATAGGCAGGCTAAAATTACATTAGCTAAATTTATGCGCTCTAATCTGGGCTTTACCACGGAGCTGCTTTCTGGAATTAAACTTGCGTTGTATCAAGAGATAACATTAAAAGCTTTTTTCAATCGAAATTTCAGCATGTGCGTGTGGGGCCGCGGGTGTGGTAAAAGTTTTATCGCAGCCGTTTATTGTTTTTTGCAATGTGTATTTGAGCCTAGGACTAAAATATTAATTGCTGGCCCTACCTTTCGTACCGCTAGGTTTATATTTAATAACCTTGAGAAGATAGTGGAATCGAAAGAAGCTCAAATGTTAGCCCACGCTTTCGGCGCTAAATCTAAACGTAACGATCAATTTGAGTGGAAGATTAACGAAGGAACGATAACCGCGATTCCTCTAAGCGGAGAAAAGATTCGTGGCTTCCGTGCAAACATTTTGGTACTAGACGAATTCCTTTTACTTCCAGAGGATACAATAAAAACTGTCTTGATGCCATTTTTGGTAGCTCCTCAGGATATGGCCGAACGTATTAAGATACGTGAGATGGAGGATGATTTAATCAAGAAGGGGCAAATGAAAGAGGAGGATAGGGTAGTGTTTGAAAATAATTCGAAGATGATCGCCCTCTCTTCTGCAAGCTTCAGCTTTGAAAACCTTTTTAAGACTTACAAGGAGTGGATGAACAATATCTATTCAGAAGAAATTCAACAATCTAATTATTTTATTTCTCAAATGGCGTTCGACTCTATTCCCTCTGACATGATAGATAGCACTGTTATTGAGGAGGCTCAGTCAGGAGGATCTTCTAACTCTTCTTTTCAGCGGGAATATTGTGCTCAATTTACTGATGGAAGCGATAGTTATTTCAGTGCCAAAAAAATGCACGATTGCACTATCCCCGATGGAGAGAAACAGCATACTTTAATTAAGGGGGAGAAGGACAAAGAGTATATTTTAGGGATTGACCCTAGTTTCAGCAATAGCCCTAGTTCGGACTATTTTGCGATGTCGGTTCTAGAGCTAGATGAAGAAAAAGGGAATGAGTCTACTCTTGTTCATGCTTATGCGGTTGCCGGAGGGGACCTTAAAGACCATATAAAATATCTTCATTATCTGGTGACTCACTTCAATTTTTCACTGATTATAATTGATAATGCTGGGTATCAATTTATAGATAGCGCCAACGAATCTGAGCTTTTTCGAGACTCTAGGATAAATCTGAAATTTTTTGATTTTAATAGCGATAAGACAGGGGTGGATTATCAACAAATGTTACTAAAGGCTAAAAGTCAATATAACAAAAAAGAACATGTAATTTGTTTCAAACAGTTATTTTCTACAACTTTTCTGCGGGAGGCTAATGAATACTTACAGGCTTCTATTGACCACAAGAGGATATGGTTCGCTTCTCGTACCGCTGCATGCGGGAGCTTCTTTGACAAGGTTTCTGCTCAAGCTGTTCCTATCAAGTTGATGCCTTACGAAAATAAGGGGGATCTAATTGAGTTCCAAGACGATATAATATACCAAACAAGGAAGCAATGCGCCTTGGTGGAGGTCAAGACCACGGCTAAAGGCA